>Ga0214166_1000850_pt1 | contig 14424 bp, 16 predicted proteins | sample TroBogepilimnion_27_FD_153005 | JGI IMG/M metagenome (GOLD analysis project Ga0214166, IMG submission 153005) | Freshwater microbial communities from Trout Bog Lake, WI - Practice 18AUG2009 epilimnion v3 | ecosystem: Environmental > Aquatic > Freshwater > Lake > Epilimnion/Euphotic zone ...
AGTGCTGAATCTAATTCACCAGACATCGTAATGACAACATTAAACACATTGATTGACACTATTCAAACTCGTGCTGAAGTTGCTATCATTGGCGCACCACACGTGGGTTATAATCACGGTCGTATCACAGTTGGTGTATTTGAAGACACTTTCAACAACGGTAATAATCTTGCTATTGAAGAAAACAATCCAGGAAACGGCCACAATCCTAAAGCTACTACACTACAAGATGCTATTCAAGAGGTATTGGGTGACAGTGCTACTGTAACCGAAGTTTTCTTGTTAGGCGGCTTAGGTACAGATCCAGCAAGCAGTGGCGACTATGGCTGGACAACAGATGCTTCATACCAAGAGTATTATACTAAGTTTGAATACGTTGAAAGTTCACCTATCAACCCAGATCCAGCTTTAAAAGCCTGGTATAATTCTTAATCCCTTAGGGATCAAACACTAAAGGATCTTAGGATCCTTTTTTGTTGACTGAAACATATAAATAATACAAACGCATTTAGGAGAGATTAATGCCACAATATTCAGGTGATCAAATTTATCAAGGCGGTGGAACAGTTAGCCCACTCGCACAAAACTACCGCAAAACAACAGGTTCCAGCAACTTTGGTACACGCAAATTAGCATGGTATCGCGTACAGATGGATCCAGACTTTGGACTAGCAGCCACATACGACCAGCCTAACAGTTTGTTCTTTCAAATTGTTCGTGCTCTACAACGTGGCTCAGAACAGTATGGTGGAAACTATGAACCAACAAGCAACGGCAACATAGCATATGGAGCAGGCGGTGGCGGTGTTGAACTTTTCTATCTTGGTGTTCCACAAAATTCAAGTTCGAGTCCAGAAAATACAGCAACTCAAGGTTTTTATAGTGGTTTAAAATATACTAATACTGAAACACTAGCTGTTAGTTCAGCCAGCAGTGATGGTTCAATCATTACATTAACATTCACAACTCCACAAAGCACTCCACCATTTCAAGTGGGCGCAAGTTTATTTACTGACAGTATCGGTCACGGTTTTGACGTGGGTGGATTTAACAGTGGTGTAAGTGTTATAGCTTGTACAACTACCTATGTACAGTATTATGGATCATCAACCGCTGGAACATTTACAGGCCTGTCAGGTGCTTCGGTCATAGTAGACCTTGGTTACGATTCTTTTGTTTTCGCCATACACGACGATGCTGAAGAAGTGTTGCCAGAGGGACAATTTGCTTTATACGCTACAGGTACTACAGGTACAGCTGGTGATATTATATATTATTGTGGAAGTGGACGTTCATATACTTGTACATGGCCTAGTAATTTAATAGATGCTATACAATCGACACTAGCAGAAAATGACTTATCTACTAGTAGTTTTTGGATGGACCGTTTAGATGATGCGTGGGCTATTATTCCAAACTATCAAACATATCTCTAAAATAAAAGGACAAAATCATGCCAAAATATACAGGTAATTTATACACACAACCAGACGTGGCAGCCAACACGCAAAAGGCATTGCCCAGCAGTTTGTTTGGTACACGCCAATTAAAGTTTTTTTCCTTCCAAGTCTATTACGATTTGTATTCAGATGTTTATAATAGCGATGAAGTTGAAATTACTGTCACAGGCGGTACAGCAGATGGTACACATGTAACTTATACATTTGCCGACCAAGGCCATGCTCCTTATGCTTACGGAGATACTATCTTTATTTACAACATGGATTATATCAAGTACGACGGTGAATTTACAGTTGTGGCGTGTACTAGCACTAGCGTAACTGTTAATTGGTTTGCGACAGGCGATACCGTAGTCGGCGGATATATTACTCGCGCAGGCTATAACAATCCAGATAGTTTTTATTCAAACATTGTTCGCGCAATACAAAAAGTAGCTGAGATTTATTATCTTGGTTCGCCTACTTACACTTCAGTCGACAATGATGACTACGGCTCATTTGTATTTGGCATCAGTGACGAATTAACTACTAGTGACATCAACTACAGTGCTGATACTAGTGAAGAAGATGGTTATAGCTATCCAACTGGACCCGGCGCTGGAGAAGTCACTCCAGGCACTATGCCAACAGACTTGGCCAGTGCTCTGGATGAGTTTATGAACAGCGGATACTTTGGCAACTGGGGGCCAAACGGAGACGGTTGGCAGTTGACAACCTTAGAGGATTTAGGTTGGGGATTAATGCCAAATCCAATCACTCTCACTGGCGGTAATCCTCCTTCCCCAAGTGACATTAGATTAAAACGCAATATTGAATTGTTAGAAACACGCAATGGCGTTAAGATCTACAGCTTCCAATACTTGTGGAGTGATGAATACTTTGTAGGTGTAATGGCCCAAGACTTGCTAGGAACAGAACACGAGTCTGCTGTTATTCTACGAAATGGATTCTATACAGTTGATTACAGTCAATTAGGATTCAACATGATGTTGTTAAGTGATTACAACTCATTAACAGTTTAAGGAAACAATTATGCCATTACTAACACCAGCAGGAAGACTAGCTCAAACAGAAGCTAATCGTCAAAAATTAAATGCGTTAAAAGAAACAGCCAAGGCTCAAAAAGTTTCACGAGGTATTACTGGCCAATTCAATCTTAAGACAGCTGGCTACATGAAGCCTATGAGTGCTGAACGTAAGGCCGCACTAGACGCACATTTTGGTAAAAAATAATGAGAGAGTATGTCATTGTCGCTAAGAGCGAAGCAGATATTGACAGCCTACACGCTGAGCTAACAGCCAAAGGTACGCCAGTTGCTGATCTAGTTCCTTTAAACGAACTTATGTATCACTATATGCTTACCGATGACGAAGCGGCTAAACTAGCTACTGATCCTCGTGTAGCAGAAATACACTACAAGTTACCAGATGATGCTATTCGTCTACATGACGTAGTAGAAACTCCAGTAGCTTACAACAATACAGCAGGTAACTTTGCTCGCAGAACTAATAATCCAGACTTGTATAATGTCAACTGGGGATTACGTCGTGCTACTTTAGGTACAGCTGAAAGCACAATAGGCACAACTTATTCAGCATCACGTGATGGCACAGGTGTTGACATTGTTATCATGGACGATGGTGTACAGAGTGGACATCCAGAATTTGGTGCTAGACTACAAACTGGATTTGATTGGTATGCTGGAGCCGGAGTTAGTGGTACCATGCCAACAGGCTTTTATGACTACAGCATCTATGGTGAAGCTGAGCATGGCACACATGTAGCAGGCATTGCCGCAGGCAAGACTTACGGTGCTGCCAAAGGTGCTAACATCTATAGCCTACGTATATTTGACAACACAACCAGCGGCCCAGCTAAGAGCTTTGATCCTTATACAGCGTTTGACTTGCTACGTGCTTGGCATATTAGAAAGAATACAGCTGGCCCTCATTATACAGGTCGTCCAACTATTGTAAACATGAGCTGGGGCTATGTTTGGTACTACAGTGAAAATCCAAATCGTCTTAGTCAAAAAGTTATCAACAAGATTGTGTACGAAGGCACCACTACCAACTATCCAAGTTATACACAATACTTGGCCAGCAAAGGTATGGTTGGTCCAGAGCATTGTGTTATTGATCCAGCAACTGAAACACGTATAGCACAAGGTCAAGCCGCAGGTATTATATTTGTAACAGCCGCAGGTAATTATGGACACAAAGTAGATGCTCCTGGCGGACAAGACTATAACAATTACTATACACTTCCATTCAGTGGTGCTATTGCCGCGGCCAATACACCAATTTACTATCACCGTGGCGGAAGCCCAGGCGGTACAGTTCGTGTAAGTGCCGCAGACAGTGCTACCGTTCGTAGTGGAACTAGTTACTTAGAACAGCTGGCCTACTACAGTGAACGTGGCCCAGGTTGCGATATTATCAGTCCCGGAACCAATATCACATCAAGTACAAGTAATGTCAGTAGCTTTAGTCCTTTTGCTTATGAATTTGGAACACAATCACAAAGTGCCACATTCAAAACAGCCAAGATTGATGGAACCAGTATGGCAACACCGCAAGTGACTGGAGTGTGTGCGTTATACCTACAAGGTAATCCAAGTGCTACACCAGCACAGGTTAAAGCATGGGTAACTGGCCAGGCTAAAGGTAGTCAAGTATACAATCCAACTACCAGTACTAATGCTTGGACTAACAGTACAGCACTATTAGGAGCACCTAATAAGTTCTTGTACAATCCATACCACGGCGGCTACTCAGGAGCATAAGCGTACGATAAATATCGTATGTTTACAGTACAGCCCTTACGTCAAGACTGGAGTCAACCTTTACCCAAATATTGGTTAGACTCCAGTCCATTCAAATCACACTTCATGAACGGCATGGGGATAACTTTTCCCATAGGCGAGAAGTTCTTTATTGATTCTATAAGACCCTATAAAGATAATATAACAGATACTGTCTTACAAGAAGAAATAAAAGAATTTATTAAACAAGAATCTTGGCACAGCTATGCTCACGAACAGTACAACAAGTGGCTAGTTGAACAAAGCCTACCAGTTGATAAAATTTATACAGATTATCTTGCCTTAAACAACTGGGTTCAAAAACATTGTAGCAATCGAATACAGTTATCAATCACTATTTGTTTTGAACATATCACGGCCATAATGGCACGTAATGCTTTGAGAAATAGATCCTTCTATAGACTCATGGATCCACACTTTGAAGAAATATGGCGCTGGCATAACGTAGAAGAAGTAGAACACAAAGCAGTCACTATGGATGTATGGAAGATTGCTGATGATAATCAAAACACATTGCGTTGGATTATGATTTGTGCTACAATAGTGTTTTGGTACAAAGCGTTAAAGTATACTCTCATTTTACTACACGCCGATAAGCAGTTATGGCGTTGGAGAAACATAGCAGATGCTTGGGATATACTATTTGCTAAGAACGGAATTATAAGAGCCGGTGTTAAGGAATGGAGTGATTTTTTTAGAAAAAACTTTCATCCTAATGATCATGACGATACTAAATTATTAAAAAACTACAGGAAACTTTAAATGGATATTGCCCAACAAGTATTAGAATTATTGACAAAAGAACTACGTCTTAAAGATAATGTTGTTACTCCTGCATCTAATCTTAAAGAAGATTTAGATGTACAAAGTTTGGAAACTGTAGAATTGATCATGGCATTGGAAGACCGGTTCCATGTTGTATTTGAAGAAAAAGCACACGAAAAAATTCATACAGTTCAAGATGTTATAGATATTACTCGCAAGTTGGTTAAGTAATGTATGAACTACAAGTTATACACATTGGTGGATATAACCCACACTGGACAAACTAGAGCCGACCCAGGTAAGGAAACACTACGTTGGAAGGAACAGAACTTTCAAACTGTACTACAGACCCTGGGCATTAGAGCCAACGTGACATTTACACAAAGTCCAGTAGTAGTAGAGTTAAAGGGCAGTTTGGTTGGATTTGATACCGAAGAGCCTATACGTGTATGGCGCTTTGACTTTACCACAGACAGAGACTTGCTGTATGAGCGTGAGGGCGATCCTGTAGCGTTTCTAAAAGATGACTTTCATCTAGTGCCCTACATTGACGGCTTGGACGAACTGATGGATCAAAAATACGCAGTTTTCAACACAGCTGACCCAGGCAAGAACATAACATTCTTCGCTAAATAAAACATAGTATTATTACTGACTGCTTTATAGTAAATAAAGTTGTAGGCAAACAATCATTAACTAGGCACTTATACATTTGTTAGGCACATGCTCATATCAGGGCAGAACTTAAACTTTTAATGGAGAGCCTAGATGGCCCGCACAGCGACAAAGACAACCGAAGCAGTTTCACAATTGGCCACGCTACCTGAGCGAGTGGCAGTAGTTGAAACCAAAGTACATCAGATTGAAGAAAAGATTGACGACCTCAAATCGGATGTCAAGGACATGCACGACTGTTTGGATAACACACGCGATTTGCTAGCAGACAAGCTCAGAGCCATGAGCGAAGAATCTACTAAACAGCACGACGAACTAGCTGGCAAAATCAAAGAACTACAATCAGTAAAAGACAAATGGGTCAAGTATTCATTAGCTGCAATGGCATTTGCTGTAGGAGCAGGCTGGATAAACACTATGAATCTTCCACACATATTAAAGTTCCTAGGCATCTAATTCAGTTAAATACTGAATGAACTTAGCAGAATTAATCGATCCAAATCCTCATCATCATGAGCTGAACCCGGCTATTTGGGAAGACAACTCTATGCGTACAGAAGTGCGCCATCAATTATTAAAAATAGCCAAGAACTTTATTGAGTTTCTTGAAATACCTAATCTTAAACTTAAAGATGTAACACTTAGCGGTTCAAGTGCTGGCTATAATTATAGCGAGTATAGTGATATAGATTTACATCTTGTAGTTAACAGCAACGAATTATTTACAGCACAAAAAATACAATACAATAATACTTACGATTTAAAGATTAAAGGCATACCAGTAGAACTATATGTACAACCTGTAAGCCAAGTACACCATAGCGCAGGTATCTACAGCGTATTGGATAATAAGTGGATTACAGAACCTAAGCACGAAGAGCCCACAGTTCCAGTCAAAGATATCAAAGCCAAAGCACGTAATTATTCAGGGCAGATTAATAGTGCTATACGTAGCGGAGATCTGGATAAATGTAAACAAGCTATGGATGACTTAAAAAGATTGCGTAAAGCAGGACTAGAAGCAAACGGCGAGCAAAGCGTTGAAAACCTAGCTTTCAAGTTGCTTAGAGCTAGGGGACAGATTGAAAAATTGCGTAAATACATACACAAATTAGAGAGTGCTGAATTAAGCCTCGGAGAACACAATGAAAATTAAAGACATAACATTTCGCGAAGACGCCAAAGTAACAGCAGTTGATCCTGGAAAAAAGACTGTAACTTATACAGATACTTCAACTAATATTAGTACCACCGTACCAGACACAATGGCCAAGCCAACTCCAGATGGTGCTGTAGCTGTTGATACAAAAGCTGTAGCAGATGCTGGTGCAGGAGAAGCTCCTAAAGTAACAGTAGGAGCCAATGTTAAAGATCTTAGTACATCTGAATCCCAAGGCGATGAAGTTAAGAAAGTTTTTAAATTGCACGGAGTGCCTGTAGGTGAAGTAGGTATTGATCCTGAAGCAAGTCCAGGTAACGGCAATTGGTATGTTAAACACTATGCGTCGGGACACGACACAGTTGGTTTTGACAATGCCGAAGAAGCAATGGCCGAATTAAAGTATATTGTCAAACACCATATGGAAGAAGGCCATCACGATTTAATTAGCCAAGGCAATCACGATGTAGGCGGTGATGCTACTGATAACTTTATTGACCAAGTAGTTGATAAAGGATACGAACGTGCTAACCGAGGACCTGGCACAGGATCTGTTAGTACTATTAGTGAAAAGAAACTTAAAGAGTCAGATGAACTTTATAAATGGCTTACAATAGCAGGAATAAAATGAAAGTTAATGAATTAATTTCAAGTTTTGAAATTTGGACCACTAATGAGGAATCTGAGTTATTAAAAAAACTTAAAAATCCTGTTAGAATAAGTCAACTTAGCGAACACGATCAATTCAGAGTCCAGGCCATGATTCGTAAAAGTTTGATAACTAAAATAGGAATGAAAGATCCTATGGTAGTTGCAAATGAAAAAACAAAATAAATCAAAACCCAAAGCTGTAAAAGAGCTGGCTAGTCAGTTTGAAGAAGAATTAAACAAGTCACTACCTATAAGCGTGTTGCCCGACGGTAGCATATCTTACAAAGAGTTTAATATCAAACGTAATGATATAGGCAATTGGGTTATCTACAATAAAAACAGTCGTGTAATTATAGAAGAATTTTATCTTAAAACTACAGCTCTAATGGCGGCAAAAGCCTATAGCAAAGTAAATTTGAATAAGTTCTTTGAAATTAAGCATTTAGACAACAAATATTGGGCTAGCTACAGCGACAATCAGATATACAAACACAACATCAAAAAAGCCAAAGATTACGAAAAATATCTGGTTTTATTGAATAGAATAGAGTACAGTCAAGAACGTGCCGACTATTTCAAGGACAAGATTTCCACGATGTTTAAGTGGAGTTTCGTATAAATACATACAATAGAAGCTTAGGGATACCACCATGCAAATTAGAGAAATTTCAAAACAAGTAACAGCTAAGGCATTAAACGAAAGCCTAGCAAAGAAGTTCGGATATAAATTGAACTTAGAGCAATTTACCACGGAACAGCTAGAGGATGCACGTAATAAACTACGTACAAAAATTAGCCAGTTTGAAGTTAGCGAAAGCTACGAAGGTATGCAAAAGAACACAGATTATCAAAAAACTCGTGCCATGCTAGATTGTGTAAATCAAGAAATCATGGAACGCGAAATGCAACCTGAAGAAAAGGCCAAGGAAAAAGAACTAAAGAAAAAGTTTGATAAATCAGATATGAAGGCCAACATGAAAAAGCAATATGGCGAAGCTAAAGGCAAGGAAATTTATTTTGCTAGTATTCGTAAAAAGGCTATGGACCACAGCGTTCCAGAAAGTTGGATTGATTCAGCTATCGAGCGTATGGAATTAGGCGAAACAGATCAACAAGAACTTAAAGCAGAATTAACAACACGATACGATCTAAAAGAAACTGTAGCTCGTCACATTGTATACCTTGCAGAAGGCGAAGAAGAAAAAGCCAAAGTAATTATGGCTACTAAAGATATGGTTGACCAAGTTACTGGTTGGCTAGAAGATACGGCAACATTAAAAGCAGAACAGCTTTTAGAATTAATGGACTCTATAAGAGAAACACTAGGAAGCGATGTTGCTTCTAAATACGAACAGGCTGTTAAGCCAGCACTAGAATCTGTTTACACAGCACTAGAATCAAGTCGTCAAGGTCTACAAACTGGTCTAGCATTAGTATCAGGCGGTGAAGCACCAACAATGGGTGCTGAGCCAGCTATGGGCGGTGCAGAAGGCGAGATGGGTGCTCCAGAGATGGGTGCTCCAGAGATGGGTGCTCCAGAAGACATGGCAGCTGGCCCAGCTCCAGAAGCCGCAGGCAGAGAAAAACGTGAAAGCGTCGACTATAGTCGTCGACTAGGCATGTTATTAGCTTCAAAAAAAAAGTAATTCAAACAATCCGTGAAAGTGTAGACCCCTTAGTTTTAACACTAAGGGCTTTACAAGCCGATGCTAATAACAAGCATATTCAGGCTCCACTAACGTGGGATGCAATCAATCAACTAGGTAAGGAATATGGTAGTCCAGATATCGACTACGATCGCTTTGCCGCACGTTGGGATTCAGATCCTGTTCTAAAAAAATTAGTCAGTCGTTTTGACGGCCACGGTGTAGTTGTTTCTACAGATGAGCAGGAACCAAAACCTGAGCAAGGCGAACCAAAACCTGAGTTAATCGACAAAGCCGCGATGAACGCTACAAAACGAGCAATGAAATAATTGACCTTTAGGATCTAAGACTATATAATTGTCCTATGACCCTACTCAAAGAAAGATTTAACTACACACCTATAAGTAGAGAAAGTGTAGAAGGCAAGCGTTTATATGCAACACCAGATGGCAGTAAAGTTCCTAGCGTTACTACCATTCTTGACAAAACAAAACCCAAAGAAAAGATGGAAGCCTTAATGGCTTGGAAACGTCGAGTGGGCGAAGTTAAAGCACAAGAAATTGTAACTGAAGCTGCAGGACGTGGTACACGTATGCACAAGTTCTTAGAGGACTATGTTAAAACAGGTGCTATACAACCTCCAGGAACTAATCCTTATAGTAAACAAAGTCATGCTATGGCTCAAGTTGTTATATCACAGGGCTTATGTAATGTAAACGAAATCTGGGGGGTAGAAGTTCCGTTATATTATCCAGGATTATATGCAGGGACAACTGACGGTTGCGGTTTACATTTAAACGATGAATCCATTATTGACTACAAACAAACTAACAAGCCCAAGAAAGAAGAGTGGATTGAAGATTATTATCTACAGCTAACAGCTTATGCACTGGCCCATAATGAAGTACATGGAACTAACATACACAAGGGCGTGGTCCTAATGTGCGTTAGCCCTAAGATGAACGAAAAATTGGAAATGATTGATGTGCCCGTATATCAAGAGTTTATTCTAAAACCCCAAGATTTCAGCTACTGGGAAGGCAGGTGGTGGGATAGGGTCGAGCAATACTACGCTCTAACTTGATAAATAAAACAAACGGAGATTGACGATGTCACTAATTACCCCATTCGAAAGAGTTAACGGCTCAAACACCAAAGCAGGAACACTTTATACCCCAAATTGTTCTTTGTACAATATCTATGTTATTAACAGCTCAGATTCAGCTGTAGATTTAACTGCCCAAGACAGCTACGGCAGCGATGCTAAAGTAGATGGCGTTATTGAAGCCATTGTAAAAGAGATTAATCCATTAGCTTATTTTACTAGTACTAGTGGTAGCAAGAATATTATTTCTGTAGTACTAGACGTGCGTTTTGACGAAGGAATTGTTAGCCCGACTACAGTTGCCGCTGAATTAACTAAAGTTGTTCAACGTTTGAGTCCGGTTAATACATACGGTTCAGACACTCCAACATCAGTTAATATTGCACATTCAGTTGTGTGGCCAGCTACATCAATGACATTTGGCGATAGCAAACCCTAATATTATTAACTCAAATATAAGCCCTAGTTTATCTAGGGCTTTTTTGTCTCCAACAAGTCATAAATATACGATAAGAGGATCTTTCGATGGCCGTTTATCAAATTTCAAGAATTCAAATACGTCGCGGACAAGCGAATCAAGGTACAGGGCTACCACAGTTAGCATCCGGCGAAATGGCTTGGGCAATAGATACCCAGGAATTATACATTGGTAACGGCTCTGTCGGTGAAGGCGCACCAGCCGTTGGCAATACCAAAATACTGACAACTAATGATTTATCTAGCCAAGCAGGGTTAATTAACTCTATTTTTTACACATACAAAGTTGATGATTCTACTATTCAAACTAGTACTATTTCTGGACAAGTTGTACAACGATCAATACAAAAGCGTCTCGACGACAATGTAAACACCAATGACTTTGGTGTTGTCATTACTTCTAATATACAACCTGATGTGGATGCTACAAACAGTTTGCAACATACCATAAATGAATTGTATAGAAACAGCACAAAGGCCAGCGATGTTGATAATTATGGTCAATCAACACATGATGCGGTAGCTAGACGTGTAGTGTTAACTATCCCTCCTGGTATTTACAATACTAATCGCACACTTTATATTCCTAGTTATACTACTATTGTCGGTGCTGGTTCAGATAAAACAATTATCAAATATAACCCTACAGTCACTTTCACTGGCCTAACTACACAAGACAATTATCCTATTATTACATTCTTTGATGTAACAAATGTTACTACAAATTTGGCAGGATCATCAGCTATAGGTAATGCGTATATACCAGGAGGCAATGCTGTAGCAACTAGCATATCATTGGCTAACAGTTATATTTCTGGAATAACATTACATGTTGGTGCTTTGGATTTAGGAACCATTGAACCAGGACAAATTTTGTTTGGACCTGGAATATTTCCCAATACATATATTGTACAAAATATTGATGGATTAGGTTCTGGAAGTACATGGCAAATTGCCTGTCCCACCCATACCTACAACACTCCGACAGCAAGTGGAACTATTATAGGTACTGGTATAATTTTATCATCTACATTTACTGGATCTATTGTAGCTGGTATTTCTAATGGTTTACTAACTGTATCTGCAACAATTTCTGGATCAGTTGTAGCAGGACAACTGTTGTCGGGAACTGGTGTGCCTGCAAACACTTACATTTTAGCTTCAATTACATCTAATACATTTTTAGTTAGTACAAATCAAGCCGTGGCATCAACTGTTATTACCGGAACAGGCGCCATTTCGTTAACAAACACAGGAACAAGTCCAATAGGTGCTGGAACAGGAATATCTTTAGAATTGGCATTAACTGGTGCAGCTATACAAACTGTAACAGATATATCAACATTTGGATTCAATACAACCAATAACGATCCTGCGGCTCAAGGAGCGTTAAATCAAGAAGGTGTGCCTACATCGTCCAACCATGCTAGACATATTCACTTAAAAGGTTTAACAATTCAAGTTACTACTGGCGATAACACCGCGTTGGAATTGAATTCAACTAGTGATAGTTTGTTTGAAGATATCAAATTAATCGGTGGGCCTAGTTATCCTGTATTCAATACTGTATCTACAGGTATTGCATTAAATTCCAAAAATGCTGTGCTAACACAAAATAACATATTCAGAGATGTTATCCTTAACAACTTTACATTTGGTGTATACTCTTCAGGAGCTTCAAATAGCAATGTGTTTGAAAATCCATACGTCGACGGTGTTTACATGGGGTTTGTGTTAGGTTATAATTATACTTCGCAATTTAATCACACTAGTGATCAATTAACTGTAGGATCAGATAACAAAAATCAAATTATTAATGGAAATTTTAATAATGTTAGAAGACAAGCTGTGTTGATTGGTACTGGCACTGGTAATACTGTAGCTAATACTAAATTATATAATGTAGGTAATGATGGAGGCGCAAATTCGTTGTACCCACAAATTTATTGTTTTACCAATAATAATTCTGTAACCAACGTTTATTCTGATAGAACAGCTGCATCATTCGATTCAACTAACTTAACATCTTTTCCATATATTCCAGAAGTTGGAGGAAACGTTACATATAAAACTATTGGGTTTGAACAAATTTCAGGATTGGTATGTACAACAAGCCCATCAAACATTGGTCCTCAATTTGTTTTTAGACTACCAGTATGCACAGATGAATTAGGTGAAACAATTGGTAATGCAGTATACAATATCGACTATACTTATAATAGTACCGTAGGATCGTATGTACGTAAAGGTACAATTACAATTTCTGCTACATTTTCACCAGGCTCACCATTTAGTGTAAACCATCCAATTCAACTAAGTGATGGATATAATTTTGCTGGTAGCGATGGAACACTTGGTGATGGCTCGCAAACATCTGTGGCGTTAGATTTCTCTGCTCAATACTTAGATGCAAGCGGCAGCTCGTATTCAGATAGTAGTGTGGGTCTGCCTACTTCAATTGGAATATTTTACACAAATAAATTACCTAACGAAAGAGGACAATTGAGTTATTCATACACAGCTTCTTTCTCACAACCAAACTGATAGACAATTTCTTAAAATACGCATATAATTTCAATTGCGATGAAGATATTGTCTCTCGGTTTGAAAAATCCTAGCAAAAACCCCCTTAAACCTTTGACTGCGAATAAGTTTTGTCGGTCATTTTGCTGCCACTAAATACTTCCTAAAACGATATAATATATTACACCCAATAACAATTTAAAGAAAGAGCGATGACCAAGATCACAGTAATTAAAAGAAGCGGAAACAGAGAGCCACTAGCCGTAGAAAAGTGGCAAGCACAAATTGCCAAAGTGTGTAAAGGTATAGCAGATGTTAGTCAATCAATGATCGAAATCAAAAGTCAACCGCACTTTTACGATGGCATTACAACCAGTGAAATTGACAACATCACATTACGTGCTGTAGTAGACTTAATTGATGTAGAATCTAATCCAGACGTTGGACACACTAACTATCAATATGTAGCAGGCAAACAGAGACTTTCAATGCTACGTAAAGACGTGTATGGAGATTACGAAGTTCCACACCTTTACACTATCATTAAGAAAAATGTTGAAGTCGGTTTGTACACTTCAGAACTACTTGAATGGTACACAGAAGATGACTGGAACCGTATGAATGACATGCTGGATCACGAAAAAGATGAACAGTATGGATATGCAGCCATCGAGCAGTTGATAGAAAAATATTTGGTACGCAATCGTGCAACAAAGGAAATTTATGAAACTCCACAGATTAGATATATTGTGGCAGCAGCTACAGTCTTCCATCGGGAAGAACCCAACAGCGCAAGGATGCGTTACATTAAAGAATACTATCAAGCGGCATCCGATGGTTTGTTTACTCTTGCTACACCTGTCTTGGCTGGGCTTGGCACTCCGACTAAACAGTTTTCTAGTTGTGTGCTTATCCGCAGTGACGACGATTTGGATAGCATATTTGCTAGTGGTGAGATGATGGCCAAGTATGCCAGTAAACGTGCAGGGATTGGACTGGAGATCGGTCGACTACGCCCATTGGGCTCCCCAATTCGCGGTGGCGAAATCATGCATACTGGTATGATACCATTCTTAAAGAAGTGGTTCGGAGATTTACGCTCATGCAGTCAAGGAGGTATTCGTAATGCAAGTGCTAC
>Ga0214166_1000858_pt1 | contig 14362 bp, 24 predicted proteins | sample TroBogepilimnion_27_FD_153005 | JGI IMG/M metagenome (GOLD analysis project Ga0214166, IMG submission 153005) | Freshwater microbial communities from Trout Bog Lake, WI - Practice 18AUG2009 epilimnion v3 | ecosystem: Environmental > Aquatic > Freshwater > Lake > Epilimnion/Euphotic zone ...
AAATATCCGTACCCGTTGATAGTGGTAGCAAACGTTCCGAAAAGGCCAGTATCATAGTAATTTAAACTACCATAAGAATACGCGCCCACATTTGCGGGGTTTGCGATTGTTGCTGTGCTTAGGTGGTTAGGCGAACTTAATGTTGTGCCATTAAACGTAAAGTTTGATGCACTTTGTAGGGCGCTTGTACCGTTGCCGTATGGAATGTAATTGGCGGTTAAAGATGCGAAACCCGTACCACCCGCTGTGACTGGCAACGTCCCAGATGTTAACGCCGATGATGAAGTAGCATATAATGCGCCGCCCGATGTAAATGACGTTAGCCCAGTACCGCCATTAGAAGTATTTAACGTACCCGCAAGAGTAATCGCACCCGTTGTGCCAGTGGATGGCGTGAAGCCCGTTGTACCTGCGGAGAAAGACGTTACACCACCAGAAGATGCGGCCCAAGTAGGAACACCACCAGCCAATGTCATAATGTAACCATTGGTGGTTGCAGCAAGGAATGTAGTAGCCCCTGAGCCTGTTTGATATGGAACTGACCCGTTAGCCCCACTAGCAATATTTGTCGCTGTGGTTGCGCTTGTAGCACTTGTCGCAGTAGCAGCATTGCCACCAATAGACAAGCTAGATGCAGTACCTGTTAATCCTGTACCTGCGCCTGTAAAGCTAGTAGATGTAAATACACCTGTTGATGGATTGTATTGTAGCTTGGTAGAACTAGTATATTCAGTCGCTAAATTGCCGCTTGTTTGGTTAGCAAATAATGGATAACGAGTACCGACTGTTGTAGTGTCATCCGTTACAGTTGCATAGCTTACAGGAGTAGCCCAAGTAGGAACTGCTGCACCATTAGATTGTAAGAATTGACCTGCTGTACCATTACCAATAAAACTTGTGCTTCCTGACCCTGTTTGGTAAGGAATTTGACTTGCAGCACCACCAGCTAAATTAGTTGCGGTAGTCGCTGTAGTCGCTGAACCCACAGACAATGTAGATTGAGCAACATATTGTGGCGCAGTAGCACTAGCCGTCAACACATAATTGGTTGTGCCTAACGATAGGAATGTAGTTGCGCCAGCCCCTGATTGATAAGGCAAAGCACCAGCAGAACCACCAGCAATATTAGTTGCGCTTGCAGCAAGCGTAGCAGAAGCCACGGCACCACTTACAATAGAACCTAGGATAGACGTTAGCCATGTAGGATTTGAATAGCTACCGGTTGAATAAAGCCCATTGGTGACTGTTCCTGCATTGCCTGTAATACCAATTCCCCAAGTACCTGATGCGTTTGTACCTGTTGTTGAAGGTGCGCCAATCGTATTGTAAGAAATAGTTTGTGCAACAGAGCCGTTAAATGTTGTGCCTGTTGCGCCACCTGTTCCGCTATTATTAAATGTTAGCGAATTAGGTGTGTTAGCTGTAACTGTTGTAGAACCGCCCAAACTAACTGCATTACCATTAATCGTAATAGATGAATTAGCCAAATAACTGTTAGCAATAGGTGTCGCATTCCAAGTACCTGCTGTTAGCGTTCCAACACCCGTAATTCCTGTGTAAGAACCACTAATTAAACTAGATGCAATCGTTCCGCTAGTGATTTGACTAGCAGCAATTGCAATAGATTGTGCAGATAAAGCAGTTAATTGACCTTGAGCATTAACTGTTGCGCTTAATGTTTGGCTTGCTGATCCATAAGTACCAGCTGTTACGCTTGTGTTAGTAATAGAAAATTGATTAGCAAATAATGTTAATCCTGTGCCAGCGGTATAAACGGCAGAACCTGAGAATTGAACAAAGGTAATTGGTGTTACGTTAATAGTCCCTGTATCAGCAGATGTTGATACCCAACCTGTATTTGCTTGACCGCCATTTAAAATAACTGTGTATGCGCCTGGCACTTCTGCCCACACATCCATGTCGGCTGCACGAGTCCAAGCACTTGCAGAAGCTATCCAAATTCCGTTTTCTGATGATGTAGATTGATTTTTTACTAATACTCTATCGCCAGCTAACGTAGTGTAAGTGTCAATAGTCTGTAACCCTGATAATGTAATGTTGCCTGTTGTGGTACATTTACACGCAGCTTTAGGACCAAGACCTGTAGCGACAGTATCAACATAGAATTTATTAGTTAAATCTGTTGCACCGCTAGGTGTAGTAGTTACTTGACCTGTTGTCGTTAGAACATTAGTAAAAACTCCCGTTGAGGGAGTAGTTGCACCAATTGTCGTACTGTCTATCGTACTATTGGTTATGTGTAATCCTGATTGATACGGATTAATTGAAGCAAAAAATGGCTGACCCTGACCGATAAAGGTCTGAAAGTTGCCGTAAACGTCAAAATACGCTTGAACAGGCAGTAAATTTTGGTCTACAGTTGAACTAGGGCCAGCCATGTGTTTCCTTAATATGCCATTGCATTAACTAAAATTACATCACCAGCAGCCATATTACTAGCTGCACCTGTTGTTACAGAAAAGCTAGTAAATGTGACTGAAGTTGCTGTGCTTCCAGTTAATTGTAAAAACAAACTACTACCACTTGTTACATCAGCAGCAAAAGCTAACCAACCATTTGGTGCAGAAGGCAAAGTAATAGAGCCATTTGCAGCCCCGCCTGTACCAACAACTATTTTGAAACAAAAAGTATTGGTTGCACTAATAGTTGGACTTGTGCCAAAGCCAGATCCAATTGTTGGTAATGTAGATGAAAGTGCGACTAAAGTTCCACCGACCGATAACCCTGTTGTATTTACAGTTGATGGAGTTGTTCCACCAATTGGTGCGCTATCAATAGTACCGCCTGTAATTGTTGCGCCTTTAATAACATCAGTATTTAAAGGTGGTGAAAAATATGCACCGCCTGGGCCAACCAAACCTAAACATTGACCTGCTGTATTAAATACAGCTTGAACAGGAACAATATTTACTGTTTGTGTTGATGCTACTTGGTTTGAACTCATTATGAAATCCCTTCGCCTGGAGTAATTTCTGCGCTTGTTGCTGCGCTAGATAAGAACCAGCCATTAGGTGGCAAACCGCCAATAACAGCAACCCCGTTAGCAGGAATAGAAATAGTATTAGCAGATGGTGCGCCCAATGTTGGTGCAGTTACTGCCAATGTTACAGCTAAATCGCCTGGCTCTGGTGGTTGCCATGACACACGAATTAAACTAGAAGTAACGTTCACAATGCGATAGCTTGTAGGATAAACGTTGTTAGACGTTTTAACTTGTACCGCAGCAGCGTTACCAACTAGGTAAGTCGGCCCCCAAGGGGTAAATGGTGAATTATAAGCCATGATTTTTCCTTAAACAGCAGTAGCTGGTAATGAACCTTCTGGACGGATCACTTGGATAGCATAGTTACCTGTTGCTGGAGTTGCACTTGCACCGGTAGCGTTCAACCATTGAACAGACAATACACCAGCAGTCAAACAATCAGCTTCAGCAGCAGTTACACCAGCAGTTTGTGAACCAATAACACCAATCACTTGAACAATGTCAGTTGTTTGCAAGCCAGGTAAAGCGTATGTTTGAGTACCGCCAGATGTAGCTACAGCAGTAGGAACTAATGGAACTGAAAGATATGAAACGCTTAAAGCATTTCCACGAGCAATAGTAGTAGATGACATGATTTTTCCTTTTGATAAGGTTAGTTAATTATAGGGCTTTAAAGAAAAAAAGCCACACTTTTAAGCATGGCTTCTTTTCTTTTTTACTTCATTTTATTGCTTAGTAATAGCCTGGAGTTAAGTCATATCCGTAAATATAAACATCAACAGTTGCAGTAGCAAAAGCTGTAGAAATATTTACATATACAGTTTGTGCAGACAAAGCTGTATTTGGATTTGTAGCCGCAGAGATAGTTACATAAGCTGGTGTTGTTTGACTAGTTAATGCTGCTGCTGTCAAAACTGCTGAACCATTTTTAGCGGTTGCAGTGTAAACACCCAAGTTCACAGAAGCTACAGATTGTGTTGCACCATTGTTGTTAGCGTTAGCTACAACTACTGATACAGGCACATAAAGTGCGCTGTTGTTAATTTGAACAGCAAAGTCTGCTGCTGCCGCTGTAGAAACACCCTTAAGAACACCCAAAACACGCAAAGCCTGTTGGCTATTGAGATTGGATGGGTGGGTGGTATTGGTGACTGCTGGACCTGGATTAGACATAATAGTTTTCCTTTTCTTTATCCGTTAATTAAGCTGAAACTCGGCAAGCAAGTTCTGGATATAGAGGAGCCCAACCATACAATACGTCTACACGAGTTGGAATTGAGTCGTTGTTAATTGTGTATTGACGAACAACACGCAATGATAGACCCACTTCTTTATCTGATGCACGACCAGCAAAGTGAACACCCTCTGGCAATTCCAAGTCAGCAGTTGCCAATGTGAATGCGTTGCGATGCATTACGATGTTTTGTGGTGAAACGATACCGCTACCACTTGCATTGTATTGTGAAGCAAAGAATGTCACAGCAGCTGTGCTTGATGTAGTTGGAATGCTTACGTTTTGGAACTGACCAGCAGAAATAATCGCTGGAGATACAGTTACTGAAACGCTTGAACCAGAAGCTACAGAAACAGCAGATTTAACTACGAATGAACGTAGTTTGTTTGTGCCGTATGCTTGACGATTTTGTGGGTTGACTGCATACACACCAGCGATTTGGAATGTATCACCAGCGTTCAAGTTGATTGTGCCTGTGTTAGCAGCAGTCAAAGTGATTGTTGATGTTTGTGCCCAACCAGAAGTCAAGAAGCCTGTTGCTGTAGTTGTGTTTACAGAAGCAGTTACTGTTGATGATGAGAAGTTACCGAAAGTTTGTGACACGATGTTTTGGTCTAATTTCCAGTTCATACCACCAGAGTCACGACCCATCAAACCTTTAGTGTATTGGTTAGAGATTTGTTCTGTAGGAACGAACAAACCTTTTAAGCTGTCAACAGTTGAAGCTGATGTGAATGGCTCAATAATAGCTGAACGGCGGCCATCACGAGGAGCACCTTCAGAGTCAAGATATGCTTGTGCTTGCAACCAAGTACCTAAGCCTGTTGGTGGTGTACCAGCAGTGCCTACGATGTTAGCTGTATTCAAAGCAGCAGTAGTTGTACCATCAAAGTCAATCTTGTTGGCAATAGCTGCAACGGCTGGTTTCAAGATACGATCTGAGAACATATCCAATGAAAGAGCCAAGTCTTGTGTTGTAAATTGTGTATCAACGTGGAACTGAGTTGAAAGCGTTACAGGAACTGAAGTTTCGTTCAAGTCCTCTACGTTCAAAGCTGGGCCAGTTGTACCAATGAAACGACCAGGTCTACGAACGTTCACAGTTGCGCCAATTTTTGCGCCTACTACTGCAAATTGATCATCGTAGTTACGATCTACTTCTGATGTAAATGTTAATTCATTCTCTAAGACCATCAACGCTTCGTTAGTGATCTTAGAAATGGTGAGTAAAGTATTCGCCATTTTAATTCTCCAAAAAAATTAGGTTTATCTGATCTTATTAGCCTGACGAGCAGCTTTCCATTGTGCGTAACTGCCGTAATATTCACCATTGGTGTCTATTAAAACGTCTGCGCCCACTGATTTGCCACCAGCCAAAGGCTTAATAGGCTCAGGTGCTTTTGTATTTCTAACAGCCTCTTTGTCTTTCTTTGAAGGTTTACTTTCAAGTTCAAGACGGGCTTCTAACTTACCAATTTCTCTTAGAGCTTTAACAGTAGGCATTTGAGTTAGCTTAGTAGCATATTCCTCATCTGAAGCTAGTAGATATAGAAGCTGTGGCCCTACATCACTTTCTAAAATGCTGTCCCGTATCTCGTCACTAACTTGGACTGTGCTGGACTGCACCATGCGTTCAAAATCAGGTATTACTTCTTTCACTTTGGCTACTTTCTCAGTCCAAGCATTTAATACTTTTTCCTGAGCTTTTTGAGCCTTGCGATTAGCATCCTCAATATCTCGCTGTTTTAAAGCGTTTTCAGCACTCCACTCAGCTAACGCTTCTGCATATTCAAAAGCATCGTTAAATTGATGTGCTTGTGGCTTACCTTCTGCTTGAGCCTTTACAGGTTGTTCAGCAGGTGGGTTTTGCCTTGCTTCATACTCTTTAAGTCGCTGTTCTAATTGTTGCGCTTTTGCCTCTGCTTCTTTGGCTCTTTGCGTAACTTTATCAAACCGCTTATTTAGTTTGTCAGAACGCTTATCAGAGTTCTGTTCTTTAGCATCGCCCTTTGCTTCCGGTTCACTCTTATCGTCATCCTGTGCTGGCTCGGAATCTTTCTTTACAGTTTCCACCTCAGCTGCGGGTTCTGAATCAGCTAAACCTAATCTTTCTGCATAAAAGGTTGTTGCGTTGTCACTAGTTATTACACTACTTGCTTCTTTATCGGCCATGATTTCTCAAGCTCCATTAAATTACTATATATATGATAAAAAACTACTTGTCAATCTATCTATTGTGCTTTTTCAGATTTAGCCTCTTTTAGTGCCTCTTTGATAAAAGCCTTTTGCTCTTTAAGTTTAGCTTTGTCTAGACCTGCAAAAGGGTTTGTAGTTTCAGGTTCAAACTTCTTACCTGCTCTACGAGCCATCTCTCGCATTTTCCATTCAAGCGCATTATCGCCAGTTACTGTTGCCATTTAATTCTCCTTTTAAATACCACGTTCAACTGCTTCTGCTTCTGCCTCGTGCAAGTCTTTCATGTTCATGTTTGCCAAGACTAAAGCCAACTGAGCTTTAAGTTGTTCAATTTCTTTCTGAGTTTCTGTTTTGATGATTGTATCGTGTGCAATAGTGTCAGTACGCAATTGGCTATCCTCACGTTTAACTTGAAGTTCCATAGTTTTACGTTGAGTTTCAGCTTCTTGTTTTTGCTGTTCAATAGATGCACGATATTTCATATCCATTTGCAATGCTTGTAACTGTTGTTGTAGCTGTTGCATTTGTGCTTGTTGCTGTTTAATAATCATTTGCGCTTCTGGCGGTACGTCTGACTTGTCATCAACTTGTGCTAATGGGTTAGCAGCAGCCAAACGATCAGCAATAATATCTGCGCCAGGGAAGTCCATATTGCGGAATATCAAATCGCCAGCTTGTTGCATTAGGTTAGGATCAGCAGTTAGTAAAGTCATCATAGAGTCTACTGCTTCTTGACGTTTAGATGCGTAACCTGGGCCTGTTTCCATCACAATGTCGTATTCGCCTACAGTAACGTCATTTAATACTTTATCAACACCCATCTCATCTTGTGATTGCTCATTAATCTTAACTAACTCGCCTTTGCCGTCAGCACCAATAATGCGTAATACACGTTCTTTATTATAAATGTGTGGAATTAAATCTAAACAGATACGGCCTCCTTGACGAATAGAACGAGTTAAGTTGTCGTAGTAGTGGAAGTTAGTCATGTCAGTTTGTTGCTGCTGACCATTTAGTGCTTTACCACTAATCATGCCTGTTGGAAGTTGACTAGGATCGTAAATACCTACCACAGCCATCAAATCAGAGTTTAAGCCTTGTAAAGCTGTGACCATTCCTGTTGGTGGTGGCTCAGGCTGAATACGTTGTGGCACAGGTGCTGGATTACCATCAGAGTCAGTCTGTTTATAACGTAAAACAGGCATAGATTTAATGTTGGCTGAGTTCCACTCCATCTCGTGGCCTTCATCTTGGCCTTCTGCGAGTAGATATTTGGCTTTAGGTGCTAACGCTACTGACTCAGTTAATGCTGTAGACCAAAAGTTATACATCCGTTGTGGGTCTTTAGCCATGCGAGTAAGACCAAATTTCTTTTTCTTACTGTCAACAATGATTTGCTGACCATAGACAGGCACAACAGGGATATATTTACCAGGCCAATCCCTTTGTTCTAGGATTTGCATACCGGTTAATTTAGCCCACTTGATTTGCTTTTTAACTGTTTCACGCTTAGATACAACGTAAACACCAGCATCCATCATAATTGATTCAGATGGCTTTTCATCCTCATAGCAAGTAGTGCCGTCAGACAATAATAATAGTTTAGTGCGTTTGTATTCAGTCCAGAAATACTCAGCGATACGAATATCCTCACGAGTAATCCATTCTGATTGTGAGTCACCTGTGCCACGAGGGGTAAAGCCACCGCCATCGTCTGCGCCAGGGTACATCTTGCGGAATGATTCTTTAGAGATAACTTCTGTGATTAAACATTTTTCAGCATCAGAGCCATCGGGTTCATTAGAGTTAGGATCAAAGTAAACCATAAAAGCGTTTTCAATACGCTTAATGTATAACTCTTGATCAAAGCTATTTGGACTTGGATAGTCGTGGATAATGCGCCAATAACCCCATCCCATACGCACAGCAAAGTCAAAAGCGTGGTCGTATGCTGCATCTGCATCGGATTGGTTTTCAATATGTCTTAAAATGCCTGTAACGATTTCAGCGACTTTCTCATCTGCTTCGTCGTTCATGCCATGCGCCACCATGCGTGGTCGTTGTTGTCTTTGCTGGTTACAGATTTGACGAACGTAAGCATCAATTTTGTTAATAGTGAGATATGGTCTAGATTCTAGTAAGCGTGAGTTTTGGATTTCTACAGGCCATTGATCGCCACCAGCAAACTTCAAATCATCTAGTGCTTCTACACGATTGTTTGAGTCATTTTCAGAACAAAATCTTAAATATTCTTTGGCTTCAGTAATAACGCTTGATTCGTAATCATCAGGCTCGCCAAACTCTGTTGTATAAATACCGCCATTACCGCTATCTTGTGTTGCCATAATATTTTCCTTAGCTCATCCAAGAGGATATGCCATCATAATTCATTGGTTTTCGTTTAACAACTTTCTTCTCTTGTATCATTAAGCCAATGTATCTAAACGCATCTGCGCCATGTGAGTATTGATCATGCACAGGCTTTTGACTAAATGCTTTAGTATCTGGATCAACATCATATCTATAATGACGTAGACAATCTAGACCAGCAGCAGTGTTGTTTTTGTCAAAGTAACATTGGCTAAAGATAGTACGAGCAGCATTGATAGAGTCAGCAACAGGCACTCTGCCAATAATTCTGACATTATATCCCGATGAACGCACAATTTCCTCAATACTTCTGCCATGTGATGCAAGGGTTTTATTTTGAGCATCGTGTGGTAAATATAGTGTGTCGTACACATAACCAAACGTCTGCATCTTAGCTAGGATTTCACTTATGGTTGTTTGAGTAGTTTCGTAATAGCGAATGAGCCTAGTTTCCATTCCTACGAATTGCACAAACCAAATAGCTGTTGCATCTGCCCAACCAATATCAAAAACAGCCATAACAGGCTTAATAGGATCGTAAGGTACATTAGTAATTCTGTTATCTTGTTCCGCACGTTGCATCTCTTTTGCAAATACTGCGCCATCAATGGTTGATCTAGTAAAGCCTTCCCATACGTTTTGATAGGCTTCAAAGTCTTTATTCTTTAACGACTGACGTTCTAAATCCAATACTTCTGGGAACCAGGGATTGTCATTCCAATTAACTTTTTGAACTACAGCGTTGTCAGGCGGTGATATAACAAAGCGTTTATAAGTTTCATCTGTAGGCAACTCAGGGTTAAAAGTAATCCATATCTCTGAGTTTTCTTTCCGAATAGTAGGGATAAGAATGTCCCAGCTAGTTTGCGTTACATTGTTGGCTTCCTCTACCCAGCAATAATCAATACCTTCAATAGACTTTAATCCGTTGACGTTATTTTTAATGCCAGCAAAGATAAACTCTGTGCCGTTAGTGCCACGAATAGTGGTCTGAGTAATGTCGTAATGAGCCTCTAAGCCTAGATTGTAAATCTGATCTACTAACAGCTTGTGAACAGAGTCTTTAATTGATGTTTGAAATTCACGAGCACACAGTATGCGTAACGTGTCTTGAACACCCATGCAAAGTAATGCTCTAGCAACTGAATGAGATTTACCAGCACCACGACCACCATAAAGAATGCGATAACGTGAATGCTTTGGTTCAAATAAACATTTTAGCTTTGCAGGGAATTGTGGCCAAACAAAGCCTTGGTTATCTCTCTGGGTTTGCATTTGGCTCTACGAATTGAATTTTAATGCCACTCACTAATTCAGCACCATCAGGGCCAGTAAGTTCTGTAGATTGAATAGCCTTTCCATCCATCCTATCCATAATCTCTTTCACAGCCCAAGGCTCACGAGCATCAGCAGCTTCAATCAATCCTTCTACAATGCTTCGTAACTTTTTAGGGTCTTGAATTAATTGTTTACGGATTTCATCAAAGAAAATCTTACCCTTTTTGTTATTTTGATTGCCAGGTTGACCACCACTTGGCTTACCACTCGACTCGAGGGTTAATTTATTGTCATCATTAATATTTTCTATTGTATTAGTCATATCAATAATCTCTGTTTATTACTCATTATCCATGCTATCAGAGTTAGCTTCTGCTTGGTTAATATCAGCTTGCACTTCTGGGCTATTGTTTAGATTAGTCCATTGGTCTTGAAGTTCCTGTGGGACACCAGGCTGATAGATTAAAGCGTTAATGTCTGCTTTGATTTCAGCATCGCTTTGAGGAATAGAATAAGGTAAATAAATGTTAGGTGTTGTCATGTTATTCTGCTTCACCAGCTACAAATGCTTCTGCTGTTTGCTCTTGTTGTTGTTGTGCTGCAATTTGTGGCCCAGCAATCATTTGAATTTGCTCAATGATAGGTTTAGCAAAGCGATAAGGCACTTGGTCTGCAATAGCTAAGATTGCGTTTAATTGATCTACTGTGAATTTAACTTCCATTATTTCTTACCTTTCTTTTTAGCTGATTCTTTTTGCACAGCGTAACCAATAGCTACAGCTTGTGATGGTTTTTTACCTGCTTTTATTTCTGTTTCAATGTTCTTTTGGCGAGTTTTATCGCTAGTTCCTTTTTTAAGCGGCATTATATTTCTCCTGTAGTAACAACATTAATACTTTCAATCTTTGCTTTTTTTTCAAGTTTAGTATATTTTTGAATTAATTTAATTCGTTTAATTCTTAAAGCCTCAATCACTTCATAAGTTTGTTCTAATTTTTTAATATAATTTTCGGTGTCTTCAATTTCAAATCTAATCTCATTTAATTTTTCTTTAGTTTTAATAGAAATCATATTTATTCCTCTACAAAACACACATCTTTCCAACTCATGCAAAGGTATTTAACACCATCCTCTGTAAATGGAAAGTATTTAAGATATTCGTCTTGGTAATTGTCGTTCATTGTACCAAAACGCACTCTAGCACCAACTTCTACAGGCATATCCTCACGCTTGGTGTCTGATATTTTTTTGCCTGGGCCAACTGCAACGACTGTACCCATGTTTTCAACTTCTTTGTTTTCAACAATAAGTACGCTAGATAGTTCTCTAACGTCTGGTCTTACAGCTATTTTATCTTGTAATGGTTTGAATTTCATTTCTTAAAAGGTCTCCCACGTTTTTTAGCAGGTTCAACAAAATCAACTTTAATTTCGGGCAATTCAGTAATTTCAATTGGTTTACGAATAAGTTTAATGTGTTCACCACACCATTCATTAGGAGATTTGTTTGTAGTGGGTGGGTAACGTCTGCACGTTCCTAAATGTCCACTACCTGTAAAGAATAGACAACTTGAGCAAGTTTGTTTAGTATTTGATTCAGCCACGATTATCTCTCCATAGTTGTGGTTAGTAAGCCTTGAGAGTGATGGCTCTCAGGGTTTACGACTTAATTAAAAGTCTTTTTTGTAGTTAGTACGTTCGTGGTTATAACACACACCAGCAGTACGGCCTGTGTTAAATTCACTGTCTTTACCAATTGCATCTTCTTTGCCTTCAGCTACACCACCAACGATGCGGCCTTTGCGTTCGCCAGACATATCAGCTTTACCTGCTGACTTAGGTACTACTACACCTTTTGCTGGGATGCCAGCGGTACTATTTGGGTTTGCCATGATTAATCCTTTTAGCTAAAAAGTCTGCCAATTGCAGTAACTTAATTGTAGTTTAACTATTAGCCATGTCAAGTAGTTTAATTTTTTCACGATATAGCTGTTTTATTTGTTTTATATCTTGAATTGTATAGTGTTTAGGTTCATGTTTACCTTCTAACCATTCCACTATTTCTAATCCAATTTTATTAATTAGGTTTTTTCTGTAATTGAGTATGTTTCCCGACAAATGGTTATTACATGCTGAGCATTGCTTATGGATATTGTACTCACAAAAGCGCAATTCTGGAGCAGAGCCTGTAGTTCTGTAATGTCCTGCGTGATATTCTCCGGTATGGTGTCGCTGGCAACTGATACATGGTTCATTTTTATCTCTTAATCTTATAAATTTATTTACTATTATTTGGGCTTCTTTTAGCCATTCTGATTTAGTTTTTAGTTTTAGTTTTGCTACTCTAGTTATTTCACGCTCTGATTTAACTCGTAGCTGTATAGAGTATTCAAATGCACAATTAGGGCTGCAAACCATCTGCAATGGTCTTATAGGATTAAACTTAACTTTGCATATTTTACAAGTTTTAGGTCTAGGCTGTTTCAAAGAGATAGCCATTCTCAGCCCCATATCTCATGCAATTTTCAATGTAATCTGTCATTTCTTTTGTAGTCAGTTTGGTTGTGGATAACAGTCGTTTATGTTGTTCACCATCAATCGTAATAACTTCAAACAAAAACTTAAATCTAAGTAAGTCGTGAGTAAAGTCTTTATCGTAACCAAAGTGATTGCCAAAGCCTTCCACAAACTTCCAATATAGTGAGTTTTGATCACCTGTACGGGTAGATTGACGTAGCTTTACGTTAGCCACATAACCTTGTGATAAGTCTAGGTCGTTTAGTTTGGCTATAAAGTAAGGCAGATTGCTTGCTGATAATGAAAAGTTATTAATCACTTTTTCCACCTAAATAACTTAACCATTTATCAAATACAAATATAAATAAAACTGCTGTGACAAGTATTGGCCAAAATATGCAAGCAATTAAAAACATTAATTCATCCATATCAGTTCTGCTTTCTTTTAAATACCATTTTTTAAAAGCAAATGAACAAATAATAAAACCTATAAAAAAATATATGATTGCTATTTTCATAATGTCACCAATTTAATTTTATCTAATGGCACTTGGTAAAACATCTCGCCTTTAGCCATGTATTTGTTCTTTATTTCAACCACAGGGCTGTTTAAAACAGTTATATCTTTGCAGATATAGGCTAGTGTACCTTGCTTGTTAAAAGCGACTAAAACAGTCGGCAAATCGTTTTCAAGTAGCTTCTTTTTACGATATGGGATGTTTAATGTGTCAAATGGAAATAATCCATCCCAGGCAGCTCTAACTTCTACTTCAACGTAACCAACCTTTTGACCATCTCGGTAAGCCACTAAGTCCACTCCATAAGTGTCTTGGTTGTCTTGTAACTCAACGTCAAAGTATTTATTAAATAGTTTGTATGCCCTAAATCTGCCTAAATCATCGTAAGTATCATGTAAGTTATTGCTAAAATGTTTAGCTATCATGATTCTTTTCCTTTTTAGATATTAAAGGCAAGCCATCTTTAGAATCTTCTTTTTCATAAAATTCTTTCAATAATGACTCTTGCCATAACTTACGCAAAAGTTCTAGCCATTGCTTTCTAGTAAGTGGGGTAGCATTAGCCATGATTCTTTTCCTTTAATGCTTGTTCAATAGCACGAACGAAGTCAATTATAAATCCATGAGGTTGTGGATATATGTTTGCTTGAAAATAAATATCAATAATCTCATCATCCGTTAATCCGACCCATTGATGAGGGTGGGTGTAGAGAGGGATTGTGTAATAGTCATCTTGTTCAGGCGCAACTGTAACTTGATGACCTTCAAATGGAGCTTCTTCTACTTCATGCATCCAAAACACAGGTTCTTGCGCTGGTTGTTCACGATTAAAATAAACTTCTTCACCATCAATGTTTAATGTGCAAGTAGAGCCATCAGGTGCGTATGACACTAGTCTTGGTTCTGCTGGCTGTTCTAGTCCAATCACATTGGTATCACGCAAGTATTCATCGTTTAACTCTGCGACTATTGGTTGTTTTAGTGCTTCTTCGCACGCATTGATTGCACCTTTTACCCAAGCAGTTTCATATACTCTGTCGTTGTTTAAACAATTTAAAACCTTTAAGGCTTTGTGTATTGCTTCGTCTTTAGTCATGTTAAATCCCCAATTAAATTAACAATGCTTAATATAAACAACAACATAACATAACATTGCAATTTAAAAATATCTGATTCTAATTTTTCCATCTTTAATGCTTCGTCTTTTTTTGTATTCATGCTGCCACCCATTTATAATTTATTGAAC
>Ga0214166_1000866_pt1 | contig 14308 bp, 17 predicted proteins | sample TroBogepilimnion_27_FD_153005 | JGI IMG/M metagenome (GOLD analysis project Ga0214166, IMG submission 153005) | Freshwater microbial communities from Trout Bog Lake, WI - Practice 18AUG2009 epilimnion v3 | ecosystem: Environmental > Aquatic > Freshwater > Lake > Epilimnion/Euphotic zone ...
ACCAGCGTTCCATTGCCATAAGACATAAGAATTTCCAGAAACTTGGTTAATGTCACCAGTACCACCACTAGAATTTCCTACAGAAATTCCGTTTGAATTGAACGATGTGACATAGGTCGAGTTTGTCTGCTCTGCGTTTGTTAAATTTGAGAATAATTGATAATTTGGACCACGCACGGAATCAGAAAGAACATGAGTGTCAGCAGATGTGCGGTTTTTAGCCCAAATAAAATCAGGATAAAATGTCTTACCAAGTGCGTTATTACCGCCATTGGACTGTGAGTTGACAATAGACTGAGAAGATCCTGTTCCTGTGTAAAGCGTAGCAGCATTATATAATGCGCCATTAGCAATAGCAGGAGTTGGCAGATTATATGTGTTTAATGCCCTAAATCCAGATGGTGGCGTATATGTAAATGGCTGTTGACCAAAATTTGCACTAATTGGATAAGTTTCACTTGCTCCATCGTGAAAAATAACAGGCGTAACTGTTTTTCCAGACAAATTAGTAAATGCGGTCCCTTGGCTAGTTCCGTTTAGATAAAAGGTTATTGTCCCATTATCCATATCTAACGCAACGGCAAGATTGGCATTACTGCCCCATGTTGAACCATATGCAGTTCCAGAACCATTATATTTTTGCCCGTTATATCCATAATATAACCAAGCTGAAGTACTGGTAGATAATCCAGTTGTATTTGCCAATGAAGGATCACACACGCCAATTATAGGCGTTCCAGTTCCACTTATCGTACCCATGCCCAATTCAAAATACCATTTACCCGATGACACAGCCATTGAACCACGGGTTTGATAATTATACGCGCCACTGGATGACAGTGTGGCTAATAAATTTCCAGAAGTTAATGTATACCCATAATTTGAAAGTGGATTTAACACAGCATAATTACTTGCCGCAGCACTCAGTGTTGGGCTGTCGATCATAGCATCGTATGTTGAACCAGCAGTCAGGCTGATATTATTGCACGTCCAGTTATTGCTGTTTCCTGAATTGTCATAACCTAATGTTGTTGTGCTGGTCGTGTTATTAAACTTCAAATAGAAACCATTGGTTCCATAAGTACCAGCGTATTTAATTGGCTGCCATACACCTGTTGTCGTGCTGTATGAACCAAATGATGTCGGTGTTAATGCTTGGCCGTCAATGAAGTTTACTTCGGTTATGTATCCATCAAAATATGCACCAGACGTTCCTCCGATAACATGAGATTGACCCGACGCATTAAAATAACCCGCATAATTTAATGATGGGTCAGTTGAAGATGAAAAAGACGTTATTTGTGCGCCATTTATATAAAGCAAAACCCTGTTGCTTGCAGTGGCATTTGCAGAATCATAAACAGCAACAATGTGATACCAAGCCGATGGATCACGGAATACTTGGGTGGTAATTCGGTTATATTGATAGCCAGAATTATATTGATAAAACGTCAGAGTATTATCATTTTGAAGCTGAATATTTGCCGTTCCTGTGCTGGCAGCCGTAAATAAATTTCTATTTACTGTTAATGCGCCTAATTTAACCCATGCACTCCATGTCCATTTGATCGCATTTGTTGGTGTGCCAAACGTCCTATTCAAATACGCAGTAGAACTAGCCCGAAGCCGCAATGAATTATTGACGGTGTAACCAGTCGCAGAAGAAGCAATCAGAAGTGGATCAATTTCGACAGGAAGTCCCATAGATCACGCCACATTCAATATAGAGTTGACCGTAATGCTCGTTGAGTTACGAACACAATAAACCAAAGCATCCACAGCATTAGCCGCAGTTGATAATGTTGGGGCTGTATTGCCGGGAAAGCGCCAGATTGAGCCATAGGACAATGTTCGAGATCCCGTAGCGTCCTGCACAACGTAAATAATGCCCGACTGACCAGCCGTGATATTAGTGGCATTAGCCAATGTGCGGTTGCCGCCCAAGGTCACAGTAAAGTTATTGTTGGCGCCAAAATTAGGGGTAATCGTTGCACCATCTGTAAGCGTGGCAATATTCATATAGGCATTGCCAGTTGCCGCAATTGTGACGTTGCTATTGATGGTCGAGATATTGCCCGTTGTTACAACGGCTGTGGTAATCGTAGCATTACCCCCAGTGATGAGGACGTTAGCAAGAGCGTTTGTTCCGTTGCCGATACCATTGATGCCATTCACCACAGTAGTGAAGTTAGCATCAAGTTGCGACAGAGGAATCGACGATGTTGCCGTCGCAAAGGTGTAGGTTACGCTAATTGGCAGAGACATTAGAACCTCGCTCTTAATTCGTATTCCATCTCAAATGTATTGAGAGTGAAAGCTGGTGTTGATGATGTTATCGTAAGTCCCAGATATTTTCCATACTGCTGTGCATCTGATTTATACAGAGTATAGCCTGAACCGCCCGTCCATGTAATTGTTTGGTTTAAATTATTTAACCAGCCAATTTGGGCGTTTGAATTGTTCACCCAATAAATAATATTGCTGAATGTGTAGCCCGGACTCGTGTTGGATTGGCTATCAACCGTAATGGTGAGATCACCACCTTCAGTTAACGTGGCCTCAACGCCAAACTTTAGAGCTTGTTTGTCGCGTATAGTGTCCTGCATAGGCCATAAGGCCGTTTGAACGGTGGAATTGATGGACGCTAACGGGCTGCTGTAAAACTGAAATAAATCCGTTCCGCCTGTTGCATAAAGATATATGATTCCAAGGTAAGGTACTGAAGTCGTTAATAAACTTGTCCCTTGAGACGTGATAAACCACTTTTTATCAAAGAACACAGCCTGTATAGGACGTGTGATCCTTTGGACAGGGTCTTTGTAGTAGAAGTTGAAAGCAGCACAGAGGATATTGTTGATGAGAACCTGACCACCTGTGACGGGATAGGTGAAGTCAATATCAGGGAAAATACCATCTAAAGCATCAGACAACTTGGTTGTCGTAGCACCAACTAGAGCGTAGACACCATAATCATTCATAAATAACAGGGATCTAAAGTAGGCGAATATGGCATTTGGACGCCTTGAACCTACTGATGCCGACACGTTGGTATTGGTAAATGTGGTCACGCCTGTTGATTGCACAGCCACGTCTGAGAACACGTTAATGCTGTCATCACCAAATATGTACAGGAAGTTATTTGCGCTCACCATCGCATTGATGTTGGAGTGCAGGGTGCTATCCGTAATGGTCACAGAGCCAGCCGAGACGCTGGAATAATCATTGTACTGACCTGCCGCAGAGTAATAAACTGTACGGCCCTGAGAGAGCCACACGCGGCCTTGGAAGGTTTGTATAGATGTTGTGGGGTTAGTGCTGACAACTGCCGTAGCCGCAGCCCCAGAACCGCCTGTACCTGTGTTGTTAAACACAACCGTGGGAGCGCTGGTATATCCAGTGCCGGGGTTAGTCATAATGATCTCGGTGACAATTCCGCCTGATATAATGGCTGTTGCCGCTGCCCCTGATCCACCACCGCCTGTAAATGATATTAAGGGAGCAGTAGAATATCCAGATCCAGAATTGGTGACTAAAACACCGACTGTACCTGTAGAAAAATTTAAATAACCAACGACCGCTGTGGCATTAGTTGTTGCTCCACCGCCTGATATTGTGACGGTTGGGGAATTTGTATAGCCAGATCCAGCGTTGGTAATGCTAAGGGCTGAGACAATTCCTGAGCCTAAGACTGCCGTCAGATTTGCCCCAGATCCTCCCCCTCCTGAAATTGTAATAGTTGGAGCCGTTGTATAGCCATAACCGGGGTTTGTTATTTGAACACCAGCAATAGCTCCGCTTGAAAGAGTTGTTACAACAGCCTGAGCAACCACACCATTGATAGATCCGGGGTCTGAAAAACTCAGTGTTGGAAAACTCGTAAAACCCGTACCACCAGAGTTAATGGTGATATTTGTAATGGTGCTTGCAACATTAGAGATTGTTGCAACAGCCGTTGCCTGAACGCCATTTGCTTGATCTGGAGCTGAAATTGTGACTTGAGGCGTCGTTGTATAACCAGCACCGGGGTTTGTTATACCAATTGCTGATATACATCCAATGGTCACAAGATTGGCTGTGTCCCATGAGTAAAGACCCTTGTTAGGATCAGCAATCATCACACGTTCATCTTTCCATTGAGCAATACTTACATTAGCCGTCGAGAATGTTCCAGCCGAAGCTATTGTGCCTTTTGTTGCCGTCTGAATTTCATAATATTCAGCGCCACCATTAGCTTCAAAAGCCAAGATGTAGTCGTTATTATTGATGTTGCAAGAATCAATATGAGTGACTGTATTTGACCATGTGACATTTGCGATGGTCGTTGATTGAGGCACAACCTTTAGGTTTGCATAGCCAATAGGCTGCACGTTCTCAATCCATGAAAACTCAGTTTCATCAATCGCAGTTCTATTAGACTTTGTGTTAAGGGATTTGAACGCCTTAACAACTTGATAATTTTTTTTCTGTTCTGGTGAAGCTGCCATTAGTTCACCTGTAGATATTGCGTGGGCAACCTACGAGTAAAGGCAGTCGACAGAGTATTTTGAACTTTCTTCTGGTACTCAGCTTTAAAGAGTTCAGACTCGCCATAGCTCTGTTCTTGATATTTGGCTTGATGAGCCGCGTAATAAGAGACAGGAGAAATCCAACTGTCAGGAATAGTTTCAACGTCTGTCAAAGCGACGAGTGGATCTGGGAGTACCACTGTATCAAGTTCCATGACATACACTTGATCTGGTACAGGTCCGAGATAGATGGTTCCAGTACCATAAATCGAATAAGCGATGGGACGATTGTAATATGATTGCCAATAGCGCAACTGAGCATTGAAGTTACTCCATGCCAGATAATTCAGGGGTATGCGCGTATTGCCCCAATAAATATTTATGTTGATAACATCAATTGTGTTGTTACTATTGGGGAGAGATCCGTAAGTATAGGTCTCTTGATTTGTGACCGTAGCGCTTGTTTGCAAAATACGATTGCAGCCCGTGTCTCTGACGAGCTGAACACGAGCTTGATTGATGTAAAGAGTTAGCTGATCGTTAGTCCAGAAATTTGCATTTGTATCATGCAACAAGAGGCGAACTTGCGTGATGTAGTCTTGAAGTGTTGTCATTGGTCATCCACATCATGCAGCCTGTGTCCCTTTCCCCCCTCCCCGTATAGGCGCAGGGAGAGGGGTCCGGTCTACCGTTGGGGACTTACTTCGGTAGACGTTCTGCCGGGTCTCAGAAATATCAAATTGATTTAATCTTTCGAGAGCCTTCGGCATATCCAGATTTGTCTTAGTCCAGCCAAGCCGAACTAAATTCTCGGTTTTGTCATTTTTCAAATACCCAAACGTGTGAATCGCAACTTCAACCGGTACTTCCACCGGAATGTTCGGGGGAAACTTGTAAGTCTCCCCTGCCCATTTGTCCGTTAGTTCTTCACTCGTTTTATTGAGTATCCAAACTGATGACATTAGAAGTTTACCACATCACCGAAAACAGAGACGGTAACTGAGCTGTTTGCGACTGCTGTATTCACCACCACAAATAAAGCATTTGCTGTTACTGTGTTTGTGAGTGTGACAGAAGCAAGAGTCAGATCTTGGTATGTGCCTGCACCCGTCACGTTGCCAAGCAACTGAGCAGATGCAACAGCATTTGATGTATTTCCATCTGACGATGTCAGAATAGAAATGTTACCAAGAGCCATGCTCGGTACCGTACCACCAGCGGTGTTGCTAGGATTTGCAACTGTAATGCGGCGAAGGATGATTTGCCCATTGTTGGACAAACCACCACTCAATAATGGCAATACTGCCACTGCATTACCTGTTGCAGCCAGAGATACAGGCTTTGCAACGGCAATACGATAATTGCCAAAGCTGTCCTGATAATTCTGTGCGACTGAATCCATACTAGCCATTAGAGTTCTCCTTAGCTAGCGTTGTAGGTTCCAGTAACAGCCTGACCACCGTTCACGTTGAACAATGTTACTGTCTGTGAGCCAGTCGTTGCATTGGCGCGGAGGTTGTAACCATCCGAAATCAATGAACCAGAACCGACGTTGGCAGCAATAAGAGTTGTCCAAGCATTTGTGTTGGTTGACGTGTTGAAGTTATTCACTTCAATTGTCACGTTTGCTGTTGGTGGTAAAAGATAAGTACCAGCAGGAATGTACTGAGCGCTTGACACGCCAGCGTTCATTGCTGTGGCATTACCGATACCCACGTTTGCGATTGTCTGTGTCAGAAACGTCGAAGCTGCCTGATTGGTAGAGACGTTTGCGACAATTATTTTGCTAAAACCACCTGACATTGTCGGTTCTCCTTAGAGTGAGAGCGAGTTGTAGCCAGTGACCTTAGTCATAGACTTAGGCTTCGTGGAGACAAGCTCTGCGATGTTGAGGACAGCGCCGACGTAGCCAATTTGCCAGTTAGGCAAAGTTGACTCAAAGCCAGTGAACACGAACTGACCTTGCTCATGGATGTAGAGCGAGAGATAGTTTGTGTTGAGGAGGTACAATGTACCTTCTGGGCAGTATGGATCTGGGTAGATCGGAACGCCAGCAACCATGAGAGCGCGGAAAGCAGCTTGTGGGCCGTTTGCGTCGCCGTCAAAGCCATGACCCGGAGTGATGACATATTGTTCTTGACCAACATAGTCTTGGGCAAGCAATGTCCAAGTACCGAAGCCACAAACACCGAATGTTGGGACTTCAGCGCCCTTCTTAACAGTACCAGAGATGTACTGAAGGACGTTCTGACGGGTTGGGTTGACGTTACCTGCGGCATAAACTTTTGACGACCACCAAGGATAAGTCGTGCGGTTAATGTTGCCGTAAGTTGCAACGGTTGTGCCATCGTCAACAGCGGCAGGCAAGCCTGTGAACTGCTGAGTGTTGCTTGTGTTGTTGTACAGCGCAGTTGCCATCGCGTCCATCATCACGTTCGTCGCGTCGTTCATACGAGCTTCGATCAATGGGATAATTGCGTGGTCTTGTTGTACAGCGCCTTCCATGCCGAGGAATGGAACGGGAGCAATCATAAGCTTGAGATCGAACTCAGCATTGAAAGCACCTTGCTGAACAGCAGGCTGCGAGAATGAACCAGAATAATCTGACCATTGAGCATTAACAAATTGAGCGCCTTGAACCGGAACGGTAACAGACGAGACACCGCCTGTTGCTGTTTGGCTATTAGCGATCAAAGCTGCCATAAGAGGAGTGCTGTTGTAGATCTGCACAACCATCTTAGGAATAAAGGCACGACGCGTAACGTATGTAAGTTCGTTATATTGCGATGTGCCAGCGTTGGGGACTATACCGCCACCAATAGGCATTTGACTTCTCCGTTGTTACTAACCGTTTAACTCTGTCCCCAGTTTCAGCTAAAACCCAATGGGCCGTGGATTCTTCCGCAGTTCATTGAGGGCTTTGGCAGCTTCGTCGCGGGCATGGCCCACAGGATTCTTAAAAAAGCCAGATAAAGTGTTGCGAGCTTGCTCGTTCAAAACATTACGGCTTTCGAAGGCCGATGGTGTTGGAGTCGCTGCTTGCTTCATCCACTTGTAGTATTCTGCCGCAGTATCGTGATCGTGAATTTTTTTCTCAAGCATCACTTTCTCGACTTCTTCAATTTCTTCTTCAGACTGAATTTTTCCAGTTTTAAGAAGCTTTTCACGGCGTTCTTTTAAGGAATCCAATGCATCACGCTCACGGAGCTTGCCTTCAAGCTGGTCAACGCGGTTGCGTTCTTCATCCAGCTTACGAGCCATCTCATCTTTAAGGTCGATTGAATCAATAGTTAAATTCGGACGACGCTTTTTTGTGAGCCTAAGAAACGCCTCTCGGGTTTCTGGATCATCTGAGAGTTCCCTTGCAAGGAGAGCAAGTTCATCTCGGGCTTCAGGTGTTAGATCTTCGAGAGACGCCATTTTAATCCCCTATAATAGCGTTAGATAACTTTTTTGCCGTCGCCGGGAGGAACAATCTTATAGATATTGTTCGCAGCGGTCTTTTTGGGGCCAGAAAGCCCACCGAACCGGTCATAGCGAGGTGTATTGGTGATTTGACCATTTTGTTGCTGGTCTGTGGTTGGATTACGAACCGTACCAGCGCCACGAGGCTTAAATAATTGAGACATCTTAGGCTCCCATTGGGGGTGTTGGACCAGCGGGCGGAGCGCCTGCGGGCATTGGGGGTTGTGCGCCCATTGGACCACCAGCGGGAGCTGGAGGAGGCGCGTTCATCAAACCAAGATTAGGAGGTGCACCTTGCATCATCTTTGATGCAGGAGTACCGCCACCAGCTTGAGGAAGATTTTGAAGAAGCTGCATAATTTCAGCTTGCTGAAGCTCATCAGTGCGGGCTTTCTTCTTGCCAACAAGCGCTGTGAGTGAAGATAAAGCCGACATGACCTTTTTACCTTCGTCGGTTTCAGATCCTAATGCCGGGAGAGTCTGCTCAAGAAGGTCAAGAGCCATGCTCACATTGACCAGAGCTGCTTCTTTTTTGCCATCTTTAGGCTCAGGCGTTGCCATTGGTGCTGACAGTGGAGGTTGTGACGCAGTCATAGGTACGCCGGTCTCTCCAGCGAGATCTGGAGCGCCGCCACCTTGCATTAAAGCCATAATATCTGCATCAGCCATTTAACACCTGTTATATGCACCAAATAACACACAAAATGTGTTAATTGTAAAGTGAGGGGTAGTTTTTTATTCGGTCCCGCCCCCCATCAGGACAGCGCAGTAAACGGGGCTAACCCGTTTATTAGTTAGCGCTTTGCCTTACGACCCTTGCGACGCATGAACGCCTCCATAGTTAGAATTAAGGATTGGGCGGATGAGCTTACCCCCCGAAGGGATTAGCGCTTATGCTTACGAGACTTACGAGCCATTGATGGCCTCCATACGTTAAAACGTCCCCAAAACTTTTTAATACCGCTTGCCGCGCCGTGAGCGCTTCATTGATTTGTACATTTGACACCTCAATAACGCCGTGGTTGGCGAGAATAGGATCGTATGTTTGTACCCGGCGTAGACTGCCGAATATTTGACACACGGTAATCCATAGTAGGGCTTTTCACGTCTTGCGTCAATTGTCGTGTATCTGCACGAGGTTGGTCACCAACTGTGACTTGTCCTTTAGCCATGTTTCTTATCCTTTGCGGGCATAGGCGTTACATTTCCGCCACCTTGAGGATGATTTTGCTCTGCTTTCTTAAGCCGTTCAAGAAGTTGTTGCTTCATGGGCGGATCGAGCAATTCGATCAGGCTTTCTTTGTCGATTGCGCCAGCTTTAAACATATTAAAGGCAAGGGAGCGCATATCTTCCATAAAGATCGGGCTGTTTGAGTGAGCGTCAACTTTGACCATATAATTCTTGGTAAATTGGTCAGCAATGAACGGCGTTCCATCAATATCTTTGTAATGAGTGTTGTCGTAAGCCTGAATTAGCTTCATGTAGAGAGACGACATCTTTTCCAAAGCATCTTCAATGTTAAGAGCACGCTTTTTAGCTCGGCTTGAGCCGAGTCGCGCAAGCTGGGAGGCGTGACCAGCAGATCTGACGCCTTGCTCGCCTTTTCCTGACAATACGTTGTTAATGCCTGAAGCTTCTTCAAACATAGCGTCAATTTGATCAAGTTGAGCATAGAGATCCTGAGGCAATTGAGGAGCCAAACGCTCGGCTTTAACGCCGGGCATATCAGACGACAGCAAGCCACCCGGACGATTAAGCGCAAAGTCTTTTTCATCCAAAATGCCTGTAAACCCTGACAAAAGGGTCGGCGGGGAGACTTGTTTTGACAAAAGCTCAAGAATTTCATTCATGCGCTGGTTGCGGGCGTCCTGCAAGAACATGAGGCGCGAGACTTCAGATTGGCCCCAGTAATAATCAGGCATAGGGTTAGGGCAAACCTGAATGAAAGGTGATTCGCCCTTAATGAACATTTCCTCATTGGCGCGGTCATAAATGACGACTTGAGGATCGGCTGTTGTTACGACTTGATAGTCTTGGGTTTCATCGTTCCAGACATACAATTCGCACATCTCAACGGTTTCTTCCTCAACCTTGGCCTTCATGCGGTTATAGCCGTAAAGGTCCATATTGACTGTGCCGTACATCGTGGGATCAACAGCCGAGAGCACAATACGATCAACGCCATCGGGCACATATTGAGGCTCATGCGCGGTCGTCTGAATCCGCCGCACAATTGAATCGCGGTTGGGATGGGCGTAAAGGCGAGCGTAGAGATCTGATTTGGTGATGTAATAAAAGTGCACAAAAGCTTCTTGCCGGTCGGTATAGGCAATGTCCTCGCGCAATACACCAAAATTGGCTGGATCAACATAGTATGGGTTAATTGTGGAGTTATGCACAATTAACTTTACAAAGGCCGAGTCATAGACCAATGACCATACGAGGGCTTGCTCAAACACGCGGTCAGCATTGGAATGATTCCATTCTTCGTTAAGTGCTTGAGATAGCCGAGGAATTTTTTTGTATTCAGCTTCAGGGGCCGACGCGCCGAGGTTAATGGTAAAGCGCGTTGAGTCGGCGGAATAAAGAAAGGACACAAGCTGGTCAATATGAGGGTAGATCTTGTTGTAAAGGGCCGGGGACTTTTCAGGCCCAGACCCAAATGAATAATAAGATCTCAATGACTGGTAATCGGCCCGACGTGTCTCACGAGAGGTCTGGCATTTGCGGATGAGATCGAGATAAAAATTTTCTCGGTCATCGAGATTTCTTGGGATTCTCATTTGATCTTCAAACCTTCAGGATCGCTAAATGTAGCCTTCGGATCAGGCCGTGGTCCGGTGGTCATATTAGCATCTTTTGGATTAAAGCCAACCTGTTCCCCTCGGACGGATCTGACAGCGCCGCCTGCCAAAAGATTTTGCATATTGAATCGGGCATCACCGCCCCAGATTGCGGCATCGCCGGCGCGGGGTTCACGGGGGTCAGGCTCGGCATTGTTACGCTTGAGATAACCTGTCTGGTGCTCGCCCTCGCGGGTCGATTTGATGTCGGTCATCTTATATTCGGCAGCTAAGCCGTTTAATGTTTTGTCGATATTTTTGGTACGTCCAGAGGTCCGTACTGATATAGGACGCAAGAACACCACGTCAATGTCCTCACAACCGTGTTCGCACCGAGGTTCCCATGAGTCGAAAAAACCATGACGGGGACATTTATAACTTCTGAGAATAGCCATTTTACTTGCCTTTCATTTTCTCGCCAAGCGAGGGTTGTGAGTAATCCGACTTGTTCCGTAATCCCACCTTCAGACATAGCTTGCCTCCTTTAAGATCAACTTGCATTGAACGTGCAATGCGTGGCTTGTTCTCCTGACGGTAGATGAGCTTACGAGTTCTATCTTTATTGTAAACCACGACAACTTCGCCTCTTGCCATGCGCTTGAGGCCGCGGCTGACACGGGTCTGAGTTTCGATGGACATTGGCAAATCTTTTTTAACAAAGACGTGCTTGAGGGTATGGACGGACATACCGCAGAGTTCAGCGAAGAACGTCCATGACATCGAGCGCTCAGGATCGGCTCTGTAGCGTTCAATCTGGGCGTAGATTTCTTTCTTTGGAAGTATGTCTTCAATTGCCATAGATGCCGAGCTTCTTAAGATATGTTGAAACGTTGCGACCGACGGACAATTGTTCAGGCGTATAGCTCTCTTGCTGGTGCGAGACCTTGCGCGAAATTTGACGCATGATGAGCTTTGGTTGGATCTGTTCTGCAAACGCAACGGCAGCAAGAGCTGATGCCATGACTCTGTCGTCCTTTGATCTTCCGGGCGCAGCAATGGTTGATCCGTCGCGTCGAATTGATTTCATTTCTTCAAGGAGTTCGAGCGAATGAACAATCATCATCTGACGTTCAAAATAATCTTTCATGTAGTTCATCATACGCTCTTTGGTTTGAGATGTTGTCTGAAAACCAATTGCGTTTGAAAGATTGCCGCCGATGGTGTCGTTACGACGCCAGATATAGTTTGTCATGTGCGAAAGGACGTCCATAAGGTCACGTCCTGTTTGACCGCCTAAGACTGCTGCTTGCCGTTTGAGATTTCTGAGTTCTTGTATGACAGCCTGTCCGGGGCCGTTAACTTCCAAATTGAGAGTGCTATTTTTATACGCTCCAGCCAAGTGAGCGATGACCCATGCGTACTGATAAGCATTAAGTTCGCTCGTGGCAAACTCCGCAACTTGATCCAACCCGTCTGCGTAACAGCGGTAGACTTGGATACAAAATCGATCTGCCCAGTCAGACGATCCATAAGCAGGGTCAGCTCCGATGACATAGTAGGCTGTGTCGATTGGTTCTTCCCAGACTTTGAGGGTTGCATTTTGAGGGTTGCTTTTGAGGACTTCTGTGTCTTGGAAGTTGGCCCCGAAGGCGTAGCGGTACGAGTCATACTTTTTGGATTTAGCGGTTTTAGCGGCATCTGTACACCTTGAGTTCGAGAAGAAATTAGATCCTGTCATCACGAAAGCATAATCTTCCGTGGGCGGAAATTCTTGATACATCAACGCATCATCTTTGATGCCTTCTTGCAGTTTCCATCGCCACCACGCTATTTGGCGCGAGTTTATTTCAAAGTTGTAGAGCTTCTTAATATCCCTGTGCCATTCTTTTTCTTCAGCGGTAAGACGCCCGTCCCAATAGCTTTTGTAGACTTCGCTCTCCGCCGGTACGGAGTAAAACTCATTACGCCACCATCCACAAAATATGGCGCGTTGCGTTTTGGCGGTTCGTGCTGTTTTGTACATATCGTGAAACATATTAAAACCACGAGCTGTGGATTCGAATATGTAGAGACGGTCAGGATTGGTTTCTGCAAGCGAGGCCAAGAGCGAGGCAAGTCCTTCTTCATCTCCCCAAGATGATGTCTCTGTACCGTGGAGAAACGTGATAGCTTTGCCGCGTCCCAAAGTTCCTTTCGAGCGTGTGCCTGCGACTTGATAAAAGAGCCTCGACCTATTTTTGAGAGAGAGCTGGTTTCGGTTATGCGCCAGCATCGGAATTTTATATTCTTTGGGAAGCCCGTCCATATAGTTCGCCAAGGTGGAGCGAAACATATCTCTGTTTTCTTCAGTGTCCGTTGTAAGTGTCCCTCCCAACCCCGGATTGGTAAAGTGCCAGTAGAGATCGAGAGCGAGGGAGATAGTTGTAATCCCCAATTGCCGACCCTTAAGGATAACGAAGAAGTGACAGTCATTTTCAAGTCCCTTTGCAATTTCTTCCATCACATATTTTTGCGTACCGAGAAGATGGCCCATTTTCTTCAGGCCCTGCTCTTTTGTTTCGATTTTTAATTGAGAGCAAAACTGGTAAAACTTTTTAAGATCAAATTTACTCATGCTTTGCCCCAGCTAATAATATTCCAAACGCGTTCATGCGCCCAAAACAAAAAGATCTTTGTAAAGAGTTCAAAAAAGGAAATCGAAAGGGCTATTTCAAATTTGCCGGTAATGACGAACGTCAAGATAAACGTATCGAGCGATCCCGTTATACGCCACGTCACGGCCTTGATAAGACTGCGATACGACTTGTCCATGTGTCCCCTTTAGATTTGGTTGCGGGAGCGTGAATTGCACACGCGATCTTCTGGTTATGAGCCAGATGAGATACTACTTCTCCACCCCGCGTTACTCACAATTGCGTGAATATAGCCATGATAACCATCACAGCGATCAGCACCATAACGCCTTCACAAACGTCTAGGAGAGCCTCCATATCCGCAGACCTCCCTCGACCTTGCGGCTGATGAACTTGCGACCACTCATCCGCGCATAACGCCATACCGCAGCCCTCACAGAACTTGCCTCAATCGCAAAGAAGTCATCGTCCGGTATCTCAACCATAAACGAATCCCCCTCCTCCATGTCCTTCAAAAAAGGAAACCGAGCCCCCGTATCAATCACAAGCCTATCAGGTATTGGTACGCCCTTCTCAATCATAACCATGTCTGTCCCCAACAGTATCTCTAAACTCTAAACATCAATCTAATACTTTTCAAGACAATATGGAAATTTTTTTTGGGGAAGGAGCATTGTGAGGGGCACACATCACACCCCCCCATGGACCATCTCTCAGGCCATTTCACACGCCTATTCTGTATATATATCACATAACACATAAACTATGAGTTATATCTATTATCTATACTATCTATAGGTATGTCGGTTGATTGCATGGACCCTTTTATAATAGCTATGGTTACAAATTACAGATTCTGTAACTTGTCAGAGCGCGGGGGGAAAGCATCTCACCGACTTATGCTTAAACTGAGGCTGAAAC
>Ga0214166_1000867_pt1 | contig 14281 bp, 22 predicted proteins | sample TroBogepilimnion_27_FD_153005 | JGI IMG/M metagenome (GOLD analysis project Ga0214166, IMG submission 153005) | Freshwater microbial communities from Trout Bog Lake, WI - Practice 18AUG2009 epilimnion v3 | ecosystem: Environmental > Aquatic > Freshwater > Lake > Epilimnion/Euphotic zone ...
TGGCGTGATATGTACAATAATATCCGTAACAATAAACGTGAACTCCTTATCAAGTCAGGACTGATGACCTCTAAAAAAGTAGATGAGTTCTTAGACCGACTAGAATACTTGCCGTTATATCGTATGTCTGAGAATGAGGCGATGGATGCAGTATTCATGAGTAGCCTTACATCAGCAACACGTGAACAGAAATTGAAGTACGACACAGAAGCATTCGCTGTGGGTGACCCGATGGAAAACATCATGAAGAATGAGATGTGGCTCTATCAACGCGCTATGCGTAATCATACTGCAAATCGTATGGCTGATGAGTTTAGTGAAATTGGTCTTGGTAGATTTGTTAAAACTAGACAAGCTAACGATAAGAATGTAGTGACTATCCTTAAAGATGGTGAGCTTGTGCATTTCCAAGTAGATAACCCGAACGATGCTGCAGTATTTCAAGCAGCACCAACAGCACATGGTATGACTATTGGTGCTATGCGACTAGCCGCTTCGTTTGTTCGTCGTGGTGTGACTATCACTCCTTCATTTGCATATCGTCAGATGTGGGACGACGTTGAGCGTACATGGATGCAGTCAGGTGGTCAGCGTAGCTTTGTTGGTACATTATTAAAGAGTGCTTCAGAACAAGGCAAGAACTTACTCACCGATTCCGCGCATGCTAAAGAACTAGAGGCACATGGTGTTGTGGGTCAGGTTGATATTCAAGATGGTTTCAATCGCATGATGCAGCATATGATGGGTACGCACAATGACACGTGGTTAGGTAAGGCTGAGTCTATATTAGAGAAAGCAGAACGTGTGGCGCGAAACAGTGATATGGCGGCTCGTCTGTCTGTATACGACTCAGTAGTTGAAGGTGCTAAGAAATCAGGTCGCTATGCTATTGAGCCTGAGATAGTACAAAAAGAAGCTGCGCTCCGTGCCCAAATGATGATTAACTTCAATCACAAGGGTACATCAGGTGTTGTACGCACTTTAACGGCTATGGTGCCATTTATCAACGCACGTATTCAATCGGATTGGCGTTTAATGGATGCCATCAAGGGTAACATACCGGGGGTATCAAAAGAACAAGCCCATAAAATGCTTATGTTCAAGGTAGCTAAAGCCGCTACGTTCACTACCCTATACGCGATGGTTCGTAGTGGTGAAGATGATTATGAAGACGCATCAGAAGAAACTCGCAATCGTAACTTCCTATTTAATGTCGGTGGTATTCCTTTAAAAGTGCCTGTCGCTCCTGAGTACGCATTATTAAAAGGTGCAACTGAGCATACATACCGCATGCTTACCGACCAAGAATTTGAAGATGCTGCTAAAATGCGTCATGCTATTGCTACTGGTATCGGTAACTTGCTTGTATCTCCTACTGATGTAATGCCTTCAATGATTCGTCCATTCTTGGAAAACGTAACCAACCATTCCTTCTTTAATGACCGTGCATTGGTAAGTCCAACATTATTAGGTCGTGATGTGAACAAGCAATACGTTGAGGGTCAGACTTCAGAGCTTGCTATCTACTTAAGTGATGTTGGTCAAGGTATGTTTGGTAATGAGTTTAATGTCAGCCCAATCAAGATTGATAATGTCCTTCGTGGTATGTTCGCTACAATGGGTACTGATGTTGCATATACTTCAAACTTGATTAGTAATTGGGCTACTGATTCAGAAAGACCTGCTTCTAAACTCAATCAAATCCCTGAAATTGGCGCAATATTCTATGACCCAAATGGTAGCCAACGTAAGAATGATTTCTATACGCTTCGTGATAAGGTTGTATCTGCACATAATACAATGCTTGAGTTACGGAAAACTAATCCTGAAGAAGCTGCTAAATACCGTGAAGATAATGCAGCATTACTACGATTAGATGGTCAGGTTAATGCAATCACTAACCAGTTCGCGCAGATTAGAAAGCAAAAGCAATCAATCATGAATAAGTCATTAGCTGAAATGGATGGTGACCAAAAACGTGAGGCAATAGATGCGTTAGCACTTCGTGAGAAAACGCTTTTAGGTACACGTGTGCAGGAGATGAATAAGCAATTGAAAGAAGCGACGGAATAAAAAAAGACCCCAGCGATTAAGCTGGGGCTTCTAGTAGTACCCTATTTAGGAGAATAGACACGTTTTAAGTGTGCATGTATTATAACACTATATTATTCAATTCTCCAAATACGTACCCCAAATAATTTTTCATATACAACTTTCTCTATGCGCAGTCTAAATTTATACTGCCTAGCTATCCTATGAGCCTCAGCATTTATCTCATGCTGGTCAACGCAGGGAACAAAGAAACTGTCCCCTACTACCATGCTCCCTATCGGTAATTCAACTGGCTGTTTCATCTTGCGGTATCGGTATATTCATTTTTGCATCATAAACTAATACTGGAACAGGTGGTGCGTCAATCCCTGTGCCCTTCATGATACGTGCATTCTTCTTCTCCACAAATCGCATGCCTTCGCTAGATACCATAACTGCTGAATTGAACGGTATCTGACGCTTGACGCAATACTCTTTGAATACGCTTTGCAAGATATATAGCTTATGGTTATCAGGCTCATACCTAGCAACGATACGTACATTCGGGCTATAGATAGGTGCTTGCTCAATACCACTACGTAAGTCAGACTTGCCATTGATTTGTAATACAGCACCCTTATACTCGGATAGGAACTCACCAAGTACACCAACATAAGTCATCTTCTCCGCTGACGCTTCACCACGTTTTTCTCTGATTAACTTAATAGCAAGTTTAAATACTTTATCCATATCCCAAGTAAGAATACCTTGTGACTTAGCAATATACCCACCAGCAATCATACCTGAGATAGCTGCAACCCATACACGCTCGCTAGACTGAACGCCAATCTCTTTGTTAATAATCTTACGGATTTTATCCTGCAAACCCTTTGCGCCTTTTGTATCTTTCAATACAGTCTTAAGATAAAGGTCACCTGCATGTCCGTAGTTATTAGTTAATGTAGTAACAAGTCCTTGTGCATAGTCAGGGTCAAGTTCTTCGGGTTTCTCAATACCAATCTCAAAGATACGATGTAACTCTCCGTCAGCCATAGCTTTAGAAGTCGTTAGCTTATCAACCATAGAAGCATTTGAAGATACCGCAACAAGTGTTTTCCACCATGCGGTATTCACGCGCTCTTTGTTTGCCCCAGACTCTAAACGATTTCTCGCGCGACCCTCGGATATGCTATATGCCAAGTCAGATAAATCTTGAGCTGATAAGTTAGTCACTTCGTCCATGCATAGTGGTAAGTTATTATGCACACCAATACGGTCATAACGAGAAGCTAACGTGTCATGCTTGCGCAACATCAACTGAGTCGAATTCCCATACACAGAATTGATGAAATGCTGGATTAATGTCTTACCTGTACCAGAATTATCACTTACAAAGTTAAACATCATGCCAGATTCGGCTGTAAATTGCATCAATGGGGCACCGAACGCTATTAAGGCACCTAGCTGATGATATTCCCATCCGGGGCGACCTAGGGTTTCCATGACAGATTTCCATGCGTCATAATCGCCTGTTGGTTCCATATATCCTGCCAATCCTGCAGTTTTTGCTGATGGTGGACTGTACTTACTACCTGTTGCAGTAATTTCACGCCTACCAATAACAAAAACTGAGTCATGGTCGTGCCACCCGAACTGTGGTCGTGACATTTCTAACTTCATGTATCTTTGTAGCTCGTCATTTGCAGTAACTATATATGACATTATGTTCTCCATTCTTTTTCGAGTTGTTACCGCAACTCCATGATGAGCTAAGGCATCTCGCAATTTATCTTGTGATGCTATACTCTTTAACGGTATAGCGAATTCAATCAACCCATCTAAAGGTAGCACTAAGTTCAATATTAGTATCTCACCCTCGGACGCATCTTTGACACGCTTCATTACGAATAAATCATTAGCGTAAACTAATTCATCTTCTGCTTCACCATCTTCACCCTTGCTCTTTTTGTATATACCGCCATTAACTCCACGGAAATATGGGAATGGTAACTTAGGTATCTTAATGCGGTTCGATGGTTCAACTACTATTGCCTCTAATGATGCAAGGTCTACAGGTTCAGCTTCTTTAATAACAACTTCTGTTGCTGTTGATTCTTCTACATACTCACCAAGTTTGAGAGGGGTAGCGATTTGACCTGCGAATTTGCAACCCTCACAACCACGTGGGAAATTATTTTGAAACCAACCACAGGTTCTCGGACCGTTATCAAATTCAGATGCCTTTGATTCAGTATCATCAAACGAATAGCCATCATGCCCCTTAGATAATTTATGTATCGCTGTGTCCCCATCGGAACAACAGTTTGCTATTGCTAATCCTGCACACCACAAATCATAGTGGACACTATTAGGGTTAACTAGCATGTCTTTAATCTGCGCACAGCCCTCATTCTTGATACTTTTGATAGCAATGATAGAGAACTTAGCTGATTTGTTACCAGCTAGATGGGCAGTTGTCGCATCCATCTCAAACTTAATCTTTGGCTTGCGAATAATTTCGCTAATGCCCATCTCCGCACACGCATCGCGCAGAGGTGTTTCAAACTGGGTTAATGCTATTGGCTGGGGGATTCTAACACCCTCTAAAAACTTAGCCGATACTCCATGCTTCGTATTATTCGTGCCTACTACGCGCAGTACTCGTGCGCTATCCGCTGGAACACGCGGGTCAATGTGTAAATCTGACTTAATACATAGCTGTTTAAACAAGTCAGCGATAGGTTGCCACTTGTCTACAGAGATTGCGTTATCTAAAATCCAATAAAGATGCCACCCACCGCCTGAATCTACTACGGCTGGTAGAGGTAAACCTGTGTCGTCAATAAACTTACGGACAATACTTAGTGCTTCTGCTTTATCAGCATAGGCTTCTTTCTTTATGAGTTTGTTTTCGTCACTGCTTATATCAATATCAAGGAAGAAGGATTTAATCTCTTGAACATTGGTTTGTTTACGTGATGAATTGTCCTTAAAAGAACTTAATGCAAAATAGATATTGGTAGTGCTTTGGTCAATCGATTCAATTATCTTTTGTACATCTTCTAAATTGTCTGCGAACTTCTGATTTGGTTCTTTCTTTGTTGGGTTTACTCCGATAATGCAATATGTACCGCCAATTGGTACTACTGAATCTATAAATTCTAATGCATTCATTATTGCCCCAATTCGATACAAAAGAGTACATAGGGGTTAGCCTACGTACTCTTAACAGAAGGATTCTATTGTGAACTTATTGGTCCCATTCGTCAATCAAGTCTAACAACTGAGCTTTCTCAACTTTGGGTGCGGTTTCCTTTTCAACCTTTACTGGCTCATCGAAATCATCAATCACATCAACTGGCGCAGGTGCAGCTTTCTTACTAATTGGCATTGCGATTGCCTGATTTACAGGTGCAACAAATTCAGCTTCACGTGCTTTAACACCATCGCTTTGTGATACTGTCATAGTAATAGCTGATGTCGCTGCAGGTGACTTGCCTTGCTTTGCGCTAATCGTATATTCTTCTTCGGTCAATGGTCTGATACCACGGAAGATTAACTTTGGAGTAGATGAGGCTGTATCAAAACGCATCTCTGTCACTACCGCATTAACTGGTAATTTCAGTGCGCCTAATGACTGCGCGTAAGCTTGCATCGGTAACTTCTGACCATCAACACCCTTACCAAAGATTGAAGTAGCAGGTAATGACAACTGATATACCTCACCTGACAAATCGCCTTCTAATACAACTGCAACACGTTGGTTGAAACGGCAAGCACGTGCCTCACCTTGACCTGAACCTTTAATGTTCTGTGCGCATGACATACATGTGCTGGCTTGTGGGTCTGGAACATCTGTCGCAGGTTTGATATTGTCAGGTGACCAGCAAGCAGGTGGTTTTGGTGGAGCTTCGGGGTCATAGGCACCGTCATAGAATGTACGACCTAATGCTGATGATGCGACAATAACTACATTCATTGCGCGTTCTTCATTGACCATTAGTTCTTCACCACTAACCATCATGCGCCATACACCGCCCTTGATAGAAATACGACGATTACCACCACCGCCACCGCCGCTACCCGCTAGATTTTTAGTAGTTGCATCCATCTCAACATTTTTTAGATATGATGGTAAGTTGCCACCTTGGAATATTGTTAAATCACTCATTTGTTTCTCCTAATAATGTATCAGTACTATCATTTAAATATGCTTCTAACGCTGACTTTCTAATCCTAAATCCGTTACCGATTATCTTTGCTGGAATATCCCCAGCATTAATTAGTTTATATAACAACTTCGTTGAGATTTTTAAAAACTTAGCTGCTTCCTGCGCGGTTAAGATTTCATCATTCATTCTGCTTCCTTTCTATTTTTGGTAAATCTTAGTTCATACTCACGGTCACAATTAAGCGCAGGTGGGAAGTCATTTGGATTGTCTTTAATCCACTCACGCATATTTGGTTCTGAAATACGGTGCTGTAATAAATGCAACGCACCACGGTCTACAAGATAGTCTTCAAAGGGTTTCCAATCATTGACCCAATATCTATCTTTTACTACACGAGTAAGCAAGCCATGTGCAGTGCGTAGACTTGTTACCCCTTGTTCCTTACATATGTTGAATATTTCTTGCGCAACCATTTCCTGTTGCTCTTTTAGTTTGGTATCTTGCTGTGATAGCTCAGACCGTTTTGCTTTAATCTTTGCGTAGACTGAAGCCAACTTATCCGCTGTGATTGCACTCATGTAATTCTCCTTTGTTACGAGCAGGTATGTATATTATAGATGTTTTTAAACCCTGTCAAGTATATTTGTGTACATTCGTGTATTTACATTTGCAATACTTCTCTGTACATATTGATTAAACTTGTGTGGCTTTCAACTCTTGTATCTAACATGTCGTACATCCGCACCTCGGCGGGGCTACCTTGAATCATGAATATAGTAACCTTTGTATCTTGACCATTACGATGGGCACGAGAGTTTGCTTGTAGAAACGTTTCTACACTTGAGGTCGGACCAAACCATATTACTGATGATGCCGCGGTTAATGTAATCCCATGTGCCGCCGCTTGTGGTTGAATAACAATTACTCTTGTTTCGGGATTCTCTTGAAAGTCCTTAATGATTTCACCACGTTTGGCTGGGCTTACATCACCATGAATAAATGTAGTGCGTATGTTTCTATCAGCTAGATGGTCTTTGATTAGCTCAATCACGTGACGGAACGGCGCAAATATGATTGTCTTTTTATCTGACTCATCAATAATCTCATCCATTACGTTAAGCCTATTCGATGCATCAAAGCGTAGCACTTCTCCAGTATCTGAATAGACCGCGCCACATGAGATTTGTAATAGCTTATTAAGATTAGCCGCCGCATGAACCGCGCTGACTTCCTCCCCTGCTGCTTGCATTAACATATCTTTCTTCATCTTACGATAATAAGACAACTGTTGTGTGGTCAGCTCTACATCTCGCCTTGTGAATACCATATCAGGTAAGTCTAAACATTGAGCCTTAGTAAACCTAATCGCTGGCTGTAATGCATTGAACACCAAGTCCTTAGACTGTGCGCGCGGAACCCATTTAAACTGGGTTATCTTTTGCATTACCATTTCGCGCCATTGAGTGAGATACTTCGGCACACGTTCAGGACTGACTAACTTAGCCAAACCATACGCATCTTCGGGGGATTGAGCTGCTGGTGTACCTGTCATCATCCATAGCTTAGGCTTTGTGGCAGTCATAATCTTATTAAACGATTTCCACCTACGAGTAGCCGTGGACTTAAAGTTATTAGCTTCATCAACAATGATTAGGTCGAACCCACCAGCGATAATCTCATCGGATACAATTTCTATACCATCATAGTTAATTATCACAAAGTCTGCTTCTGAACCAATGATACGTTTGCGCTGTTCTTTTGTACCATGAGCAATACCAATCTTACGATGCATTATCGAACGGAACAAATCTTCTTTCCAAGCTGCATGCATAATAGATATAGGGCAGATAATAAGAACTCGCTTAACTTCACCTAGCTCCATAAGGTAATCAGCTGCCCACGCTGCAGAGCAAGTCTTTCCTGTACCTTGTTCCGACAATAAGAAACATCGGTCATGGGTGGTCAGGAATTCTGCGGTAGTCTTTTGATGCGCCATTGGTGTGTACACGCCTGTCCAGTTATATTTCAATGGTGCAGGTGGTACAGTCTTAAACCCAAGCGAATGAAGGGCACGAACTTCGTCGCGCCCCCAGTAAATCAATACCTCATCAATATCGGTATCAGGTATTCGCCCTAAATTTTTGCTCTTAGGGATTTGTTTCAATATGGTATCTGTTAATCGGGTATTAAGTTTTACCGCTTTTCCGTTTAGGACTTCCATTGGCTTTCCCATGGTAATTATCTGATTGATTAGCACTTGGGTCACGCAACCTTAGATTTCCTGCAGTCGTTGTACCACCAGCACGTATTGGTTTTATGTGGTCGATATCTTTACCTTTTCTATCGATGCCTTTTTTGTCATACTCTCGTCTAGCTTGCTGACGTACTAACTGGTCTTTCGTTTCCCCTCTTGCTTTCTGTGATTCATATTCTTTTTTCCAATATGGGTCCCCTTTAGGAATATCTTTACGTCGTGGCATTTCTTGCTCCTCTATTATCAATGGTCATTTGTGGTCCTTTAGCTCTAGGCATATGTTTTCCTCTTTGGTTTCCAATGTTCACATGAAGTATGTGGGCAATATCCACACAATCCTGTTGGGTTAGGGTTCCATACTCCGATATCCGCGCATGACATGATTTTATCGCGTTTTGCCATCCACTGCTCAAGTATATGGTTGAACTCACTCCGATGGTACTCACGCTTAACTAACACATCGTGCAACATGAATATCAACGCGCCTTTGACTATCATTACAGCAGGGAACTTAGCGAACACCATCAATGCCATAAGCTCTAACTGTTTTGGTTCGGGGTAAGTCGCCTTACCTGTCTTATAATCAATAACCCGTGCAAGATTCCCATGAATAATAACTAGGTCGGCTATTCCACGGAATGTACCACCCTCATCATCAAAGGCTAGGCATTGCCCCTTACCATCTACTGACATCTCAAGCTCGGTGTATTTAATTCCGGGGTATGAGCTTAGTTTATCCAGTAGGGGTTTGAACCGCGCGTGACCCCCTAAGTCTTTACCATCTCTGATGTATTCTTCACAGGCTAGATGCACTTCCTTACCGTATAAAGTGGCAGTTGAATCCTCATGTGGATAGGCTTTAAGGACTCTAACTTGATAATACTTACGCGCACAGTTATCAAATTCTTTCATACCACTAAACGATAATCTCATTACTTTGTATCTCCATAGCTATCTGCAATACCGCCCTCACCATCAAGCGGTAAGTCAGGTGCCCATTCGGGGGGTGTACGCATTAGGGTTAATAAATCTTCAAGTGCCTGTACAGCATTATCTTCTTCAACAAGGAGTAAGACTTCATCGTGTACTGTTCCCACAACCATATACTTCTTGCTTATACCTAAAATAATCTCTGCCATAATATCACGTGCAAGCGATTGTGTCACGCGCTGAAAGACCTTAGCCCCATATACTTTATCTCTACCATGTCGTTGTGCATATGTATACTCAGCTCTGCCTGTATCTTTATTGACTGTACGCTTCAAGTCGGGGTATGTAAGTACCAACCCATTAGGTTTGAGCATGCCTTTGTCAGTGACTTTGATTACATCATTATGGCAAAACGAACGCGCTTGGTTCTTTAATATCGCGTCAAGGACACTGGTTCCATTATTCCAAGTATTCACAACTTCATCATAGCCTGTGCGATATAGCTTGGTTAAGTTCTTAGCTTCTTCTTCGGTGACTGTCTGCGCCCCCTTGCTTTGAATACGAATTGTACCCTGTAACTTCTCTGCGCCAGTTCCATAGATTAGTGATAATGATGCACACTTACCAACAAAGCGTTTTGGGTCAGACTTGCTGATAGAATCATAGTCTACTTTATATGCTTGTGCGGCAAAGTCACGGTATAAGTCCTTACCATCACGAATTAGTTGTAGCTTATCTTCTTGTCCTGCAAGCCATAGCCCTAGTCGCAACTCAATGTTACTCAAGTCAGCTACTACTATTTTATATCCTCTAGGCGCAATGATGGCTTTACGCAACGCATCGACAGGGCGGGGTTTCTTCGGGTCAATGCGGGATAAGTTTTGTGGATTAACATCGAATCCCGACCATCGGTGGGTAACGCAAGCACCTGCGTACTTGAGAGGAAACGGAAACGTACCTCGCTCGGAAATAGATAAGAATGCTTCGGTACGTGTGATACCAATTGTCGACTTAAACCCCATCCTAGCTGCGAAAAGAGCCTGCACAATTGGGTTAGGGTGGTCCTCAAGCATCGTGAATTCTTCATCTGTTTTAGCGAACGCCCATGTTTCCTTACCTGTCGTTGGGCTAATTTTACGTGGTGGCTCAATTCCATTCTCCTTTAATAACTTAGCGAACTGCTCGTTACTCATAAGTTGTTTCTGTAAAGTTTCTTCGGTCTTAACATTCAGCTCATTCATTAGACTAAGCATGAGGCTTCTGCGCTCTAATCCAATATCATGTAGTGCTACCTCAAGTAACTTCTTATCTAGCTTAAGCATTGGTTCAGTATACATACGCACTGTTAGGTCAATCAGCTTCAGCTCTTTCTTCGGGAACTGTGGCATCATCTTAGTAAGTAATGTATATGTAAGCTCTACGTCATTGATGCAATACTCGCCGTACTCTTTCATTTCGGTGTCAGTAAAATCTAGTCTGCGTTTGCCAATCGCGCTGTGAACTGCCAAGCCTTTCTCACCAATGCCGTACAACTTGGATAGATTAGATAGACTGACTGACTCACTTAGCCCATGTAATACGTTTGCCATAGATAGCGTATCTAAAATCTTGCCTACCTTGATGCCATATATCCAGTTGAGTATCGCCATATCAAAGTGCGCGTTCTGTGCGCATACCGCTTGGTTCTCTAGGTCAAACTTCTTTAAGAACTTATTGATAGTCTTGAAATCACCAGTACACCACTCGGTAACACCATCATTAACCTTGACTGCTACGCCAATAGTTTCAAATAAGGGTGAGCGAATGTATGCCTCGGTGGTTATCTTGGATAGACTGAATGCCTTATCATAATAAGTTTCAAAGTCTAGCGTTATGATGTTCATTCCTTATCGCCTTTACCATTAGCTTGGTCACGTGCGTCACGTTCTGCTTCAATCAGCATAATCTCTGTTGATACTAACACTAGCTTGCCTAATGCTTTGTTGTCCTCTGTACGTTCTACTATGTTTCTAATAGCCACACCTAGCCGTTCATAATGTTTATCTTCCATCTTATTCTCCTTGAATAGTATCTAACAAAAACTCTAATGACTCTAAGTTGTTCTCGTTAATGACGAGTGCATGCCCACCGCACGTTTGTATCTTAAGTATCTCACGTGCTTGTAGTGGTGTTGGTTGATTGTTACCTGCCTTAGCTTCTATGGCAATGAAGTGGTGCTTAAAACATGCAATGATATCAGGAACTCCTGACCTCCCCATCCCCGCCATATATGGAGAGAAGTGATAAATCTCCCTCGCATCTAGCATCTGTTTGATTTTCTTCTTCACTTTCGCTTCGGGCGTGTTCGCCATGATTCATTCTCCATAGTTCTTCTATATGTTTAGGTGTAATCCCAATCCGTACCATCGCTATCTGTCCATTAAGTATTCCTATGGCTTCTAATTGTCTTTTCATACGACGCTCAAATGCCTCAATGGTACGAGGGTCAGGCGTTTCTGTATCTAACTTCTTTGTTAATTGTTTAATACGAGTTCGGTTTAGTAGTGTAAACCTTTTGAATTGCTTTTTCAAGTAATGTTCTTGAATAGCTAGTGTGTGTTGCGTCTGCGCGATGTCTGCTAACTTAACATCTTCAATCAACTTCTTCTTTAGTCTATACCTGCGAGTATATACTCTGTTATTTCTTTTCTTACGGCAGGATAAACATAGCTTGCTCCATCCTGTTTTGTTATCTGCATGGTAGTGATTCTCAGCTTTATCTTCCTTGCATACGGTACATATCATCTGTTCCTCCTTGCATCCCAATCTTTGCGACAATCCGCATCACACCATCGCATACCAAACCCCACAGGCTCAAAGCAATTTAGGCATTCACCTGTTACCTCTGCCTCTAGGGTTGGTACTTGTCGGTACTTCCTACGTACCACATCTTCTCGTTCCATGTGGTCTTGTGCGTTATCTGCTTCATCTGACATTTACTTTTCTTCCCATTTCAAATCAGCTACTTCTTCAAAGTCTAACTCCAATTGAACTGGTGGTGTTGGCTCTAACTTAACTGACCAATCAATCCCATCAAACCCTTTGTCAAAGTTCTTATTGATTACCTTACTTACTAATACATCACCAGTAATATCGTTATGACTTGCCATGATAACTCCTTAATATAAACCTAAAGTATATACTATTTCTTAGGTTGTCTGAATCCTTTGGGTACATTTCCAGAAGTTAAGTCTTGCATCACTAGCATCAATGACTCAATTACTTTTTCATGGTCGTCTAACCTACGTTGCATATTTAATAACCCTATGTGCATTGCCTTTAACGCTTCTAACTGTTCGTCATTCATATTGCATCTCCTTGAACTAAAGTCTTACCTATTTTTAATGTGCATTGTTTTGTTGGTAGTGATGGGTCTGCTTGGTACATGGGCACTACACAAGTTACATATAACCAACCACATAATAATCCTGCTACGAATGTGTTAATCATCTTTATATACCCTCACCATAACATCGATAATTAAAATAAATACAAAGCCAGCCCACCAAAAATTAGGTGCTTGGTTAGCCCAAAGAAGAAACGCTGTCATGTAGTAAATCATGTGTTGTTCACCTCGTGCATATCGAAAATCCATTCGCATAGTGCATAACTGTATCGGCATTGAAATACCCAATTAAAAATACGTAGTTTAAACCCTTTGCTTCTTTTACTTTTAAGTGGGTAAATATTAAATCCTTGCCTTAGCCGTTCGCCCTCATCTCTTATGTAAATCATTTTAGTTTTCTCCCCGCCTCTAGGATAGGTAAGTTCGCCTCAGTAGGTATGTAGATTACTTGGTTCTGCGTGTGCTCTAAGTTATTAACAAACAAGTAATGCAAGTAAGCTTCGTTATTAACTAGTGAGTCACCAATAATCTTATTCGCTTTAGCTACGCCCGTTGCACGGATTACTTCTGCATCTGCTAGGTTAGTAGCGGACTCTTTAGTAGCCAATGACTCTTGCGTTTTAATCTGCCTATTCTGTTGTGCACGTGCTAGTTCAGCCTGACCTACCTGTTGCTGTTCCCATACGTTATATCTAGGGCATCCCCACATAGGTAATGCGATTACACCTACCATCAAGAACGTTCCCGCTACTGCCCATCTAATTTTAAATTCTTCCATCATCTATTCCTCTCGTACTGTTCTTTGTCATGTTTCATTGCATCCATACCTCGCAATAGTAATACCTCAAAGCCTAACTGCATAAGATATTGTTTACCTTCTTCATCGCATTCTAACTCAACCATACCACTACCATCGGGTTGGTCTATTACCTCACCTATTAATTCTATTTTCATTTGAACATCCTTTCCCATAGTAAACGTAACTTACTTTTCTTTTTCATCTGACCTTCTTCCATTGAACTAATATACAACAGCAATCCATCATTGTGTTTTGTGATTAATGAGTATGCTTGCCTGACTGCCTCTACTTGCTGTGATAATTGTACGTTCGCATGCATAAGGTTTTCAATTTTACTCTGTGCTTCTGCTAATTTCTTCTTACTCATATGCACTCCTATATATTACATTTTTGAATTTAATTATACTTTCTCATCTTTGCCATATCTTCATACCGCCTTTTACTTTTATCTGACCGCCTAAATACTTTCATGCGACCATCCCATAGTGGCTTACCGTTAAGCATTCGCATTTGGTGGAGTATCATGTGTTTTCTCCCGTAATTTCATAGCAATAAACTCACCTAGCTTTTTGTAGAGGTGCTGTTTATTTATTTCACCACATGGGGTAATCTCGCCATTTTCTCTGCCTAGTCTTGGGTCTGTTAGCCAGTCATAGCTTGCATCAGTAAATTGAATTTCAAGCTTACTTCCGTCTTTCCATGTCCTAACC
>Ga0214166_1000873_pt1 | contig 14190 bp, 14 predicted proteins | sample TroBogepilimnion_27_FD_153005 | JGI IMG/M metagenome (GOLD analysis project Ga0214166, IMG submission 153005) | Freshwater microbial communities from Trout Bog Lake, WI - Practice 18AUG2009 epilimnion v3 | ecosystem: Environmental > Aquatic > Freshwater > Lake > Epilimnion/Euphotic zone ...
GCAAATACCTGGTGGCCTGCAGACAAATGGCCGACAAGGCGACGGCATGATCAGCCAAGAGCTACAGGACAAGTTGCCCAAATTGGCAGCACTGTTTGGCAATTCAATCATCACCAGTTTGAATGATGCCGAATCATTTAGAGAAGGCAATACTTACCCGCACAAACCACCGGACAAACACGGATTAGGACGTGCCATCGATTTTCAAATTCCTAGCTATTGGGCTTCAGCCACAATGCAACGTGATCCCGAGGCAGTTAAATTATCAAAAGAGTATGTGGAGAGGATCAAGAGTTTGGGATTCAGCAATGTCAAGGACGAATATCTCTACCCCAACATGGGAAGAACCACTGCAGGACATTTTCATGCCGAACTTGAAAAAGGTGCCATTGTCAAAGCCTCTACCGGCGGAACCGACGTTAGGGTAGCAGAAAAAGGCAGTAACGAGTTGATAGCTCCGCTCAAAGACGGCATGTTGCCAGGCATGCGTGACCTAATCGGGGCCATAAATGATTTGGTTGATATTACGAGTGCCCACAAATCATCTACGGACAAATTAATACGAGTTATGTCATAATTCGTGTAAATAAATCATAACAAGAGAAAATAAATATGGCCGGCTGGAAAAAGTATTTTAAAACTAGTAATTTACCAAGTAACATTAGTCCCATGGGCGGGGGTCGCCAACCTGATTTGGGCATGCGCAATTATCAAAGCCAATTGCCCGAAGTTTACATTGGACATCCAAATCGTGTTGAGCGTTACAACCAATACGAGCAAATGGACATGGATTCGGAAGTGAATGCGGCGCTTGACATCTTGGCCGAGTTCATGACTCAAAAGAACGAGGAGAATCACACCAGTTTCAGACTCAAGTTCAAAGAAACTCCCAGCGACAATGAAGTAAAGATTCTCAAAGAGCAACTGCAACAGTGGGTTGCCTTAAACGAATTCAACAAGCGTACATTCAAAATTGTGCGTAATGTCATCAAGTACGGAGACCAAGTTTTTATTCGTGATCCCGAAACATTCAAATTGATGTGGACCGAAATGAGCAAGGTTACTAAAGTTATTGTTAACGAGGGTGAAGGCAAAAAACCCGAGCAGTACTTGATCAAAGACTTGAATCCCAACTTTCAAAACTTGACAATGACTGCGGTGGCCACAACAGACACTTACATGAATCATCCACAAACAGGTGGACCCAGCGGTGCTTATGTACAACCACAAACACCATTTGGCGGCGGTAGTCGCTTTAGCCATGCCAAGAACGAAGCAGCAATTGCTGCCGAACATGTGGTGCATCTAAGTTTAACTGAGGGCTTGGATGTGTTTTGGCCGTTTGGTAACAGTGTGCTAGAGAACATCTTCAAGGTGTTTAAACAAAAAGAATTACTTGAAGACTCGATCATTATCTATCGTATACAACGTGCCCCGGAACGTCGAGTGTTCAAGATTGACGTGGGCAACATGCCTTCGCACATGGCCATGGCGTTTGTGGAACGGGTCAAAAACGAAATACATCAACGTAGAATACCCACACAAAGCGGTACTGGATCAAATGCCAACATGATGGATGCCACATACAATCCCCTAAGTCAAAACGAAGATTACTTTTTCCCAGTCACAGCCGAAGGACGTGGATCCAGTGTTGACGTATTTCCGGGCGGTACTAACCTAGGCGAAATTACCGATTTGCGATTCTTTACCAATAAACTATTCCGTGGTTTGCGTATTCCTTCAAGCTATTTGCCTACCACGGCCGATGACGGTAGCCAAGCCTACACAGACGGTCGTGTAGGCACAGCATTGATCCAAGAATGGCGTTTTAATCAATATTGCCAGCGTTTACAAGCCATGATATGCGAGGCATTGGATCGAGAATTCAAACTGTTTATGCGTTGGAGAGGCTTTAATATTGATGGAAGTTTGTTTGATTTAAGTTTCAACGAACCACAAAACTTTGCACAATACCGCCAAGCCGACATTGATACTGCACGTATTGCTACATTTACACAACTAGAACAGTATCCTTATCTTTCTAAACGTTTCTTAATGAAGCGTTATTTGGGCATGACCGAGCAAGAAATTGCCGAGAACGAAATGGCTTGGGCCGAAGAACGTGGTGATGTAGAAACAGCCGCAGTGGAAGCTCCGGGACTACGCAGTGTGGGAGTGAGCCCGGGTAGCATACAGAGCGACATGGACAACCTAGGCGGAGAAGCAGGCGCTGCAGACACCACCGCAGGTGCTGCTGGACCGGGAGAAGCTGGACCGGGTGCAGGCGCAGGCGTAAATGCTGGCGCAGGCGGCGCTGGATTGTAACAAAAAGGTTAAATAGAGTTATGTTTATATTAGAACTCTTTGACAAAGCACCTGCCGGCTATCACGATGAAAAAAGTGATCAGAGCACTCTTAAACTAGACAATAGTCGCCAGACTAGAATAACATTTGCACATCTACACCAGCTGAGAATGTCGCACGATGTCAAGAAACTTGAACACGAGAAAAAACTTGAACAAACAGCTAAACAGTACGCACCAGCGCCCGAAGCAGGCGGAGCTGGCGGTTTAGCCGGAATCTAACTGTAATAAATCCGTAAAATAGCCAAAAAACCCACCTTATAGCGGTGAAATATGCGTAGTTATGTAAATAACTTTACAAAGCCAATTTTATAAGGACGGATTTATGAACAAGTTTGAAAAACTAATAGAATACATCATCAATGATGAAGACCAAAAGGCTCGCGAGCTTTTCCACTCAATCGTAGTAGAAAAGTCACGTGACATCTATGAGTCTATCATGGATGAAGAGCAAATGCAAGAAAAAGTACACGGTGACCAAGTTGGTGACATGGTGGACGAGATCGACTCAGAAGAAAGCATGCACGAAGCTGACGGAGAAGAATTCGGAACTGACGACGACATGGGCGATGACGACATGGGCGATGACGACATGGGCGATGACGACATGGGCGATGACGACATGGATCATGAAGAAAGCGATGCTGAAGCACACGGCGAGATTGAAGATCAAGTCATGAGCATTGACAGCAAGCTAGATGAATTACTAGCCAAATTTGACGAGATCATGGGCGGTGAAGAGCACGGTATGGAAGCACCAGAAATGGGCGCTGACATGGGCGCTGAGCCAGAAATGGATCACGAAATGAGTGCTGAGCCAGAAATGGAAGAAATGGGCATGATGGAAGGCGAGCAACCTGAGTGGTTGAAGAAAGGTTCTGGCAAATCAGGATCTGGATCAGCAGCAAGTGGTAAGTCTGGTAGTGCTAAAATGGAAGCAGCAAAAGCTGGTTCAGCAGTAAGCGGCAAGAGTGGATCTGCTAAGTCTGGTACATCAGGCAAGTCTGGATCAGGCAAAACAGAAGGACGTAAGTCAGCAGCTGAAATGATGCGTGAGTATGTTGAGAAGATTGAAGACATCAACTTGACACCTGGCACATACAGCGAAGGCGAGCCAGTTGGCGCAGGACAAGGTACCAAGAAAGTTGCAGTAAACAACAAAAGTATCAGCCTAGATAAAGGACCTGACTTTGGTGGTACAAGCGAAAACATCATAACCAAGAAGGGTAACACCAACGAAGTTCCTGATGGAAAATCAATCCCCAAGCCAAAGAGCCCATACGACACAAGCGCACCACAAGAGCATCCAGTAGCTAAAAAGAATGTAAACGTTCCTGGTGGCAACGCTGGCAAGAGCGGTTTCAAGAACAGTGAACCAGCATACAAAGATGGTGGCGACGGACAAAATAAAGAATCTGGCAAGAAAGTTGGTTCAGCAAAAGACGGAAGCGTTTCTATTAACAAGAAGTCTGAGCTAGGACAAGCTGGTCAGCCAACAGGCAAGAAGATTTAATAGGATAGGCACAATAAAATGGCTTTGTACCTACGCGAGGACTTAACTTTTGACCGTGCGAATATTCAAGTAGTACTTGAAGAATCGAAAGACGGAAAAGGCAAGGATCTCTATATGAAAGGGATATTCATCGAGGGAGGCGTGAAGAACGCTAACCAACGTGTTTATCCCGTTCACGAAATACAAAAAGCCGTTGAGACTATCAACGAACAAATCAAGGGCGGCTACTCTGTACTAGGAGAAGTTGACCATCCAGATGATTTAAAGATTAACCTAGACCGTGTTAGTCACATGATTGAAAGCATGTGGATGGATGGTCCTGCAGGTTTCGGCAAATTAAAAATATTACCAACTCCAATGGGCAAACTAGTTGAGTCCATGATTACAAGCGGCGTCAAGCTGGGCGTAAGTTCACGTGGATCAGGTAATGTTAACGAAGGAAGTGGACACGTTAGTGATTTTGAAATCATTACAGTCGACATTGTGGCACAACCTAGTGCCCCACACGCTTATCCAAAGGCGATTTACGAATCGTTAATGAATTATCGTGGTGGTAGTAAAGTATTTGAACTAGCAACTGAAGCTAGTCAAGATCAAAAAGTACAAAAGTACCTGAAAGAATCCTTAACCGGATTTATTAAGGAATTAAAACTATGACAATAGCCTACGTGTGTCATGGAATAAGGGATTGTCTGGGGATGCAAGATGCAAAAGATCAGACAACGCAAAAAGAGCAATTAGTTTAGCTCGTACTGGGACTAAATGGGACGAGAACACTAAAGCAAAAATTTCTCTTACTGAAAAGAGAACAAAACAATCGATTAAGTTTGAAATAAACAAAAATCAAAATATAAAAGGAGAATCCATATGTTAGATGCAATTCGACCATTGTTGGATAACGGAATTATTAACGAGTCGACTCGTACCGCTATTGCTGAAGCTTGGGAAGCTCGTCTTTCTGAAGCCAAGGAACAAGTACGTGCTGAACTACGTGAGGAATTCGCACAACGTTATGCACATGACAAGTCAGTTATGGTTGAAGCTCTTGACAAAATGGTTACAGAAAGCCTAACTGCTGAACTACAAGAGTTCGCAGAAGAGAAACAAAAACTAGCCGAAGATCGTGTGAAATTTAAAACTCACATGGTTGAAAGTGCGGGCAAGTTCAATGACTTCATGGTTGCAAAACTAAGCGAAGAAATTAAAGAACTACGCCAAGATCGTAAAACTTATGAGTCAGCTATTGCTAAACTAGAACATTTTACTATCCGCGCATTGGCAGAAGAGATCAAAGAATTTGAAGCAGACAAGCGTGCCGTAGTGGAAACTAAGGTTCGTCTAGTTCGCGAAGGTAAAGCTAAACTGGCTGAACTACAACAAAAATTCGTTGCTCAATCTGCAGAAGCAGTTAAAGAGGCTGTAACCAGTTCGTTAGAGTCAGAATTGACTCAACTCAAAGAAGACATTGCCGTGGCACGTGAAAACATGTTCGGTCGTCGTCTATTTGAAGCATTTGCTACAGAATTTGCTGGCACTCACTTGAATGAGAACAAGCAAATTCGCAAGTTACAAAGCACAGTAAATGTGTTGACTAACCGATTACAAGAAGCAGTTTCTGCAATCGAAAGCAAACAGGCTATAGTTGAATCAAAAGAACGTGAAGTTCGTATTATCAAGGAATCAGCAGAGCGCAAGGAAATGCTTGCTACCATGTTGAAACCTTTAAACAATGAGAAGGCTGCGATCATGCAAGACCTACTCGAGAGTGTGCAAACTGATAAACTTCAGAACGCATACGAAAAGTATCTACCAGCAGTTCTAAACAACAGTTCGGTTAAAACTCCAGCTCCACAAGCTAAAGTATTAACAGAATCACGTTCAGAAGTGACCGGAGATAAAACAACTGCTAAAGCTGCCGTAAAAGTTGAAAGCACAGAGTCGCAAGACAACGTGTTTGAGATTAGACGTTTAGCAGGGCTTAATTAAACCCTAAAAGGAAAAGGAAAGAAAATGTCACAAGTATTATTAGAAAGCCGTTGGGGCGAAACCAAAGAAGCCCTGTTAGAAGGCTTAAATGGTTCTAAGAGAACAAGCATGGCAGTTATTCTAGAGAATACTCGCAAAATGCTTGCAGAAAATGCAACAGCTGGTGCAACACAAGCTGGTAACGTAGCAACACTTAACCGTGTTATTCTACCAGTTATCCGTCGTGTAATGCCTACAGTTATTGCTAACGAGATCATTGGTGTTCAACCAATGACAGGTCCAGTTGCTCAGATTCATACACTACGTGTACGTTATGCTGACAACATGACAGATAGCTCTGCTTACGCAACATCAGCTAACGCTGGTGATGAAGCACTATCACCATTCAAGATTGCAGTTGCTTACTCTGGTTCTAATACAACTGGTCAAGCTACAAGTACTGCTGCTCTTGAAGGTATTGCTGGTAACAGAATCAACGTTCAAATCTTGAAACAAGTTGTTGAAGCTAAAACACGTAAATTGTCTGCTCGTTGGACATTTGAAGCTGCGCAAGATGCACAATCTATGCACGGTTTAGACGTAGAAGCTGAAATCATGGCAGCATTGGCTCAAGAGATCACAGTTGAAATCGACCAAGAGATTCTAGGTTCACTACGTGCTCTAGCCGCTACTGATTACACATTTGATCAGTCTGCAGTTAGTGGTACTGCTACATTCGTTGGTGACGAGCACGCTGCTCTAGCGGTTCTAATCAACAGAACAGCAAACTTGATTGCACAACGTACACGTCGTGGCGCTGGTAATTGGGCAGTTGTAAGTCCTGCTTCATTGACAGTACTACAATCAGCTACAACATCAGCATTTGCACGTACTACAGAAGGTACATTCGAAGCTCCTACAAACACCAAGTTTGTTGGTACATTGAACGGCGCAATGAAGATTTATGTTGACGGTTATGCAAACGACGGCCAAGCAGTATTGGTTGGATACAAAGGTTCTAGCGAGGCTGATGCAGCTGCGTTCTATTGCCCATATATTCCATTAATGAGTTCTGGTGTTGTTCTGGATCCATCAACATTCGAACCAGTAGTTAGCTTTATGACACGTTATGGTTATGTAGAATTGACAAACACTTCTTCATCACTAGGTAACGCTGGCGACTACGTTGGTGAGATTGCTGTTGCAAACTTAACATTCCAATAATCAAGCAATACTTGATATAGGAAATTCAAAAAAGCACTTTCGGGTGCTTTTTTGTTGGCGGTGTCATCGGCGTCATAAATATCTATGTGACAACAGTCACAAGCTCGTGTTTAACACACATACACACAAAGGAGAAAAACTATGAGCAAAACACCTTACGAGATTCGTCTCGAACTTCTAAAAATGGCTAACGAAATTCTTGTGACGCCAGTATTTCAAAAACGACAATCATTAACTGATGAGTATCACTCTAAGTTAACTGATGCTAATCGCGGTACGCTACCTTTCCCAACATTGCCTGACTTTCCATCTAGTACAGACATTGTGACCAAGGCCGAAGAACTCAAAAAGTTTGTAGACCAAGCGTAAAACTAAGCCCCGCAAGGGGCTTTTTGCATTGCAGTGGTAAATACTAAGTTCATAAGAATTCTCGGAGCACCAACTTCGGGTAGCCTAGAACGCTATTTTTAAGGAGAAAATAAAATGGCAAAATTAAAAATTACAAACACAAGCACAGACGGTATTATACATGACCGTTATACCGGACCCGAATTCATCAATGGTGCCTACGTTGGTGGTACTGGCGGTAACACAACACAAGCAGGACGCCAAATCAGCCCCACAGTCAAAATTGGTTCAGGCACAACTGCTGCAGGATCAATTACTGCACAAAAAGGCGCACACAAATATCACGTGACTGATAACTCAGGCAATTACGCTACTGCTACGCTGGTAAATCTAGCAACACCCACAGTGGCCAACACCATGAGTATAGCACTTACCCTAAACGTAATCACATCTGCAAACGTTATTGCTGCCAACGTGGTTGGAAACGCTACCAGCACTTATGTTACATACGCAACTGCCAACGTGGTTGGTCCAGCCACAATTGGTGTTAACAGTGTACTACTAGGACTAGGCGGAAATACTGCTGGTTTAGTTACTGCGGTTAACGCAACAGTTGCTGGATTGGCAAACGTCACAATCGCAACAACAGGAAACGTAGCAGCTCAAACAGTGGCTTTTGCCAACAATACTGCATACGCTAGCCGTATTACAAACCGCTACGTATACGATTTTGGTAACGACGGCAACTTGAGCACAAACATTTCTGGCGGATACAATCCCAACAAATGGCGTTATCACTTGGCTACGCCAGATTCTACTTATATAATGGTTGCATACGCTTAAAAACAATCAGCTATAAGTGAGTATAGCACTCTTTTAAAACGGCCCCCGGGCCGTTTTATTTTGACAAATCAATATATTGTATGCAGCTAAATATACAATAAACAAGGTTTTCGCGATGAGTACTACACAAAGAGTTTCTGGCAATTTAACGATTCAAACGTTGAATGCCACTGATCAAATCACGTTCATAAGTTCAAATCAAATCAACGTAGATTGCCCAACGGTGTTGGTTAACGGCAACTTGTTTGTGACTGGTAACAGTCAAACAATCAGCAGTGTAGACAGTGCTATTACCAATAATAAAATCATACTCAATTCGGGCACAACAGTTCCCAATCCTTTTGGAGCAAACATCATTGTGGCTCGCGGCACAAGTGCCAACGCCAGTATTGGTTGGAACGAGAGTCTTCAGGCCTGGCAAATCTTTAACGGCGCCACAGTCAGCAACATCGTTACCAGTAGCGGAGCTGGTATTGCCAGTGTGAGCGCAGACACAACGCCTGCCCTAGGCGGAAATTTGAATTTGTCCGGGCATACCATTTACGATAACACTGTGGGCGGCAATGTGCAACTGTCTGCTACAACACCTGGCACAGGCGGTACCGGATTACGAGTTGTGAATACCAGTTACCCCAACTCAGGCTCGGAGCTAATTAACAAAACACGTAGCATAGCCTACAGTATTTTATTTGGATAATAGGAACAAACATGTCATTACAAAACGCATCAATAACTAACACAACGGCCTCTGCCATTTATACCAGTAGCGGAAATAACGTTATATCCACAGTTCATATATGCAACAGCACCAATGCCACAATTTATGCCAATGTATATTTGGTGCAAAATACATTTATAGCAAACGGTGTAAACATAATTTATGGCAATGTGGCAATCAGCGCCTACAACACCTTGATCACACAAGAAAAATTTGCTCTTGGCTCGGGCGATGCAGTGTATGCAAATGCCAGCGCCACTGGGCTATCGGCCACCATCAGCTATATTGGAATTTAACAATGGCAAGATTTCTTAAAAACCCACAACTTGCTCCTGGGGCTACTGGTGCTATATTACCCATAGTTCCAGGCACAGGATACGGCGATGCTCCGGTATCGGGCCTGATACGTTTTAATCAAGCCACAAGTCGTATTGAATTTTTTTACAACGGTGCTTGGAGCCAAGTGGCCAAGATTGGTAGTGTACAACTAGTGGTTGATACATTTTCTGGAGATGGCGTAACCACAACATTCACTATGACACAACCAGAAATTGATCCCACAGCCATTGCAGTTTTCATTGGCGGTGTTTATCAAATGCCAACCACACATTACACTGTGGGCGGGTACACCATAACATTTAACAGTGCACCTCCTCAGTACACTGGTGCTAGCCCAACAACAATAACAGTAATACACAATATAAACAGCACTAACGTGGCTGCCTAGGAGCAGGCATGGCAATAGGAAAAATCAGTGGAACAATGTTACAAGCGAACCTGGAGCGCCAGGGCACCAACCTTTCCATTGACGCAACTGCCTATTTTGATGTAACACACAACCGACTTGGGGTCAACAACTCTAGTCCGCAATACACACTAGATGTCACAGGAAATGCACATGTTGGAAATCTTTATATTCAAGGCAATGCAATCACTACTGATGCTGGATATAAATTAAATTTAGGCAGTATTAGCAACATCAACATCAGCGGCGGAAGTCCAAACTATGTCATCTACACCGATGGCAACGGCAATTTGACTTTTGGTGATATTGATGCGTTACCCGAAGTTTCTGCAATATTGGCCAATATCAATATTGCAAATTTAGAAATTGCCGGAGCAAATGCTGCGATTGTGACTGCAAACAATGCAGTTGTGAGTTATGTAAACTATCTCAATTCGCAAATGATAAGCAATGTGACTGCTGCCAATGCAGCCATAGTCACTGCCAATACCGCAGTTGTCGGCTATGTAAACTATTTGAATTCACAAATGGCTTCAAATGTGGCTGGAGCAAATGCTGCGATTGTGACTGCCAACAATGCCGTAGTCAGTTATGTCAATACCGCTAACTCAGCAGTAGTCAGCTATGTCAATTATCTAGTAAACAACATCAGCACTGGCGGAAACGCCAATATTGCTGCTTTCTTGTCCAGTTATACCGGCAATATTCATGCAAGCAATTTGACCGTGAGCAATGTAATTTATGGCAATGTCACAGGCAGTGTTGCAGGCAATGTCACTGGCTACGTACTAACTTCAGCTCAGCCCTACATCACACAATTGGGCAACTTGTCCAGTTTGGTGGTCAATACTGCTATCCAAAGCAACACAATCACTGCAAATTCTGCAACACTGTCGGGCAATTTGAGTGTGGGCAATATTACTATTACAGGAAATACCTTCTTGCAAAATCTAGTGGTGGCCAACCTAGATTTAAACCAAGGCAATATTATTTCTGGCAATGTCATTAGTAATTTTTACGGCAATATCTCGGCCGATGTGATAACCCCGTACCACACCCCTATTACTGTGTTTAGTTCAAATTCAGCTGTGGGCGTGCCAGTGGGCAATACTGCGCAACAACCCGCAAATCCCGTCAACGGATACTTGAGATACAACACCGATCTTGCCAGTTTAGAGGTATACGGCAACAACGGATGGATGCCGTTGAACAACGAAATCACCAGCCAACCCATCAACTGTGATGGAGTCAATGCCACTTTCACACTAAACCAAGCCAGCACACAGGACGGTATTCTTGTGAGCATAAACGGTACTGTACAACAACCTGGGGTTGCGTACACAGTGTCGGGCAACCAAATCACATTCTCGCAGGTGCCAACCTCGACTGATGTTGTTGATGTACGCTACATTGCAACCACTGTGAGTTTTGGTGCATCCGTAACTGGCAATTTGAGTATTACCGGTAATTTAACTATTGGAGGATTATTATCGGCTCCCCAGTCAACAAAACTCGATAACAGTACAGGTGTTCCGGGGCAAATTGCCTGGGATTCAAATTACATCTATGTTTGCACCGCCACAAATACGTGGAAAAGAGTGTCGTTAACCAGCTTCTAATTACAAATCAGTAATAAATTTTTAACGCTTCTTGCAATACTCACTGCACAGAAGTTTTCTCCGTTTGTACCATAAATACACAATAATACAAAATTAAGGAAATTTATATGAGTACTGGTACGCTGACAAGAATTCAAAATAATCAGATTACTGATAGTACAATTAACGCTCAGTATAAAGTTGCTGCCGGTACTGTTACTGGTAATTTGTTTGCGACAAATTTAACTTTAAACAGTAATATTACTATTCTTGGTAATTTGAGTGTGGCCAATAGCTACACCCAGTTAAATTCAATCAATACATATATTAATGACCCGTTGGTGGTATTTAACAATGGTTACACAGGATCTCCCAGTTACGATATTGGTTTATTAATAAATCGTAACCTACAACCGGTAACTGGATACAATAGCGGAAGCTACAATACTGCTTGGATTTGGGAAGAATCCAGCAACCAATTTCAGGGTATTTTAACAACAGAAACTGGCTCTACTGCCGGAGTTATCAACAATTCAGGATACGCCAATGTGCGTATTGGCAATTTAGTCGCTCAAAGCGGAACAATAGCAAACAGTGTAAGCATTGGTACTACCCTGACAGTGACAGGAAATAGTACAACAGCCAACATCAATGCTCAAGGTGTATACGATTACGGAACTCGTGTTGTGACCACCAGTACAGGTGCAGGTAATTTGACAATATCTGCAAACACTGTGAGTTTGTCGCTGATTGGCCCTGGTGCAACAATATGGGGAGATGCAACTCACATTCCGCAATTGACATTTGATCAATACGGTCGTATCAGTCAAGCCTCAAACGTGGCAGTAAGTACAACAGTTAGCTTGGCCGGCACCAGCGGATCAGGTAGTTTTTCGGGTGGCGGAACACTGACATTTGCAAGTACAAACGGTGTAACTATTGCAGTTGGATCAAGTTATGCCAATATCAGTACACCACAAAGTGTACAAACATCTGCAACACCAACTTTTGCTGGCTTAACTGTTAATGCAGGCAATATTGTAGCCAACGCAGGAACAACAAGCCTAACAATTTATGGAAATGCACTATCAAGCAACACTGGTGTTGTTGGGTTGGGCAGTATCAGCAACGTTGGTATAACCGGCGGCTCAAGCGGATATGCAGTGACCACAAACGGACAAGGTGTTTTGAGTTTTAGTGCTGCCAACGTTATTGTATTAGGCGCAAATGCGTCAGGACAATTGGTATCAAACGCGGTATCGCTAACTAGCACAACAGATGTAACTGATGCTATTGCACAGTTAAACGCAATTCTAGGTAAGTTGACACCAAGCAGTCCTCCAAACTTCCCGGCAACCACACTGACTCAAACTACTGGCACTATCTCAGGATTGATGACTGCATTTACACAAACCGACAACTCGGGATGGGGCAACCTAAGTGTTGCAGGCGGAACCTCAGTCAACGCAACAAGAAGTGCAGTATTCGCTACCAGCACAGTAACCAATTCAGGAACTACCACAACTGGTGGTAATATTCAGCTGGCTATTAATGGCACCATTTGGCCAAGTAATTATCACGCATTGACCGCAAGCCCGTCAAGTGCAGACAACGGCACATATGGTAACTTGGTTGTGTCGGGTGTACAAGATTATCACAATATTGTAAGCACAGTGGCAGCTGGATTCTGGTACGTATTTTCAGCGTCAGTGGCAGCAACCAGCATACCGGCTGGTTGGAATAGATTAAACATAACCTATACTGGCGATGCAGCCTCAACTGGCTACTTGACTTGGTATTATGACGCAAGCTCGCCAACTGCACCAGCATTTAGTGCAACCAGTATTGCATTGAGCAGTAACGTGGTCACTTATTCAAGTACTATTCCGCATTTGAACTCCAGTGCTGGTTTTACAATAAACGGTACAGTGCAAAATTTGAGCGGAGATTTATACTATGCAGCATGGACCAGCACTAGTGCTAACTTCTTCTCAAGTCTTGGTGCAGGTGGTGCTCTACTAGCGCCAGCCAACAGAACATTGGCACAAGTGGGCATACCATTACCATTGACACGTAGCAATACTACCGCTTACACGTTCTCAACAACATCAAATGTCACAACCGGCTTTGGTAGTGCTGCTTCAACACTTGGACCAACACTAAGCGTTTCAACTCCATATGCAACCACTGGTAGTGGACAATTTGCACCAGGTAATATCATATTGTATAAAACAGGAACAACTACACAGATTGAAGAAACCAGTTTAACAAGCAGTTTTGGAACTGCTGCTCGCATTACCAATCCTGACGGTGGTACTGCTGCAGATAATCCTGCATACACAGGAACTGAGACCACATTCAATAGCACATCTAGTACATTGTTGGCAACAGATGCAACTGTAGTTGCTGCAAAATTACAGTACGATGTAACAAACTACAGTACTGGATATTATCCAGTAGGACCCAATTTGAGTTCTGGACGTGCCGCAAGTCAGTACTTTACATTTAAGTTTAACTATGCCGCATTGAGCAGTTTCTATATACACTATACAGGAACGCTGGCTGGATTGTGGATTGCATTACCCGGAGTCACTGACCCAACTTATGCAAGCCCAACTAACGGATGGCTAAATGCAGCAGCAGCTTATGCAGGATCAGGTGTCCCGGGAACAGGATCGGGTGGTAATGGTAGTGCTGGTTGTGCAGTTGGTGGTAACGCAACTCTAAACTCCAACGGCACATACAGTGTAAACGTCACATTTGGATCAGTTAACACATCAACCGCAGGTAATAAGAGCAACGAGGTTTATGTTAGAGTTAAATTAACCAGCGGCCAATCGCTAACCGCATTGTACGTTGCAACATCATAATAA
>Ga0214166_1000874_pt1 | contig 14189 bp, 16 predicted proteins | sample TroBogepilimnion_27_FD_153005 | JGI IMG/M metagenome (GOLD analysis project Ga0214166, IMG submission 153005) | Freshwater microbial communities from Trout Bog Lake, WI - Practice 18AUG2009 epilimnion v3 | ecosystem: Environmental > Aquatic > Freshwater > Lake > Epilimnion/Euphotic zone ...
GAACATATTCTTCCGCCATCTATAGTAGAGAAGCTTGAAGATGTTGCTATTGTGGGTAGTCCTGCTTCTAGTTTTCTTATGGATATTTTTCCCGATGGGACCTCAGTCTCGGTTCAAAAAGTACGAAAAGATGGTCCATCCATACTCGGGTCTGGATCCAACAAGTTGGCAAAGGTTTCTGGACAATCTCCACACGTTTGTGCAATTGGCTTCGACACGGGTCGATGATGCTTCTGAGGCTTTGTACGCTGCAACTGAAAATGTGAAGGACCTTGGTCTCGGTCTTCGCCGTGCCGACGATTCGGAGATTCAGGAAAAACTGGGTGAAATCGCATTTCAGTTGGGGTACGAAGGCGAACTTATTTTGAATCAAAATGCAGTTCAACAAGGACTTTACTTCTTCCCACGTTACTTAAACGAGTCGCTCATGGAATATCCAGAATATGTCGACACGCGTGACCCGGGACCGGTCAAGAGCCACGGGCAATGAGGTCAAGTCCGAAGGACTTGGAGTCGCGAACCTCACCATCCTCGCCGACGCTGCTGCGGCCGTTGTTGAGGCCGAAGCCCCCGTCACGCGGACGCGTTATGGCCGCGTTTCCAAGCCCCCAGTTCGCTACGAGCCCGTTGAGCAGGTTGAGGACGACTACGGCCCCGATGACTACGATACGGAGGATCCTGATGAGAGTTCCGAGGACATCGAGACGGAGAGTGATGAGGAAGATGACGAGTCTGATGCGGATGAGGATGGAAATCTAGATGGATTTGTTGTTCCAGATAAAAGTGAGAGTAGTGAGTCAGACAGTGATGGAGAACCTCCCGTTCCTGTCACAAAGCGGCGAGCAGTCGTCAAGAAGCGCCCCACTTCAGGGCGAACCTGAACCTCGGCGAGCATGGACTCCTCAACAGGACTTTGACGAGCCGCCCCCGTCGAGACGTTTTGTTCCCGCGTTTGATACACCGCGTCAACAGAACGTCTTTGATTCACTCAAAGATAATCAGATTGCCCTTGTTTTGATTGGTATTGTTATTGGCGTTATTATTATGAATATGAGACCAATCATTGTGAATCCTATGAAGTAAACGGATACAAAGGTGCGTTTTTCACATAATCATCGTTACCAACAAAATCACCTATAGGACCTGTACGGTTCACATACACATCCTCCTGTAATATCCCCGTCCAGGGATTTACACGAGTTTGATCGGCTGGTTCCATTTCGCGAAAAACATCAAATTGCGACCCACCTGTACCGTCATCTGTTTGAGGAGGTGAAGAAACTTGCATACGTATTATGGCCAGATAAAGAACGAAAGCAATGGCAAGGACCGAAGCGATCGGTGCTATGTATCCTCTGCGTAAAAGATACAAACTCGTAAAAATAGTCATAGCTCCAGCAGTTGCCACGAGGACAAATTGCCACGTGGGAAGTGCTGTAAGGTCCATCTCTTATATAGTAAGGTTTTTTACGCTGCTGGCTGGTCTGGAACATCGTCGTCCGGAGTCTGTGTCGGGGCCCCGCTCGACTCCTGTGCAGGAGTCTCGTCCCCCTCGGCAATGCTCTCAATCTGAACGGCGGGCATCTTGCGCTCCTCGATAATCTTATTCACGCGCTCGTCGGCCATGGCCACCAGCTCAGCCACCGTCTTGTCGGGGAACTCCTTGCGCAGCTCCTCCACAATCTCCGCGGGGTGAGGAATTGGGGGAACATCTGGCTTGGTGTAAAACTTGGAGTTCTCGTCGGCCGGGTCGATGTACGGGTACGGGCCAGGTTGGGGCTGGGCCATCATGTCGCGCTTACGCTTCTCGAACATGGATGCGGCCGCCGCCTGGTTCTGGCGATACTTGGTCATAATCTCCTCAAGCTTCTCATTCTGGTAGTGTACGTCCTCAATCTGCTCACGGTCTGGAGGGACCAGGAGCCACTTGTACATGTCCACGACATAGATATCCACGAGGGCATCCTCCTTCTGGAGACGCTTGGCATGACTTGCCGCCTCGTCGCGAGATGCGAAACACCCGCGAATCTTGAGACCGAGCTTTTCATTCTTCTGAGGCAGATCGGGACCGACAAACGAAATGCATGCAAACAGCTGTCCAGGAACCGTCAGGTAGTCTTGCTCGAGAGTACCCATTTAAAAGAAACACGCGCTTATTTTTTAAGTTGGAAAACGCAAGGTTGAAATGGATGCACTTAGAAAGTCTCACAACGATGCGAAACGTCAGCTGATTCAACGTTGGGTTCCTCCTGGAGCCAAGGTTCTTGATTGTGGGTGCGGTCGCGGTGGCGATTGGCACAAGTGGAAGGCGGCCCGAGTCCACGTCTTTGCGATTGACCCGGACGAAGAGTCTCTACGTGAAGCTGAACAACGGGCCCATGATATGCAATTTGGTGTGTGGTTCCTTGGACAGGGCAGCATTATTCAAGCAGCATTTGCCGGTCCTTTTGATGTCATATGTTACAACTTTTCACTTCACTACATTTGCGAAGACCCCGTGACATACCGAACATCCATCAAGGCGATCGCGTGTGCCTTGAACCCTGATGGGCTTCTCATAGGAGTCGTTCCTGAAAAGGCTCGGGCCGAAGCACTTGCGAACCAGTACGGTCACTTCAAGGACCGACTTGGAAACGAGTTTGCGTTCCTTCAGGGAGGACGGCGTCTGAACGTTCGTCTGGTTGATGGGCCGTTCTATGCAGATGGAGGACGTGACGAGCCTATTTTAGACGCGACTGTTCTGGTTCAGGACCTCAAAGCACTTGGTCTTGAACTCGTCTTGTGGGAGCCCATGCTCTCCGAACCTACAGGTCTCATCTCTGATTTGTATTCAAAATTTGTCTTTCGTAAGAGTAGGTGAGATGATCTGGCCGATCATTGCAGGTATTTTGTTCGTATTTTTACTTTTGGTGTTTTGGTTTCACCAGGAACCTCCTATGTTGACTGAACTCAAGCAACGATACTGGGCCACCCTAGACATGTTACGTCAATCTGGAGATCCGATGTGGAAAGGGGTCCTTCGGCCTTCGATCCTTACAGGAATGAGTGGGTGGGACAAGTCCAAGGGTCCTATAGGTTCAAACGTAAACAAGGGGTACGAGATTTACATCTGTCTGGATGGAGATGATGTAAATTCGGCAATGTACGTACTCATTCACGAGTTGGCACACATGTCAGTTCCAGAGTACGATCATACGACACATTTTTGGACAAATTTCGAAAAACTTAAAAGTTTGTGTGTTGAAAAGGGTCTATACACTTTAGATGGAGAACGCAAGTATTGTGGGGACACGGTGAAAGACGGGGGGAGTTCCGAAGGAACTCAGTCTTTTGACTTCCCTTCGGGGGGATCACAGCCCGGACACTAACGTGTCCGCCCTGGCCTTTTAGGCCCGCTCAATCACGTACTTCTTAATAATGTAAAACACGAGAGCAGCCACGAGAGCTGTGACCGCCAAGCCTGTGAGCGACACGTCACCAGACTCGCCCACAAACTTGGGAACCATGGTACGAAGCCGGGACTGGACGGGCTTGGAGAAAGCAACGATAGCAGCAACACCCGCCAGAGCCGCCTGGAACTGCTCATCCGTCAGACCGAGTGGGTTTCCAGAAGCACTCTTCTTGCGCTCCTGAGGCTCCTCCGACGGAGCCCGGCGCTGAACTGCAGCCGAAGGGCCCATCATTGATGGAGGTCCCATAATCTCGTTTTGCATCACCTCCTCAATCGGAGTAGAAAAGTCGGCCATTTGAGATTCGTCAACCTTTTTTTCTGGCTGATAATTCTTCAATAAACCAGTAGGAACTGATTTTTGAGATGCTTGAGGGTCACGAACCAGAGCGTTCCGAGCAATTTCCTCGTTCAAAGGCATTTCCTGTTCTGTTGAAGGAATATCACTTATGAGAGTACTCGCGTCTGGGTCATATGTCATCATCTTTCTGATTTTTAAAAGGAAAATACGAAAGAGCTTCAAGCGCGTTTCACGACATTCACGGACCCGCCCCTCCGTTTGACCTGTGGGTCGGGTTGTGCAGGTCGCAAAGCTGCTCGCGGGTTATAGTGTCTCTGGTGATATTGCCAGAACGCTGGGGATCCGACCCTGAAGTTTCGCCTGATGGGGGCCTTGTACCAGAAGACGCAGTCTGTGATGCGGTTTGACTTGGACGTGTTATCGAGGACCAAACACTCGTAGTTCTCAGTACACGCATCCATGACTTGACAAAATTGGTCAAAGTTTGGAAAGACTCCAAAGAACGCCTTATAGAGGTTCTCGCGGTTCTGTCGGACATTGTCCCTGAGTGCAAAGACATAGTCCACGTTTGTTCGAATCATGGGGGTCATGTCCATACAATACTGGGTTGTCATCATGAAAAAGATCTTCCAGTGGCGGCCATTCATGAAGAGTTGGCGGATTGCCACGTCGCGCATAAAGGCCCTGTCATACATACAATCGTCCATAAGGACAAAGACGGGAGTGCACTTTCCGACCGCCAAGAGCTTCTTTTGACGTTCTATGATTTTCTCGAGGGCATCTCGGTTATAATCTCCAAACACAAACAGGTCCGGAATAAACTGTTTATAGTACCCGTTTCCCTCTTCGGTTCCTGACATGGCGATACCGGCCGGCAAATGTTTTTTGTGCCACAAAATGTCCGTGACCAGGGTTGACTTTCCCGTTCCACGCTTCCCTATAAAAACACACACCTTGTCATCAGCCATTTTGGACGGGTCAAACTTTCGGAGTTGCAAAGACATCCTCCTTCCTACAATTTTGAAACAAAATTGAAGGTGGCCTGGAGCGCGAACAAGACCAGTTGGGCCCGTAGGGGCCAAGTGTGATGGCCTGGGCGCGATCCCCCGACTGGAAAGAAATATTACCCTTTACTAGGATGTCCGCAGGATACATACAGCTTGTAGCACTTGGACAACAAGACGCGTATCTTTCCGGGGAACCACAGGTGACGTACTTTTCCGGGGTGTACAAAAGACATACACCGTTTGTTCTCGAGGCATACGATATTCCATTTAATGACCAGTACATAACCTTCGGAGGGACGAGTATTTGTCACATACCTCCGAAAGGAGATCTCATACGAGGTCTCACACTTAAAATGACGCTTCCGGCCCTGTACAATCCCGGAAATGATTGGACGTGGCCAGTTACACCAAGTCCAACGAATTTTCCTCGGCTTTGGTTCGGTCTTACATCTGGAGCTATAATTCAAACACAAGGTTCATTTAATGTACCGTACTATTCGACAAACGGATACACTTTATGGTCGTCTTCAATTTTTCCAACATATGGAACGTACAATGCAAACACAAACCAGTTTGTTTTTACGTACTCTTCGGGTTCCGTAGGTCTTGCGAACGTCATTGTTCAATCAACATTTACTTCAAACAACGCAGGTTCTTCAATTTTCTGGGGACTCGATCCCCTCGGATACTCGTACACGGATACGTACGGAAATCTCGTGTACACGGCAACTTCAAACACGGTAACTCCGACCTACACACTTCAACAGGCTGGATGGGTTCAGACATCAGGCACGGCTGTCAATACATTGGCTGGATTGTACGTATCTCTCATACAAAGTTTTCCAACGACGAGTGGTTCGAGCTTTTTCAATTTGAATTATACGAGTGGAGGTGTACCCTATTTCTATAATAACGATTCTTCAGGAAATTATAGTATTTCACCGGGGGGCTGTGTTGTTTTCAACGTTACCGGGTACTATCTTGTACGTGCAGGGTTTAATATTGATGTTGGTTCTGTTCAGTCTCTGTCTTACTTTACTCAAGCTTCAGATTACATAAACGGTCAAACAGTACCACCGTTTTCTTATACATCAAACTGTACGGTTTCTCCGAGTCCTTCATCACCCCTTGTCATTCCAATTAACGTGACGGCACCTGGACAATACTATGTCTTTTTTGTGAACACATCGGGTTCAGGTAACTTTTTACCGGGAACATACGTATCTATAAGTCCTACAAACGACTTTTACCAATTTTCAAGTAATATTAGTATATCATCAGGTTCCAAGGTTCCTTTGTATGGAAACACGAGTCCTCAAAACTTTACAGTGACTCTAAGTCAAACTTCGAACATAAACTTTTCCGTAAACGGTGAATACCTCGTGACGGGTCTGTTGAGCGTTTCAAACGCCGTCACAAGTAACACGACTGAAGTGTACGTGTCAAACGTAACGTTCGGAAACGCGACCAGCTCATATACGTATGATCTGTCCCAGCAAGGACGAAACCCTACGTATGCCTTTTCTATACCTGTCGTTGCAAGTAACACGGCAAACTATTGGGTAAACGTCTCGACCCAAAGTACAACTTCCAATTTATTAGCAAATTCATTCTTTGCTGTGACGCAGATTGGTGTTAAGAACGATACGAACCCGAGTATTGTTTTGCCATACAACGGAGTTCTTCTTCAGTCGACGTCGAACACACTCACGTCTCCACTCAATCTCAAGACGAGTTTTTCTTCAAACGGAAACTCGACGGCGTGGGTCACAGTCAATGCAACCGGAAACCTAGTGTTTAGCAACATTGCATCATATATGCTCACTGGGGTATTTTACACTACAAATACAGTGACGAACGTCATCATCACAAACTCAAAATCAAACTTTTTGACCTACTATAACCCGACACTCGGGTTCAGTAGTTCACCCCCGTATACCATATCAGTCCCTTTTCACGTTTCGGATAACACGGCATCTTACGGAATAACCCTTCAGACAAGTACCCCCACAGGTTCAATTACGAGTTTTGGAAACGTACTTGCGGGGACGTACCTCGCCGTGTATCCCCTCGCTTCGAACATCTTTTCTGGAAGTTTTGGACAAACTTACAACTATTATGACGGTGTGGGAACACTGGCTATAGTGAATGCAGATCTCAAAATCGGTGGTCAGACTGTTCAAAGCCTTACGGGTGAATACATCGAGGTCTGGAATGAACTCAACGTCCCATACGAGAACCAGCCAGGTCTTCAGCTTTTGACAGGGAAATATGATACACAGACAAGTGTCGGTCCCCCTGGGCGTACATATTACGTGAACCTTCCTTACTATTTCTACGGAAACCCTGAGCTTTCTTTGCCCATTACGGCTCTCGGGCGCCAAGACGTGGAGGTATGGGTCACATTCAATAACTTTTCCAACTTGACTTCTGTATCAATCACAAATCCTACAATTACAGCGACTATCATCACAGAGTACGTCTACTTGTCAAATCCTGAAATCGATTGGTTCCAGAATCATCGTCTAGACTATGTCATAACACAGTGTCAGTACGATTCGTTCCAACTTCCTCAGGGATTTCAATCTGCTATTTTTGATCTAAAATTCAAGAATCCGGTCAAAGAACTCTTTTTCCTGATCCACCCGAATGCCAATTTACCATACAATTATACAACACCCGGTGGAGGGACAGATGCTTTGACATTTGGTCTAACCTTCAACGGTGAGGATGCATTCTTAACATCGACTATAAACACGTTGTATGTCGGTGCTATTGAACCATTCTTGACCCATACAAACTTTTTCTCGAAACCAGCAATGTTAACCGTTCAGCAGCCAAATCAGTACGGCCGTCAGTTTTACATGTATGCATTTTCAACAAACCCGTTTGGGACCCTTTCGTCCGGTCAAATCAACTTTAGTCGTATACGTCAGGTTCTTTTGGAAATGAATATAAGAAATTCAAATCTGAATTATCCTACAAAGACTTTTAACGTTATAGCCCTAAGTCAAAATGTTCTTCGAGTAGAAAATGGAATCGGCGGTGTTATGTTCCGTTGATCCTTCTTTGTTTAAGGGCGCCCTTCGGGCAGAAGAGGCGCTCGGCGCCTCTTCCTTTTTTCCTACGGATTTATAAGAATGGCCGGTCGTGCCAGTTTGTCCTTCCTGGGCCAGGAAGACATTTCACTGAGCGGAGATCCTCAAGTGACGTACTTTATCGAAAAGTATCAGGGTCAGACCCCATTTGCATATCGGGTCGACAAGGTCATTTTCGATGAAGCCGGTGTTTCGTTCGGTTCACAGAATCACAGAATTCTTCCACGGTCAGGTGATCTCATCACGGGTATGACTCTGTACACGGCGTTTCCAACACCACCGCCCGGTGTTCAAGTCCTTGACTCGGTCGGAACTCTCATGTTTCAGTATGTAGAACTCTACATAGGAACTGAACTTATTGAACGTCTGTACGGGGAATACATTGAGATGATGTACGACTTGACCATTCCAAAGGGAAAACAACCAGCCTTGTCCTTTTTGGACGGAAAGAACTTGACATTTTCAACACCTCCACAACTTGCGTACACGGTACCGCTCCCGTTTTCAACGTTCAAAAAAGGTCTGCCTCTGTGCGCTTTCAAGGAGGATGTGACGATTCGTATCGTCTGGAACCCTTCAACATACTTTACGGTTCCACCAACGCTCATCACGACACCGTTCATAGCTCAAATGAATATAGAATACACGTACCTTTCTGAAAAGGAAATTGAGTACATCCGAGGAGGGTTTGGACCCTCCCGCCTTCAGATATTTGAACAGGTCCAGCTGAATCAGTTCTTTGCACCGTACCCGCAAAGTAACGTTCAGTGTCGCCTCAACTTTTATAACCCCGTTAAAGAACTCTTTTTCGTTTTGCAACAAGACTCGGCACGGGGCTACGACTATAGCAATACAGCAACAGTTGCCGCGTCAACGAGCATTATAGGCACAGGTGACTTGCTGAATCAACTCAAGTTTGATTTTAATACGACAACTCGAATAGAACCCACGGTCGGAACTCCACAGTTTCTACGAATCATTCAACCTCTCGAGTTCCATACTCGTGTTCCGGACCGCCTGTTTTACATGTACTCGTTCAGTCTCGACCCCGAAGGTGAGTCTCCAACAGGGTCTGTAAATCTTTCACGAATTCAGGTTCAAAATTTGTACTTATCTTTGAACCCTAACCCAACGAATGTCAATATACGCGTCTATGCCGTGTCATATAACTTTTTGGAAACGTCAAACAACTCTGCCAAAGTGACGTTTTCCAATTTTTTTTAGTTAGAGACCTACGACTCTTTCCCAGCATGAAGACTGGATCAGGAGACTTTGATACAAGCGCTATAGAGAATGCGGCAATTGATATCTTTCTTCCAGTGTTAGAATCGGCGACCGTCCTTGCAGGTCACTATACAAAGGCGTGTGGTCGAAACTGTGTCACGGCTCAGGACATGAGTTACGGTCTTATGTACGCAGCCAGGAACGTCACTGGGAAGCATACAGGGTCTTTGTACCCGGAGGTGTATGAAGAGTCAGACGACTCGGACTCGAGTGACTGGGAAACGGACGAGGACCCAGGAGAAGGTGGAGAGTCCGACTCAGACTCTAACGAGTCGGAGTCGCCCGACGACCCCGAAGACGCGTGGACCCGATACGAAGGAAGAGAGGATGACACGGCTCTCAAAATGAACGAGTGTGCCGATACATGGGATACATGGGTCCCTGAGAATCCTACAGAACGTGCGTTGAAAAACGCAGTGGACAAAAACTCCTTTTTTGATAGGGAATGACCCATGTAAAATACTGGGTCGTGGAAGATGACGAAGAACCCGAAGAAATCAGATACTCGAACATACTCGAAGAGGAAGAGTACGAAGAGGACGACGATCCCCCAGAAGGATTTGAGGGCCTCCAGAAAGGGTCTGAACTTGACGGGGGGGACGAGTCTTCAAGGAAGACGAGTGGGCCGACCCCCTGGGACCCATCAGAAAGTTTTTTTGCTTACATATAATACAAAAGATGGCATCTGCTGTTATGGGTATTGCGACGACTGTTGAGGCTCAGGGTGTGAACTCCCTCCTGAACGGCTTTTCCTTTGCGTCCGCACTGGCGTGGTTCGCCGTCGTCCAGGCGATCGTTCAGAAGTACGTGAAGAGCGGCTCCGGTATCCAGGGCTATACCATTGCCGCCCTGCTCACGACGCTCCTGTCTGTCATCGTGTTCATGATTGCCAAGAAGTTCATTACGAACGTGGAGATCAAGGAACCCAGCGCTCCCCTGTTTGCCGTGACTCGTTAAGAGCCGACTCGTGGAACGACTCTGAGTCCAGGGGCCGGGCCGACTTGGTCAAGTCGGCCCCCAAGTTGGCCCCCGGGTCCTTTCAGGGTCTTAAAGGCTATGATAGCCCCAATCAAAACTAAAATTATGATCCACCAGTGAAAACGCCTCTTTGGTTCGGGTGGTGGCGGCTGTACTTTCATAGCCTCCACGATTCGTTTGATTTGTATCTCCTCCAGCGGTTGAGGAGGTGGGAGCGTCGGTTCAGGGTCTGGGGTCAGGTGAAGACGCAAAATAAAGGCGTTTGTGTTCCATCCCCGGAAATCAAGGAGGTTCCCGTTTTTGTCGACCCACCGAACTGTGAGGCGCTGGAGAGAGTTGATGGGTTCTGGATAGTCTACTGAAACCCGGTAGTCCTTATTTTCATGAAAATTCTTGATACAGGCCGAGCCAACATCCATGATGATGGGTGCAAAAGACCTGTTCGAATTTGATCCTGAAATTGTGCCCGTCGTTCCCTGAAGCGCCCCGGTATCCACGTTGAACGGTGTTCGCAATTCATCAATGTCTAGGTAGATGTACTCATTGAGTGAAAAGTCGACAAGGGTCGTAGATTTGACAATGTACTTTCCAGAGTACGTAGGATCCAAGGACGTGGCCAAAGATGCAGTATACGTTCCCTTCGAAAGACCGACCATTGTCCCAAACTCTTGACTTTGAATTTTGAGTGTAAATAGAGACCCGGATGAAAAGATGAAGTGACCCTCCTGTTGGAGGTAATCCAGTGTGACTGTGGCATTCGACGTCACAGCCTGAGCCAAGGTATACGCACCATAAAACCCTTGGTTTAGGGACACGTTACTCGAGTTGAATGCAAAGACGTTTGAACCATCTGTTAAGTTGTACATTGTATTTGGAACTCGGGCCGAAACCAGGTCGACCCGCTCGACGTTTCGGATCGGTCTGGTTAAATGGAGAACGTAACTCGAGCCTGTTGGGTACAGGGACACGTCCCGGTTGGAAGCATCCACGAAGAGGAGGCGCTCTGATGCACCTGACCCCGTGTAGTTCATTTACTGCTCTATGTTGCGAATTTATTATTAAAAATAGTCTCAATGTAAGTAGATGGTACTGTCACATTAGTTGAAGTGAAACTTCATAGAAAACTATACAAACGGAGGTCCTTCAATCCATAATACAAGAGACCTCCGGATTCCTTTTGTAACCGGTGTTACACGATGGAGAAGGTAGCTCGGAAACAAAATGACTGTTCCTTGTTCCTTTTCTGCTATAGAAATATTTCCGGTATGTATTTGAAGTTCACCGCCTTCATATTCTGAAGGATCCGAAAGTTGACACACGAGACTTAACTTTCGGTTTGCTTTGCCTGGTCCCATATCGACGTGCCAATCATAGTATCCCTCGTCATCTGAACTGTAAACTGTGTACTGAATTTGTTCTGTAATTTCAGAAAGTTTAAACTGATAAAATTCATTGTTGCACTTTGTTATAAGTTCGAAGAAGAGTTTATAAATTTCAATAAATTCATCAGTTTTTGGGAGCCAAAACACTTTCGAACGTCTTTTTGATTTATTTACAGTTCCGCCGTTATCTCCTACCTGTGCGTCTCTGAGTTCCTTCGTGTCAAGATTTGTTCTGACTTTTATGAGTAAATCTTCAGGAACTGCTTTAGGAAACTTATAGTAGTCTATATGTTTAGCGAACTGGTCAATGCTAAAGCACAAACGGTAGACTGGTCCGTCTTCTTCGTTTTTTTTGAGGTCAAATACATGATCCTTATATGGTCCATGTGCGTCCACATAGTGAAGAAACACTTGGACGTACTCATCACCTTCAAACTCTTTGCGTGAGTGTTCAATATCACATCCCTTATACAACACCCCGTCTCCTGGGCTTTGTATGATGGCTTTTTTACCCATGTATATCGCCCAGGGGTGACTTTGGGAAAGGTTCAAAGTCACAGAATATTCGCAACTTGGTCTATCCTTGTGTGGTTTAAGATCCGCACCCTTGAAACATACTCGACAGTATGCATATGCCGGCTTAAGTTGCTTTCCGGCGTGTTTTGAAACAATATCCAAAAGTCTTCCAAGCAGAATATTGCACGGAGCTAGATTATAGTACGAGAAACTCTTAGGAACTTGGCAATCACCGTCATTCTTTGGAGATTTCTTTATTGCATCAGAAAGTTCTTTAGCTTCTTCTGGTGTTATAAGACCTTTTATGGTCTTGTACAGCCCCCTCATTATAAAGACTGGATATTAAGGATACGCTAAAATAACGACACCCGAACCTCCGGGTGCTGGGACTGAGCCAGGTACTTCGCGAGCTCCTCCTCCACCACCTCCAAGTCCATTAGTTCCTGGTGTACCAGGTAAGAGAACGGACTGGGTGGTGGTGTACTCTCCGCCCGTTCCTCCACCGCCAAGGCCCCCTGCACCACCTGGCCGAGCACTTGGAAGAGTGCTAAAACCCAAACCACCACCGCCACCACCATAATATATAGCTGTTCCAGTGATATTGATAGGTATTCCGTTTCCTCCAGATCCGCCGTTTCCGGTTCCTCCAGGTGTACCAGCTTGACCCGCACCGCCGCCGCCTGCTGACGATTGCTGGCCCGGGCCCGGAAAGACGACTCCACCTGGATTTCCTTGACCAGGAATACCTGTAGCTGTCGAAGAAGGCGTAAAACCTGCCCCACCCCCCGAACCACCTGGATAACCAGAACCAGATGGTTGTCCCCCCCCTGCGCCCCCTCCTGTTGCTGTAATACTTGAAAAAATAGATGGACCTCCCGGTTGTGCGAGGCTTGAGGGACTAACATAACCAGGACCACCATTTCCAACCGTAATTGGATATGGTGTTCCCGCCGTCACTGGAAATGAGGTGTTATAGATCACTCCACCAGCTCCACCACCCCCCCAATCTCCCCCCCCTCCACCTGCAACTACAAGAACACGGATATTTCCTGTAATTGGAGAAGTCCATGTGGTTGAATATGGAGATACAGGATTAGGTGTTGTAAATGACGTAACAAATGTTAAGGATACTCCTAAAAACTTACTCAACGGAAAATTACTTGTTGCACTTGCTGGAAAAGTTTGAGATGATGGAGTGTACTTTCCTGGTGCTAGCCGAAGTTCAGTTCCGACTGGGTTTGGACCTGGACCCGGACTTAGACTCCATATACCAACAACTCCGTGTACAGGTACTGGTCCTGATGAAGGTATTCCAGACATGTTTCACTATTTATAATCAAGAAATTTTATGTTATTCTTTACAGACGCTACGTTTCACTTCTATGATATCTCCCCGAAGCTCCTTAATTGCCTCTATTAACAAGCCGACCATGTTTCCATAAGCGACGGTCAAGGTTCCATTTTCAGTCTCATAGACTGCCTCGGGGAGAACCTCCCGAACCTCTTGTGCAATGACACCAGTTCGACGTTCTGAACCACCGTCGGTTCTGCTGAATGTGTACCCACCAATCCTCGAAACCTTTGAAAGGGCGTCAAGAATTGGTTCTATATCCGTCTTTATATTTTGATCTGAATATGCAACGATATCACCGGAGCATGTGAGAACAACAGTTCCATCAGATGCAGTTGGGTTTGTCAGTGTAATTCCAGGGGCTGTTTGAATTGTGGATGAAGTAGCCGCATAAGTTACGGCACTCGTAGTCACCGTTCCCGATAAAGGGTTCGTCGAGATTGTAGACCAAAGAGTTCCGGCTGCGGCCTTTGCAAGTACCTGACCAGTCGTACCAAATGTTCCAGTTTGGTCGGCAATGTTACTTGCATATATGTTTGTAGTATTTAGAGAATTAGATGCGTAAATGTTACCCGTGACACCGATGGTCGGGCCACCAGCTACAATTGCGAAACCTCCGGCACTCAGGGTCGTTCCCGATACTGTTGAGGAGGAGGTGATTGCTCCGGAACCTACAGTTCCTATGTTTGTCAAGTTGCGAGACGCGTCGATAACTGTCGTACCCGCCACCTGGTACACACCAGTTCCGGATGTGTTATGAGCCGTTGAAGCGGTCAAGGTCGTTCCTGAAACTGTCGAGGAGGACGTGATTGCCCCGGAACCTA
>Ga0214166_1000877_pt1 | contig 14183 bp, 12 predicted proteins | sample TroBogepilimnion_27_FD_153005 | JGI IMG/M metagenome (GOLD analysis project Ga0214166, IMG submission 153005) | Freshwater microbial communities from Trout Bog Lake, WI - Practice 18AUG2009 epilimnion v3 | ecosystem: Environmental > Aquatic > Freshwater > Lake > Epilimnion/Euphotic zone ...
GGACCGTGGCCACGCCGTTCGAGGTTCGGCCGTACGCGACCGAACTTCAGCTGTGTTACAGATACTTTGAGACGTCGTTCGACCCGAGTACGGCACCGGTGGCAGGTAGTAGTACAAATTGGGTACTCATGACAACCTCGAACACATCGGTATCAACCCAAACAGGCTGGATTCCTTTCCAGGTGAAAAAGCGAGCTGCAGGTGGTACGCTCAACTTGTATAACCCATATAACTCAGGGGCAGCTTTAAACACGACACTCCGAGTACCTGGAGCGTCCACGGATGTAAGTATAAGTGCAAGTCAGGGTTTCGTAGATGGAATATATGTAGTAATGACGGGACAGCCAGTTGCATTAGCATATACTGTAAACTATACGTACGCATGTGAATTATAAACTTCTATGTAACAAGTAAATGGACGCTGTTGTCGACCCTGAAGCGCTCACGTGTCTCGGTTTCGTTCCTCAAGGCTCCACCCTTTACAACGCATGGGCGAATTGCGTGTGCGTCTCTGTGACCGATGACCTGGTCGGTAAACCACTCAAGGTTCAGAAGGATGGCGATTCGTACGTGCTCAGTCTGGATGATTCAGAGGTGTTTGTCCAAGCCTGGACCGCCCTCAGAACCCAACGAGACGCTTTACTCGCCGCCTCGGATTGGCGCGTCCTTCCATATAGTCCCTTAACTTCAGAGGAACAGGCGGCGTGGGTCACGTATCGCCAGGCGCTCAGGGATTTGCCTGGGTCGGTCCAGGATCCGACGAGTGTTGAGTGGCCTCCCGTCCCAAGTCCGTAGGAGGAGCTCCGCTCCGACGGGACCAGAGGTCCCTGACTTGTACCCCCTCGGGTCGGAGTCCTACAGACTCCTCCCTCCGCCTCAGTAAACAGTCATAGACTCCAGCAAACTTCATCGTAGATGGAACTTGCTGGACTTTATGGGGACGAGTTAACGAGTTATAGTTATAATGACTTTTGAACTCGATCCATTCAAAAAGGAGGGCATCTGTTCAAAACACCCTTCCAAAAACCTCTCAACTGACTCAAAGTTGTTAACTATTATAACTATTATAACTTCCAACGTAAAACACGGAGTTATCAAAAGTTATCATAAAATTCATGATAACTTGGGAATCTTCTTGGGGTCGATGACGTACCAGGCCACGTTCGCAGTCCTACGTTCGACCGCCACGCCAGATACCTTCTTCATGTACATGGCAAACCGAATGGAGTCCTTGGCCTTGTAGTCTGTGAACCCGTTCTCGCCAAGCCACGAACGAAAGTCTTGATAGTACTCCGACCCCTTGAACTCTTGGGGACGCTCGAACCCACCCACCTTGTGATGTAAGAACATGAGTTCCTTGTCTACAGACATGTTCTTGATCTCCTTGTACAGCTCCGTGATGGGCCTTTCAGCCTGGAAATTCGTACCCGAAATGTCGATGTCTCGAAGCAGGTCATAGACGGCCCGGATATTCTCAGGTTTGTCAAGGTACCGATACAACCTAGAAAAGTACGCGTGGTTTCCTCTAAGCTTCTCAGATACCTCGAGGACCGCGTACCTCCGGTCATCTGCATCGAGCTTTACTGGATCGTGCTTATTCGTCGTCAGGACAAAGTTAGCACAGTTCAGTAACTCGATGGACATCTTGCCCTTGGACTCGAACGGCACAGTCTCACCGGTAATGTACGACTTGAACGGATCCGCATTCATCTTGAGTGTCCCGACGTTGAAATCGTCCACGACCACCAGAATCTTGGAGTCCTTGAGGAACCCGAACCGACTGAACAGGTCATTCTCGGGGTTATTGGTCTGGCCAAAGTACCGGGACCCTAGAACCTTCTTCATGAAGAGCTCGAACGTTGTCGTCTTGCCCGTGCCCTGACCACCAACCACCACGAGCGCCACGGCCGTGTGCTTCCCGGGCTTCTGAACGAGACTCGCGAGCCACTTGAGTACGTACTGTGAGTCCTTGCCAAACAAACGCCGGAGGTGCTCTACAAAGAGGTTGGGGCGTCCCATGGTCACGTGTATCCTCTCGGCCTCGAAACCAGCCCACGTGTTCAGGACGTCCGTGGGGCACTTGAGCGGGGGTGGTAAAAAGTCGAAACGCTCGTACGTGCGTATCTCTGGGTCCCGGAGCCAAAGCTTCACAAACTGTTCAGACCCTATGAACATGTTTTCATAGAGGTCAAATAGCTCTTTGCGACTCAGGAGTTGGAGTTCAGACCCCGTCTGTCGAACGAACCCAACTGGTCTCCTAATCTTGAAATGCGTCTTTTCAAACTCCGCCTTAGCTTCCTGATACTTGCGCTCGTCATCCGTAGGGACATCGTGAAGCCATACGAGAACGTCCTCGTCCTGGGCCTGAACAAACTGTTCCATAAACTCGGTGGTGCGTCCCGGAAGGAACCCTTGGAGTGCCAGAACCTTGTTCGACCCATACACGTCCCGGTCGAAACCATCAGGACAGACCTTCCTGAGTTTTGTATAGTCGTCAGTCTGCGTCCCTGTAAGTATAAGACGGAGTACAGTCTTCCACGTCACTTTGTCGTCCTGGAGACCTTGATAGAACATCCCTTTGATGTGTATAGCCTCAATGGACCCGAAGCGACTCTCAATAAGCTCCCTGATCTCGCCTTCGGCAGGGGCCAGGTGGCTCTTGACAATCTCTTCAATCTGCATTTTGTGTCCCGACAGTATGGTCTTCTGGAAGAAAGGGCGCTTGGAGTTCTTGGTCGTGAGTATCTCGCTCGCGTCTGGGTGAACTTCTAGGAACTTCCTGATCTCTGTCTCGGTCGCAAGTTGGACGGCGTTCTTGGGCGTCGTACAAAGTGTGACGGGTGCCATGCCTCTTCCTATGGGCTGGGATTATTTTTCAGGAGACGCCTGACCCTGGCCTGAGGTCTCGGGAGCCGCCTGGGCCTTCTGGGCCTCTTTGCGTTTCTGGTAGTACTCACGGGCTTTCCTGTTCCTCTCTTCCCTATGCGCCTCCCGGTACTTTGCGTCACGGGCCTTGACCTTGTCGACTGAGCCTTCGTACTTTTCGTAAACTTCCAGGAGCTTCTCTACTGGTATGCCCTTGATGGTAACATCCATGCTTACTGATGTATGAGATTTTTTTGGGGACGCCTGGGGCGCCAGGCAACGCCTCAACTTTTTCTCAGCCCCTAGTACATGGGCTACATATACGCCTTGAAAGCTGCTGATGGTATCATAAAAGTGGGACGGACGGCTCAGGACTATGGCCCAAGTCTCCGACGACTCAGGGCGTACCCCGGTGACTCTGTTCTCCTGTATGTTCGTGTTTCGCCGTGTGAAGACCTTATGGAGTCGAAGATTCTCAAGAGACTTCGTGAGTTGTATGGGCCACACCCGAGAGGTGCTGAGTACTTTAGCGCTCCAGAGGATGAGGTCATTGCCGTCATCGAGTCGGTCTTTGACCTTTGGGGAGAGGTGAAAGAGTTGCTCAAGGAGGTGACGTACGGAGTAGATATGACGTTTGCGAGGGAGATGTTTCGGAAACGAGAGGTGGCTTGAAAGTAAGGTTCTACGCTAGGGACGCGGAGCGTCCCGTCGGGTGAGACTAAAAGTCTCAGCCCTTAGTAGATATGTCCTCCCTCGTCTCTGCCAATCAGGTCGTGACGGGTCAGGTCCAATCCTTGGACTCGGTCAGGGCCCATGCTTTGCCTTCTGATGCTATGATCTTTGCTTCAGCAACATCCGTGACCCCTCCGAACCAGAACTTGGGGTCGTACGCGATCGTGGAGTCGGGCGTCAACTCTCTGGGTGTCACGACCACCGGGTCAGTACCCGCCGTGACTCAGAGTCCTTTTGCGGACCTGTACAAGGAGGGGTCGATCTATTTCAACGGGACGGCGGGAAATTACCTTCAAAATACAGCAGTGTACTCGAACTCGACGATCCAATGGAACACGACTGGTATGACAGTTGAGGCTTGGGTGAATTATCAAGCGTGGCCGAGCATAACAACACCTGCTCTCATCGGTATCATGACACCCGCATCCACTGCCGACTACTGGTCATTTGGTTCTAACAATATTGGATACGTAACTTTCCAGTACTATGGAAACTCTGCAACCCAAGTTGTTGCTGCTCAGACGCCTTTGAGTCTGAATACGTGGAACCATATCGCCATGACGTGCTCGACGTCCGGACAAATCTTCCTTTTCGTGAACGGCATCCAGTCTCAGGTTATCGCGACTCGTGGTGGTGTTCAACAGGCTGCATCTTATTACGAAACTGCACAGTCTGTGAATGCCATAGTGTCAAACCCTCTGGCCATTGGCCAATACAACTCATCTGCCATCAACGCCTACGTCGCCGATATCCGACTCACGACCGGTACACCCGTGTACACAGGTTCCACGAGCTCATACGCGACATTCACCGTCCCCTCTGCACCTTTGTCAGCCACGCTGAGTCCTGGCGTGACCCAGTTCCTCCTCCGCGCCGGCCAAAACGCCCCGACGATCCAGTCGGGCGCCTTGACCTTTGACCGAGGACTTAAACAATTTGCAAACTTTGGCCCACAAACCATGAACTTCTATACGCGCGGGTTCACGGCCGTGTTCCGGTACCAGTTCAACGGAACGGTCGCAAACAACGAGCGTCTCTTACAGTTTACGCAAAGTACATCGAGTCCCAATAACTCATTTGCGATTCTTCGAAATGGAACGGGTTCAACACTCTCGTTCAGTTACTATAACAACTCGGGAACTCCGACGACCGTTACGACGTCTACAACTTTGAGTCAGGCGACCACTTATGTCCTTGCATTGGTCTACTCGGGCTCGACGATCCAATGGTGGATCAATGGTGCACCGGACGCCTCGGGAACTCTTACCTTAGCTGCAGACCCGTCCTTGTATCCCTATACATACATAGGGTGTGATTACACGTCAACGGCCAACTGCATCTCCGCCTCCATGAACACCCTCGCCATCTATAACCGCGCTTTGAGTAACGTCGAAATCTATAACGCCTATTTGGCTTTAAACACGGTTCAGCAAAATAGAACCGTCGAGTTTGGCGACGTCAACGGAACACCGGCACTGAGCATCGCGGGCGACGGGCGCGTGAACGTGACGAAGCTCGGCCAGACCTCGAACGTGCTCCCTTGGCCGCCCGCCGCCATGACGGGGTACGTGACCTCGATCAACGGCGGGACGTACGTGGCGAGTGCGAGTAGTGAGTACCCCAATGCGGGTACAGGTCAAGTTTATGCACTTTTCGATAAAGTCACGACTGGTACAAATTTCTGGCAGTCTGGTGTGAATGGAGGTTCGGGAACAGGTTATAATTCATCAAGTCCATTTAACTATACTGGTTCAACCACAACTTCTGACGTGAACGGGACTATTTACAAAGGTGAGTGGGCCCAGATTCAACTTCCTTCACCTGTACTTTTATCAAGTTATACACTCATTCCGTTTTCAAGCGGATGTCCGCAAATTTGGGCCATTCTTGGAAGCCGTGACGGAGTCAACTGGTTCCTCGTGAATCAACAGAGTCTCACCGTAACAAACAACACTCTTGGAACTTTCTCTGCAAATCCAACCTTTTCTTACTCTTACTACCGCATGGTCATAATCCAACTTCAATCAACAAATATAAACGGTCCGAACATAGGCGAATGGACTCTCTACGGCACCGCCGACACCGCCCAGACCCTGACCGTGGCTCAGCCGATGACGTTGAGCTACGGCGCGCAGACCGCGTCTCTGGTCGGCATTGTGAACAATGCCTCCTACGTCCCGCAGGACTTTTCGAGCTCGGGGCTCAATATTCCGGCGTATGTCGTGTCGAACACGGCGACCGTGGCGAATACCGTCGCTTACTCGAGTTTCGGGCCGTTTGCGGGGGAGGGGTCTGTGTATTTTCCGGGAGGGACGGGGGCGTATGTGAATTTTCCGAGTTCAGTCGCATCTCTCAATTCGAACATCTGGGCGACCCCTACGACGATCGAGTTTTGGATTTATCCCCTTCAATCATCTTCATCAACAATAAGTGGTCTGCTTACACGAGGCCCGAGTCCAGGTGGTGGGTGGGACTGGTGGCTATTCACGCAAAACAACACCTTATTTATGCAATACGGTGCAGCTTCAGCTGGTCAGTTTCAGACGACAGCTTCACCAGCTGGGGCATTGGTGCAAAACTCATGGAATCATATTGCGGTCTGTTATAACTCATCAACTCTGTATTTTGCTGTAAACGGGTCTGTAACTTCCACGGCAACTGTCGCATCAAATTTAAAGTACACTTCAACGTATAGCGTCCAGGTGAGTGGTCAAGGACTGGCTAATCCGTACAACGGCTACATCGCAGGCATGCGGATGATCAACGGCCTCGCTTTGTACACAACCTCATTCACCCCACCGACCGGCCCCCTCCAGCCGATCCAGGGAGTGACACAGGCCGGCCTGCCGTACGGAACCGTCCTGCTGCTACGCAACGCGCCGGCGCCCGGCCGAGTTCTGACGAGTAAATTCGGGGGGGCGAACTCTGGGGGACCCTCCGGGTCCCCCACAGTCCTGGCTTTCCCGCCGGCCGCCATGACCACGTACGCCACCACTTTGAACGCGGGGTACGGGCAGGGAACTTATGTGGCGAGTGCGAGCTCCGAGAACACGGCGGGTGGTGGGTATTATTCATACAGGGCATTTGATAAAGGGGCTTCTACTAATCCTTATTCATCTACGGGAAGTCTTTACTCTGCGGCGGGTGCGTATACAGGCGCTGTTCGATCTGTTGATGTGGTTGGTAATTCGTACTCCGGAGAATGGCTACAGCTCCAGATGGCCAGTTCTATAGTCCTGACGAGTTATAGTCTCCAGCAGCGTCAGGATGGTTACGGGAACGGGAACGGAGAACCAACGTCATGGACAATTCTCGGATCAAATGACGGTACCAATTGGTCCGTGGTGGATCAGCGAACTTTCACGGCCTGGGCGGGCTCGGCCGCCTTTTTCACCTTCACAGTTTCATCTCAGCGTGCATTTTCGTTTTATAGATTTGTGGCTTCTACAGTCGGTTCGGCGGCGGGGACCAACAACTTGTGTTTCGGTGAATGGAATCTCAACGGTTCCATCGAGGGCCCGAACGTGACCGCGGACGGCCGGCTCGGCGTGGGCGTGTCGAACCCGGTTCAGGCTTTGGAGGTGGCGGGGAACATGATTACCAACGGAACCGTATCAAGCGGAACGGGGCTCATGTTTAGGAACGCGTTTTATAACGGAGACTTTAGGATCGCGCAGAGAGGGACGAGTTTCACATTCGCAAGTACAACTCAGTACACTCTGGACCGCTGGTACGTGGATCAATATGGTGCTGCAGGGAACGGAACAGTTTCTCAGATTCAGTCTGGCCTTCAAAACTTTTCGAACGCGTTTCAACTTGCAGTAACATCTACTACCGCGGGAAACTGGATGATTTCACAGAGTCTCGAGACCCGTGACGTTGTTCGGTTTCAAGGTCAGCCCGTGAGCGTCTCATTCTGGTACAGGATTCCAACCGCCTTTTCTGGACAATGGGCTACAGGGTTATTCTGGACCACGTCAGTGGATACTAAAATTACAAACGCTATTTCTGTTTCTCCAAACTTGGCGGGAGGAGTGCCTAGTGCTCTAACCAACACGACGGCTTGGACATATGTACAGTTTCAGGGTTTTGTTCCGTTAACAGCCCAGGCTCTATCCATCGTGTTTAGCACCTACAATAACACAGTCAACGGCGCCACGATTCAAATAACCGGCGTCCAGCTCGAGAAAGGCACTGTGGCCACGCCGTTCGAGGTTCGGCCGTACGCCGTTGAGCTGCAGCTGTGTCAGAGGTACTATGAGCAGACATACAGTATCGGGACGGCCCCGGGGACGAATACAGGTGCTGGTATGGTACAGGTTTATGGCGTAAGCGATAGTGGAAGTAACTCTGTGGTCACTCAGCGCTACTCTGTGCCCAAACGCGCGTCAGTTACTCCAACTTTCTATTTACAATCAGGTACATCTGGACAATGGTACTATTACAGAAATGGTGCAAATGGCGCATCTGCGACCAATGTTCAGTTTCAAAACGAGTTTTCATTTCAAGTGTATATCAATGTCGGTGCAATATGGACTCCAGTACAAGTCATAGGTCACTGGGTAGCAAACGCCGAACTCTAAGTCCCAGGCCCATCTTCGGACCAGCACGGTCCATAGACCCAAGGGGGATTCATCTGTCCCTTGGCTTTATGGAAGGCTAAGAAATCTGTTCCGGCATTTTAGATCATAACTCGGTCTTAAAAAAGACACATGTATTTTAAAAAATGAATTGCACGGTCACGGGGTGTGATGACCGGTCGTGGGGTGGTCGAACCTTGTGTCGGACTCACATCGAGGTTGATACCCAGGAAAAACTCAAGATGCTTTCAGAAGGGAAAATCACCCGGGAAGAAATCTTGAAGGACCTCGTCCCCGTCCCGACTCCAGAAGAAATTTCTCAGGCCATGGTAGATGGAGCACCGGTGTGAACGGTGTGACGCCCTTTTCAAGGGACCTTCATGGAAGATTGCCAAGGCTCGTCACGACGCACGTAAGAACCCGTGTGATCGCCCCAAGGGCGTCAAGTACATCAAAGAGGCTAAGCCCGTCCCAGATGTGTTTAGACATAGACTCGGGTCTGTGGACGTCACGAACCTCAAACCACCTCTTCAAGGTCGTATGACCCAAGTGGTTCCCGAGCTCCTCAGGCAGGTTTTTGCACGAGACCAGAACGTATGTATCGTCTGGCCGAACATTCACAAAGAGGAACTCATTGTCTTCCTCGCTCAGGACGCTGATAAGGGTCTTAGACGTGCAAACCTCGACGAACTCACGCTCCTCGTCGTCACTATGGCCCATCAAGAGATCTTCCCGACACTCAAGGAATGGCCACGGTACGCCGAGTTCAAGGATTGGTTATGGCGTACGACCCTCGAGGACATGGAGAATGACCGCTGGACCGGTGACATGTCCAAGAAGTGCGAATACTACCAAAGCATACGCACGTTCCTCAAGGACTTTTTCGGTCGGTACCCAGGGAAGCGTAGGGCATATAGGAATCTCCATATCGCAGCAGGCTACTACGACCCTCAAGAAATTTCGTCCGGCATTTTGGACTCTGAATCGGTTCTAGAAAATGATTCTTAATTTTATAAAAAAATTAGACAAATTCGTGGAGACCGGACTTGGCCCCGTGGACCCCCGCCCGTCCCCAGAGACTAAAAGTCTCCGCTCCGTCGCTTCGCTCCCGTCGTAAACTTATGTTTACTCCTAGTAGAAGACCATGTCTACGTTCAACCAGGGCGTGCCTAGTGTCCCAACCGTGCTCAACACCTCCAATTGTTTCATCTATAGTAACTCAGCTTCCGGAAACGCACTCAGTGTGCAGCAACTCGGGGCGGGGAACGTGGTGGCGTTTAGCAACGCTTCAGGGGGGTCAAACGTCTTGGTCATGAATAACTTGGGACAGGTGGGGATTGGGACGGCGGGGCCTTCGTATACTCTGGACGTCGTGGGTCAACCACGTTTTTCTATTCAGCCTGTAATACAATCTGTTCAATTGGGTATTTCTGCAAGTGCTGTTGCTAATTGGTATCGTATAGCATCACTCGGACCTAATGCTCGAGCCAAATTCAGAATTTTCACAACAGGTGCAAATTTACAAGAACAAATTGTGGTTACGGCTGCATGGTCCGCTGCTTTTTCGGGTCAGCCAACTGTTCGTATAGAGGATCAATCGTCTGCAACATTTGCTGGAACATATCCACTTTTGAGTGGACAAATCAGGACTGTAGTTTATGTAGCCAGTAACGGTACATGGTATCTTGAAGTATATCTTGGTTCTGTTGCCACTGCATATACTCTTTTTGTTCAATTGATTGAGGGTGATGCGCTCGGTAATTCGGTAACTCTTACAAATCCGATTGTGGCTGGGTCCGTACCAACAAACTATACAGCCCAGCCCGTCATTCCAGTTAATTCATTTTCTGTAAGCACGTGGGGTGGTGGTAATTCCGCGCTGCTGATTGACTATACTGGTCGCGTCGGCATCGGAATGGTTCCTGGTACTGGAACAAATGTAGGTAAATTCTCGTCCGCAAATGACGTCACTCTCATTGCTGGAAATTATGCGGGTGACGTTGCTGCACAGATTATGGCGGTTGGTGCGACAAATACAAACAAACGACTTGCACTTATGTATGACACAACCAATAACATCGGACTCGTACAAGCTATGATTTACGGAACGGGGCCAAGTTCGTTGTGTTTAAATGCGGCTGGAGGTAACGTCGGCATCGGGGTGACGAATCCCGGCTCAACACTCACCGTGAACGGATCCCTTTCTAAATCGTCTGGGACCTTCGATATTCCTCATCCAACCCTTCCCGAACCGAAACGTCTCGTTCACAGTTTCATTGAAGGCCCGCGTTGTGATCTCATGTATCGTGGTTTCGTGGCCCTCGTGAATGGTACCGCAACCGTAAACATAGACTCCGATTGTACGTCCAACGCGGCTCACACCATGACACAGGGTACATTCGAGGCCCTTTGCACCAATCCTGTTTGTTTTTTGCAAAACGACGATTCGTTCGACCGGGTCAAGGGCAAGGTTTCTGGAAACCTTCTTACCATAACATGTGAGAACACCCAGTCGAGTGACGTGGTGAACTGGATGGTCGTGGCTGAACGCAAGGACCTATTCATCAAGCAATGGAATCGAACGGACCCGAACGGATTCCTGATACCCGAGTATGATTCGGCCTCTTAAAATTCCCATCCTAAATTAGAGAATGAAAGGACTCGGAACGAGTCCGCCGGGCCCAGGGGGCCCTTACACGGGGTCCGCCTCCACACGGCCAGGGGACCTGCGGTCCCCGTCGGCGAACTCCGTTCGCCTCCTTTTCGTCGACTCCACAAACCGTGACTACCCATCAGGGTCCAGCTACACTTTACACTTGACCCGACCCATACGGAACATCGAGCGGGTCGATCTCGTCTCGCCGCCGCCGTGTCTTTTGTGGTCAAAACAACGAATCCGTCTATTGTTGGAGGTGACGTGTGGGGCACCGAAGAAGCGCTTGGACTCGCGAAGCCCAAGGAGGGCGACGCAGACTACCAGACGGCTCTGGAGCAGTACAACGCCAAGCTCGAAGAGGCGCGCGCCCGTGTCGACCGTATTGCCTTTGCAGGTCAAGTTCCCGTGAACGTCCTTGGTGCCACACCTGGACAGTATATCGTCCCCGTGGCGAACGAAGATGGCTCGATCGGTAGCCAGGCTGTTTCGAGCCCTACATTCGAACAGTACACATCAGCAGTCGGTAAAGTGATCAAAGTCCTTTCAGATGGCCGAGCTCAAATCATTGTGAAAGTTGTGTAAGTAAATTCCCACCTTAAAATAGATGTCGACAGGGCAGACCCGCGGGTCGTCTTGTTCCATAAGACTCCTCTCCGCGAACATCGTGTAATCCGACCCACTGTAATAAAAACCCTCCTAAGAGTATATGTCGTCTCAGAACATTTTCAACGGCTATAACGTCGTTGGAAATGCCGTTGCAAATAGCGTCACTTCGAACGTGTATTATGTTGGATCGAACGTTGTTATTAATCCAGACAGAACCAGTAATCTTGCAAATCTCTATGTTTCAAATTCAGTGACAACTACGAATTTCTTTGCTTCTGGAACACTCAAAGCTGCAACTGTATCTGGCACGACTCTGTACGGCGCTCTTGCAGGTTCAAACACAATTGCAGGCACGACACTCACGGCAAATACCATCACCCTCTCGAACGCCACGTCAAGCATAAACGTCATAGGAAACGTCGCGTCTACAACCTTTTATGGAGCTCTTGCAGGTTCAAACACAATTGCAGGCACGACACTCACGGCAAATACCATCACCCTCTCGAACGCCACGTCACGCATAAACGTCATAGGAAACGTCGTGTCTACAACCTTTTACGGCGCTCTTGCAGGTTCAAACACAATTGCAGGCACGACACTCACGGCAAACACCATCACCCTCTCGAACACCGTGTCGGGCAACATCTATGCCGCGAACGCTCTCGTGACCACGAACGTTCTTGCAAATTTAGTCCAAACTTCAAATGGTCTTTATGTCACTTCACCTTTTGCTGGAACGTATACGGATGGTCTTGTCATGGACTATAACCCTGGAGCTGTGGGCCTGGGACGCATATCCGTTGGGGCTATAGACAACTTTTACTTTATGAACGGAGGCACGACGGCCGGAAACGTCTCCATGGTCGTGACGTATTCGAATAGTGTAGGCGTTGGAACCACGAGTCCCGTCGCAAATCTTCACGTGGTGGGTAACGCGTATATCTCAAACACAATCTATTACAATGAAGACCTGTTCAAACGTGGTCCATATCTCCAGCCAGGTCTTACGAATAACGTGGCGATACAGAGCTGGATATCTGCAACGTGTAATGCCGCATCGATCGTGGGAGGCTCGTCGTTCTGGTCACTTTCTCAGAGTCCCATGTACTCGAATACCGTGACTGGCGCTCCAGCGGTTTCCAGCAGTTTCGTCGGGGGTACTTTACTCGTCGACGGTCGCGTCTTGTTCACTCCGAATAACGTATCAAATGTCGGAGTATTTAACCCGTACACCGGAGCATACTCGAATCTGGTACCGGTTGGAGGGTCCATTGTCGGTGCGTATCAGGGATCTGTTCAGACACCTTCGGGGAACGTTGTGTTCGTTCCATATTCATCTTCAAATATCGGAGTCCTAAACCCAGTCACAGCTTCCTTCTCTAATGCGTTTGTACACGGCGTCCCCGCCCCCGCCTTCTCCGGGGGCGTGCTTGACCAGAACGGAAATGTCGTCATGATTCCCGCCTCGACGACATCAAACATAGGAACGTACAACTCTCGTCTCAATACGTACTCGAACGCAGTTAAAATTAACTCTGACGGAACGTTTTCTGGCGGCCTTTTACTCCCCAACGGGAACATAATCTGTGTTCCCCTGACAAATGCGAATATATGTACGTATTATCCCGGATCTGTTCCACCAAGCGTTGCAAACTCCGTGAACCTTGGAGGTTCCGGAACGGCCAAGTTCAGAGGTGCCGTCCTTGCACCAAACGGGAACGTCATTTTCGTTCCGTTTTCGGGAACGGCAACGTCAAACATAGGGGTTTTGAACCCGTTGACTCTGGCTTATTCAAATATTGTTACAAATACAGGTCTTGCCGCTTACTCGGGCGGCGCCCTCTTGCCTTCGGGGAACATAGTGTTTGCACCGTATCAGAGTTCGAACGTGGGTATGTTTGATCCAGGAACTGCTTTGGCGTTTTCAAACTCGACACCATGTGTCGCACCAAACTCGAACGCCTTTGCAGGCTCTGTGCTCATTCCAGATGGACGCGTCGTCTTTGTTCCTTCGAACGTTGCAAATGTTGGGACACTAAGTACTTTAACACCGGCACCCGTCGAGTTTTGTCGGAGCCCGTACTTTAACAAGTTTTAACTTAAGGAAAAAACCTCAAGATATATTAAATGGCATTTCCCGGTCGTCCTACTCTGATTCCCGAGCTCGAGACCATCAATCAGCAGATGTTCATGGCGACCGACCCCGCTCAAAAGGCGCAACTCCAGACTGCTCTGGACCAGGCTCGTCAGCGTCTTGCGACAGTTGATAAGACGAACCTACAGCAGTATGCAGGTGCTATGGAACAGGTTGTTATCTTGAGCCGCCGGCTCGAGTCGAATGTGACTTCTCAAAGCCTTTTGACGCAGCGCATTGCGATCCTCGAGGGGCTCGTGTCTAAAACGTCTCCCCCAGTTGGGTAATCATCGTCGTCGCGCCTTGGGCGTTCACGGCCATAAATGTATTTTGACCAAATGCAATTGAACTCCAATTAGTCGTCTGGAACCCTGTTGTTTGGGTCGACCAATTGATTCCGTCTTGTGAGTATGCCACTGGGTACGTCCCGTTATTTGATACGGCCATAAAGAAACCGTTTCCGTATGTGACCGACGACCAGTTTCCGTTCGGTATCGTCCCTCGTGTCCATACGTTCCCGTCAGGCGATGCGATAACCACAGCTTGAGGTTCGGGTGTATTGGAGAACCCGATGGCCACGAAAAGACCGTTCCCATATGTGACTGTTTGC
>Ga0214166_1000881_pt1 | contig 14122 bp, 9 predicted proteins | sample TroBogepilimnion_27_FD_153005 | JGI IMG/M metagenome (GOLD analysis project Ga0214166, IMG submission 153005) | Freshwater microbial communities from Trout Bog Lake, WI - Practice 18AUG2009 epilimnion v3 | ecosystem: Environmental > Aquatic > Freshwater > Lake > Epilimnion/Euphotic zone ...
ATACGGAAGACTCAAGTGCTCTGCCAATGTTCGAGCGCGCTATGAGAGAGCGCCCTCACTTCAAAGCGCCGAGTACTGACTCGCTGGACGAAGACGAGATCTTGCCGGCCCACGCCTTCGGGGCCCCCGTTCTCGGTGACGGCGCGGTAGAGGCCGGACCCGAGCGCAGTGATGACGACAGCGGATCGGGCTGGGTTCGCGTAGCCCCCTGATCAGCGGTTGTGGACCTGCTTGATGGTGAGAACCAAGCGCGGTGGGCCGAACCTGTAGATGACTTCGCAGATGTGCGGAGGTGGACAAGGACAACTCGCACGTGGCTATTGACATCAAAGGTCTTTTAGGACGGGCCCGCAACTCAGCTGGGCGGCACGACGTCGAAACCTCGACGCTGTGGACGGCGCCGTGGTCGTGGCGGGACACCGACGGGGTGTACATCGGGCACAACGGTGAGGGCTGGCTGTACCGAGTACTGCCGATCAATCCGCTGGTGTGGGAAGACCCCGCGACACGTGCGGCGGTGGGCAGTCCGTTGGAGACGGTCTTGCGTGAACTCGGTGCACTATCAACTGACCCGACGATGGGTCTTGGTGTGTTGTCTGATGAGCGAGAGATCCACTTGGTCTCTTTGACCTGGGACGAGCCAGGCACGCCTCCGGAAGGAACGCCACCGGCCCTCGCGGAGTTCCAACGAGCCGCGCTGAACTTCTTGCTTCCCAATAAGGCCCTGGTGCTCGGGGTAAAGCTCAAGGGCAAGAACGCCTTTGCCGTAAAGCTCGACAAGGGGTTCAAGGGATTCATCGAGAGTCTGAAGAATGTCGGTGAGCGCAGCTTGGGTGAGGCCGTTCCCGACCGTGAGCAGTTCGCGGACGACTACACGAAGATCGACCGGATCTTGCGCCGCTACGGAGCGCGCACGCTCAACAACACCGAGATGGCCCACCTCGAGAGCTGGTTCAACTTGGGTCGTGGTCCGGATGTCTTGTTGCAGGTCACCAAGGACATGATCTACGTCGACGACTTCGATCGCATTGAGATGGCTGTAGTCCGGCGCTTTGGTAGCCAGGTGATGGACGGTACGCAGGACCAGTGGATGCTCGACGCGGTGACGCACCCGGATGGTCCGTCGGTCGTGTCTATTCGTGGTTCCTTGCAGACAGCCAACGCCGCTCGGTCTCGAGCACGTTCGGGTCTGCGGCGACGCCGAGCACAGATGGAAGAAGAGATGGCGACGGGTGACGTCGAGCGTATCGAAGACACCGAGGCCTACCAGCAGACCCAGCAGGTCGAGAACTGGATCGCCATGAGTCAAGAGCCCATCGTGACGCGCTGCTCGATCGTCATGGCCAGGCGCGTCCAAGAGTCTGAAGAGACCTACATCGACGAACTGCGCAACCGGCGCAACATTGAAGTAGCTCCTCTGGTCATGCGCCAGTTGGAAGGACTCGACGAGACGCTGCCCTGCTCGACCAAGCGGGTCAACCCCTTCTTGCAAGACCTCTCTTTGTCGATGCTCTCGTACTGCGGGTTGCAAGGCTGGAGCAACCTCGGTGACCCCAAGGGCGTGCTCATTGGCCTCGGTGACCCGGACTACACGCCGGTGTACTTGGACCCGGCTGGCGCGCCCGTTGATAACAAGCCGCCGACCATGGGTATCTTCGGGGACCCCGGGTCAGGCAAGACCTACCTGTGTCAGATGATCGCTACGCAAGCAGCGCTCGCGGGTCGCCAAGTGATCTTCATCAACCCGAAGGGCTTTGACTCGCTGAGTCCATTCGCCGAGATGATCGGCGGCACAGTCGTCAAGATGAGTCAACTCGAGACGCAAGCTGGCTACTTCGACCCCTTCTACTACGCCCCAGATCCCCAGATGGCCGCCGAGATTGCGACGACGTACATCTTGAGCGTGCTTGGTAACACTGGTGTGGCGGGCGGAGGGTTCACTGCTGAGCAAGAACTTCGTCTTTCGGCGGGACTCAAGCGTGGGGCCACCGCCGGTGCGCGGTGCGTGGGAGACGCGTTGGCGTACGTTGACGACCCCGAAGTTCGCCGCATGGTCAACGAGCAGGTCGTCTCGAGCACGCTGTTCTCACTGGGAATTGGAACCGTGGCCAAGGATAAGTACCAGTCGAACCGGGGTCTGACCCTGATCGAGTTCGACCGCAAGCTCGATTTTCCGGAAAAGGGCAAGTCGGTCAGTACCTACACACGAGCCGAGCGCATCAGCCTGGCGGCGATTCGCTTGGTGACTCGCGCTTCGATGGAGATCTTGGTGGCGAGTGGTGGTGGTGTCTTGGTCGTTGACGAAGCGTGGACCTTCTTGTCGAGCGCAGAGGGCCTGGCAGCACTGCAGCAACTCGGACGTGAGGGTCGCTCACTTGGCCTGCTGCCGATCTTTGCGACCCAGCGAGTAGCCGACTTGATCAAAGACGGCGTGGACATGGAGGGCTACATCTCTCGCGTCATGGTCATGAAGCTCAGTGATGAGCGCGAGGCCGACGCGGCGTTGAAGCTGTGTGGCCTCGAAACCACCCCCGAACGCATCGCCTTCTTGCGCAGTGCCGGCGCGGTTCGCGCAACGGCGGACAACCCCGGCCGGCCCGCAATGGGCATCCACCGCGACCTGCAGGACCGTCACGCGGCGGTATGGATCGGACCGGTTCCGCCCAGTGCTCACGAAGCCTTTACGACCAACCCCGAAGAGCGCCGCGAACGCGATGAGCGTAAAGCGCGTGAGGCTGCGGTGACGCGCGCACTCGAGGCCGGCAACAGCGGCGAAGCGCCCAGCGGCGTTTGAGCCCGAAGCGGCGCCACAAAAGGTATCAGTGACGATTTCATTGTGAGACGTCGTTAGCTACAGGAGAGACCGATGAGTAAAACCACCAAGCCCGCGTGGAGCGTACAGGGCTCACACGTCGTGCGTCGGTGGTCCTTTGGTCCCCGAGTTGCCATCTGGCTGCTCTTTGTAGCCTTCTTCTTCGGTGCTCTGGCCTTATCAGGCACCAGCCTGAGTGGTTCTCCGGTCGGAAGCTCTCATGTCGCCGTGTTGTCGGCCAGCGGGTCTAATCCGGTCATCACCACACCGAGCACCTGTTCGGACGCCGGTGCACCGTGCACCGTGAACCCCGCGTCGCCCAGTTCGCCAATGAAGTGCAACGCGGGAGCGAGCGCTAACCAGACTTGCTACGCCCAGTACAGCTCGAACCCCACCAGCCTGCTGCCCGCGTGGCGTTGGGGCGGGGCTACGGGGCTGTACCAGAACCTGGGTGTCGGCGACATCTTTCCCACGGGCATCTTTGACTTCATGGGCAGCCTGTTCTTCACGATTGCCGGGTGGCTGTGGTTTGCCCTGCTCGCGTTGATTAACTGGGCGCTGACACTCAACATCGTTGCGCACGCGGCCGGCATCATCAACTCGGGCTTCCGCTCGCTGGCTACGGCCGTGGTCGGCAACTTCATCTTGGTGGCCGTGGTTCTCGTGGTCGCGGCCCTCGTCTTGGTACGGTTGATCCTTCGCGGAGCTATTCCGAAGATCGTCTCGACGATTCTCGTGGTCATCATTCCGCTTTCGACGCTGTGGGCCCTCACCGCTGCCGTGACCAATAGTCCGGCGGGTTCGGTTGCCAAGGGCAGCCCGGGCTGGGTGGCAGTGCAGGGCTCTCACTACGTCGACATCGTGGCGGGTGAGTTGACGACTGGGTTTGGCACCTGGAGCGGTGGCTCGTCGTCGAGCGCGCTGGGGGTCTCTAACGGGCAGTCACCGAACTGTGCTTCGTACTTGGCGGCTCTTTATGACCAGTACTACGCCTACGCCAACGGCGTCAAGGTTGCTTCGGGTGTGGGCAATGTCAACCAGAGCGCCTGGGACCAAGCCAACTCCACGGTCAGTTCGCAGATGAACGCCGCTTCGGTGTCGGGAGTGGTGGCCGTGTCGCGCCTGTGGGAGTCGGGCTTCTTGGTGAGCTGGATTGACGCGCAGTACGGCTCGCTCGACCAGGGCCAGAACATGTACTGCCACCAACTCGAGGCCAATGCCCACATCAGTGCCAACGAGCAAAAGGACTTGCTTGTCATCTCGGGTCGCTACGACGGCCACAACTACTCGGGTCTCTCGTTGACCCTCTTTACGCCAATCTCGATCCAGTCCAACGGAGCCAAGGAGGACTTTGAGTCGCAGATGATGGGATGGAATGTCTGCCACGTGGACAGCTCGAACGCGCCAGTGGCTGAGCCCAACTGGGCGTCTGTGGCCCTGAACACGATAACGACGGACAGCAACTGCCGTAGCTACTTCTCCCAGACGCCCAGCGCGGCCGTAACGGCCGACGTCGCTGATGGTGCGGCAGTTGTTGCCTGGGCGGCAGCCAATACGCAACAGACCAACGACAGCCTGGTTAATCAGGCGTGGAGCTGGGTGACCAATACGGTGAAGAACGCCGTGACGGGTGGCAGCAGCGGCTGCCCCGGTGCGCCGAATGGTGGGCTGGACTCGTCGGGCTTCATGAAGGCGTACCAGTTCAACGCCGGATCGGTAACGAGCCTGTCGGGTGGTGGGGCCAACTGGGGTTGTGCGTACAGCGCAGCGATTCAAGGTCTGGGTGGTGGCAACGCCAACGTTGGGCCGGACGCTCCGGGTGCCACAGCTCAGGGTCTCGGTACGGTGAACAGCACCGTGACGGCGATGTGGGGAAACAACCCCACGCAGCGCTTCTTGGATGGGTTGATCGCACTGATCACGGCCCTCGTGTACGTCTACGCGCTGGGCGCACTGGCGATCGGCAGCATCATCGCCCAGTTCGGTCTTGTCATGTTGCTCTCGTTGTTGCCTATCACGCTGTTGTTGCTCGCCTTGCCCACGAAGGAGGGTTCGCGTAACGCAACGGGTCTGAAGCTGCTTAAGATGACTTTCGCCTTCTTTGCTTCGAAGCTCACGCTGATCGTGGTCTTGTTGCTGCTCATTCAGTCGATCGGCATCTTCCAGAGCCTCGCTACCGGTCTCGTGACCGGAGGGTACGCGAGCATCGTGTACGCCATCATTCCCCTGGCCTGCTTGTTCTTGGTGCGTAAGCTCCTCGCTGCTGTAGGGGCTGCCAACTTGACGAGCATGGGTGGGGCCCTCGCTATGCCTCTCGCTGGAGCGATGATTGCTGGTGAGGGTACGGCAATCGGGCGACGCCTGCAAAAGGCCGCCAGTCACCGCATGAGCCAGAACCACCTCGCCAAGCGCATCAATGGTCAGCACGGCCGTCACAAGAAGCAGATCGGCAAGGGCGGGGCGCCGAACGAACAGCGCAAGGGCCTGCTCGGTCGATTCCGCAACCCGAACAGCGGAAACCTGAACCAAGCCCAGATGGCCAAGCGCTACCTGTTCGGGGCCAAGAACGAGCAGGGTCAGAAGACTGAACTGGGTCTTAGCCACCGCCTTACCTCGATGGCCGGATTGCTCGACTTGTCGAAGAACACGAAGATGACCAAGGCCTTCTTGGGTACAAGCGCTGGTCAGCGCCTGGCCGACGGAGCGTGGTACCGCGACTCGATTCGCCCAAGCGGTTCAGTGAAGGTCGCCGACTTGCAGATGCAAGAGCGTCAGATCATGCTCAAGGCCGCCGGTACTTCGATTGGTTCGGTGCGCCGCGACCGCGTGGCCGGAGCACTGACGAGCAGCGAAATGGACGCAGTCCGCAACGCCAACAAGGAGTTCTACGACGACAAGGTCACCAGCCTGCTTGACTTCCACGCGGGCGTTCGTGACGGCAGAGGTGAGCTCGTGAAGCTCACCGATGGTCGCACGGTGTACGGCTACAACCTGCCCGAGCGCAAGGCGCACACGGGGCCCGCCGGGGCTGAGACCCGCACCGGCGCAGCCGCTCCTCAAGCACCCAAGCCAGCGACACAGGCCACAAGCCGCCTCGAGGACGTTGTGCGCCAAATGGACACGAGAGGCACCGTTTCGGCGAGTGGTCTGTGGACTCCAGGTGAGGGTGGTTCGGCTGGCCCCGAGGTCCGCCGACTGCTCGAGGCCCGCGGAAAGTTTGGCCAGTAAGGCCGGTAGTGCTGTGCACCGATCGACCGGAAGGACACAAGTAGACCTATGAGCCTCGTACCAAATACCACCAATCCAGTGCCCCCTACTGACGGACCCGATGGCTCCGAGGGCCTGATCCCGATCACCAACCTCGAACAGGTACTCGATTTGTCGTGGGCCGCGCAGTACGCCAGTGAATGGCTCGAGGCCATGCACTTAAACGAGAATCAGGCGGTCTTCTCGGTGCTTGGCATGCCCGGAATGATCCAACCTCGTTTGGCTGATGAGCAGGGGCGTGGTCGGTTGATTGACACGGGTGACTTGGAGACGAGCGCCTTGCTTGCCGTATTCGCCGTGAACTACTTGCCCAATCGCCAGAAGATTCGTCCGCAGGGTCTCAGTGACACGCAGTGGAACATGGCGTTGCACCTGCTCAACCAAGCTGCCGGTGGCGAGATTGCTCCCGGAGAGATCAACGATGTACCTAAGTCCTTTGGTATTGATCTGTCAACTGCGGGCGGACTCGGTGAACTGGAGCTCGAACTCGCGGGCAAGCCGTCGGCGTTTGACGAGATCAACCTCGAGGTCAGCGAAGATCAGTACATCGCCATCTTGAGCTACGTGCGCGGCATCAAGGCGGGGAACCGTGAGTGGGTGAACGAGCGAGTCTTTGAAATCTGGCGCGACGCTGCTGATGAAAACCTCACGGCAGTAGCTGAGTACTTGAGCGTGGTGGAGCGCGTTCACGCACTGCTCGCGAGTGTCGATTTTGCGCAGCTGATGGGTCGAGAGGAGCGCGCGGAGTTCATCTCGGCTGTTGCGGAAAGCGTGAACTCGGTGCGCGTACTCGGCCAAGAGGCCGCTGCGGCATTGACTGAGCTGCACGGGATGCTCTCGGTGGGTCGCCAGGTCGACCTCGGAAAGTTGACCGTCAGCTTGGATCAAATTCGCAGCCAGTTTCGAGCCGGCGGGGATCGCTGGACGAGTTTCGCAAAGACAACCGACTTGGCCGTTGGAGTATTGATCCAGTACGTGATCAACGGCGTGGGTAGTGCGGTGTCGGCGCAGTCCGCCTTTGACAGCCTTCGCAGTGAGCTTGACCAAGCGTTCGGGGCGGCCAAGCAAGACGCGGAGGTCGCCGAGGACCTCTACTTGCAAGTCGGGCGTATCGTCAAGCAGATTGTCAACGCGCCCGAAGACGGCCACCACCCTCTCGCCCTGACCCGGCCCGAGTGGTTGCGCAAGTAGCCCCACTCCTCACCCAGCCGATTGCCTCGACACGGAGACCGTTGCCCAAAGGGGCGCCGCGAGAACAGTTACGCCCATGGGAAAACTGCAACGTTACGGGGCTCAGAAGTGGTCGAAGACTAAGCGCACGGCGGCGCTGCCGGGGTGGGCGCCCGCGGTGGGACTCGCCATGCTCGTGATCATTGGGGCAGTTCTCCTTTGGACTCTTTTTGTTGGCGGATCGTCTGGCACGCTTGGCGTGAATAACCCGCAGGGCAGCGGTGGCACCATCCCCAGCAGTGGCGGCGGCGGAGCAATCATCGTCAGCACCACCATCCCTGGTCCCGGGATCAACACCGGAGGCCCCTCGACCAACGTCGCCACGACGAGCGGTGGAAGCTGCTCGGTGGCGACGGCTGCTTACGACCTCGCCCAGCGTGCGGTTGTGGCTGACTACAGCGGCAGCTTTGCGGGTATCTCGTTTGCCGGACCGGCTCCGACTCCAGCCGGGCGTTACACGAACGTCACGGCGAGCAACGCAACGATGTCCGGCTGCAACGGCAGTGGCGCGATCTACATCTCCTTTGAAGTATCTGGAGACGCCGTGGCGACGACGTCGGTGACGGTTGCGGTGACTAACGGCAACGGCCCGTGGCAGGTTCAAGGGTTTAACTAATGGCTGAGTCGACCGGAGCCTCGGGCGGCACGGGCGGTACTGAATCGGGCGCACAGAGTTCACGAAGGGGTGGCGCACCAGGTGGTGTACCCGGTGGACGCCCCAACTGGGGCAACGGTGGTTTCGGTGGTGGCCGGCCACCACGCAACCCGCAGCCAGGTCCCTCATTTGAAGATGAAGGTGACGAGGGCGACGATGGGGCTGTCCAGGGGGTAGACGACACCACTGCGCAGGATCGCGCGCCCGCCGCCCCTCCGAATCGTCCCTTTGGTGCCCGGCCTAACTACGGAGCTGGTGCGAAGCCCGGGGCTGCTCGCCAGCTCGCCGATGTCGCCAAGAAGACCGCACGCGAGAACGTTGGTAAAGATGCCGCCGGTATCGACAAAAGCGACATGGCCGACATCGCCCGCGGTGACGGTACGCAAGGTGGCAGACGGCGCGCCGCAACCCGCGCAGGCAAGAAAGCAGCGGTCAACTCCGGGCGCAAGGCTCTTGCTGGATCAACGGGCGGCGTCAGCGAAGGGGTGATTGCGGGTCTTCGGGTGGCCAAGATCGTTTTGCCCATTTTCTTGGCCTTCAGTTTGATCATGGGTGTCGGCATCGTCGCCGCGATCATCGGTGTCGCGAGCAACAACCTCAACAGCCAGATCCCGTACGCACTGTCAGCGGGGGCACTCAACTCGATTCCGCCCGAGTACCTGGCGGCCTACCAAGCCGCCGGCCAGCAATACAACGTCCCGTGGACAGTCCTGGCCGCTGTTGGCCAGGTAGCTACGGACCAAGGACGCAGTGCACCGAGTGACATCGCTGATTACGGCAAGCGCATTGATCGCAACCCGAGTGCGGGTGCAAATCCACTGATCGGCGGTGGTTCTTCAGTCTCTGGATCGGGGTCGGCAACGCTGCCCGCGAACTCGCACGTCTCGGTCATTGGTGACTCACTGGTTGGTGGAACTCAGAGCCTCTTTGCGGCTGGGCTGCCCGGTAGCCAGGTCACGGTCGACTCGCGACACGGTTGGGAGATCGGGGCGTTGACGCCGGTCGTAGCAAGTGCCGCGAACACGGGTGCGAAGTACGTCGTGGTAAGTGCCGGAACGAATGACGTCTGGGGCCTGACGGAATCAGGCACACCCGGGTCAGCGGCCAAGGCTCGTATTGATGGGATGCTGAACGCGCTAAAGCCCGTTAGTTCTGGTGGCGGGTGTGCACTTTGGGTGAACGTGCAAAACACCACCGGCAGCGAGTACGCCAAGATGGACGCTACGGCGAGTGCGTACGACCAGGTACTCGCTGGCGAAGTAGCAACACATCCGTGGGTCACCGTCGTTGACTGGTCGGGAGTAGCTGCGGCGACGGGTGGTACAGTGAACGCCCCAGACGGCCTGCACCTGTCGAGCTCGGGCCAGGCTCTTTACGTCAGCACAGTGCTTTCGGCCCTGTCAACGTGCGCAACGACGGCCGGCAAGGTTGTCGGCAGCGGACTCGGGGCCGTATCGAGCGTCGCGGTGGCCACTAACCCGAACTGGACTATCTGCGGGGGCGCAAACTGCGCGGTCAATCCCGCCATTGGATCGAAGAGCGGCGAGGCCCAGGGCCCACTGCTGCTTAACCCCAGCTGGCTCGCGCAAAATGGCGCCGGTCGCGACCCCCAGTCGATCAACGACGCCGCGGCGCTGCTGGCTAGTGCCCTATCGACGATCGAGTCCGACATCTTGGCGGCCGACAGCAGCGGTCAATACGCGGGATACCAAAGTGACCCCGCGCGCGCTGACGCTTTGTGGCAAGCGGTGGTCGCACAGGCGCCAGTAGAACTGCCGAGTGCGGCTGGGGTGAACGTTCAGTCGTGTTCGGCCACGGCGACGCCCCCACCGAGTGCTCACTGGATGTGGCCGGTGGCGGACGCGGCACAAGCTCACATGACGTTGGCGTTCGCCTCAACACCCACAGCGCTGGGTGTGGACTTGGCAGCGCCCGCTGGGGTGGCAGTACTTGCGGCCGGTGACGGCACGATTCAGGCGGTCGGCGACGAAGCCAAGGGGGCCGGGAACTACGTCCAGATCAATCACGGATCTGGATACTTGACGCTGTACGCACACTTGGCCAGCGTGAGTGTGAAGGTCGGCCAACACGTCACGGCCGGCCAAACCCTTGGTACCGTGGGATCAACAGGCTACACCCAAGACGGCGCCGTTTTGTACTTCTCTTTGAGTAACAACGGTGTGCCCACCGACCCGGCGACGGTGCTCGGAAGCTACAGCGGCAAAGCTACGGCGGCGGCTAACCAGGCCAACGACTCGGCCATCAACTCTGGCCACGGCATCGTGAGTGCGGTCATGGCGGAGGGCTCCACCGGGGGCCAGGCCGTCAACCCCTGCACTGGAGCGCCGCTTGTTCCCAGCGTCCAGACCGTACAAACTTCAGTAGACGCGTCGGGGTGCCCGACGAGTGCATTTACGAATACCATTCGCTACACCAAGTTGACGATCACCCAGATCTGTCAGGACTCGGTGAGCCAAGCACCGACGCCAGTCATGGCCAAGGCCATCATCGCCGCATTCGAGCACTTAGGAATGATCTACTCACAGCCGAAGAGAAACCTGCCGGGTTACTCAGACTGCTCGAGTTTTGTTTCGCGTATGTATGAGGTGGCGGGTGTCAACATGGCACCCCCGGGAAAGAACGCGCCGACGACGGGGGTCATCGCGAACGCCAACTGGTCGGCTTCCATCTCGTCGCCCCAAGCCCGCCCGGGTGACTTAGAAGAGACCTCGGACTACGGGCACGTGGTCATGGTGCTCGCCGACGGCATGATCGCGGAGAACTCAGGTGACGGTGACTTCAGCCACGTCAACCCTGACTGGATCACTGGCGGGCACTTCTATCGCATCATCCCCGGCCAGGTACCGGGTACGGCGCCATCGGTAACGGCTGACAGCGGTTACTTCGTCCCCACCAACCTCGGATCGGTGAACGCCTCTGGTGGCGTGATTGACAACGCCACGGCTGCCGAGGTCGTGCAGTACTCGGTGTACTTCGGTGGTGACTTCGCGGGCGACACGCGCGCGGGTACTTTCGTAACCACCGCAGCTGGTGGCGTGAGCGCAGTGTCTAACTCGCAAGTGGGCGCCATGATCGAGCAGGCCTGGCCCCAGGCCCAGTGGAAGAACGCCGAGGCGGTTTCGACCTGCGAGTCGCACATGAACCCACTGGCTGAGGGCACGAACTCGAATGGCACCCACGACATGGGAGTCTTCCAGCTCAATGACGGTGGCACCCTGCAGGGACTGCTCACACGCACCGGACACGCGGCAACAGATACGTCTCTCGCGTACGACGCGCAGTGGAACGTGCAAGCGGCGTACTTGCTGTTTAAAGAGCGCGGCTGGGAGCCGTGGAGCTGCGCGCAGCACCTACAAATCGTGGTGCAAAACAGCGCCGGCCAGTGGGTACCCGGGCCTGGTGACACCAGTGGCACTACCGGGTAAGCACACTCGTATCTGACAGACCGCGCAGATGTAAAGCCGCAGCAGTAAAAAAGACCCCCAGCTGACCTGAGCTGGGGGCCTTTTCTTGGTCGTACTAGCTGAGGTTCCACTTGGTCGAGCAGTTGATCTCGCGGTCGTGGAAGTTCCAGACAAAGGCCAAGTCGTCGACGGTGTGACCCGACCCCGAGGTGCCGCACTCCGGACAGCGCCAGTTGAGGCGCTCGATCTCGGCAGACACCAGCGCGGCTTCTTCTCGCGCGGCGTCTTTGGCGAGCTTCTCATAGACCCACAACTTGCCGGCACTGGCGCCGACGGCAAAGGCAACGATGGAGAGAATGGCGACGGAGAGAAAGTTCATGCAGACCTTTGTTCGCAGGTGCCCAGTGACTGTGGTGACTGCCTACTTCGGCGCTTGAAACCGCTTGAGGCGCATGATCCAAAAAGATGACCCACCCCCGCACTGAAGGTGCCGGCGAGGTGGGTCGTAGTGCTATTGACTGTCAGGGTGTGCGAAGAATCTGCCAGGCTTTGGTGCCTGGTCTACTTCTCCGCTGCGGCGAAGGCCGGACAGGAGTCCTTGGCCGGGCAGTAGCTGCAGTGACGGCCGGCGTTGAGTAGTGGGGGGCGGCGGTCGGTCATGACGTCGGTTACAGAATCTACGGCGGCAATGACCCGCTCGGCGGCGGCGTAGAGGCGTTCGGGGGTGACGTCGGGGTCGGTCCACTCACCACTCGCCAAGCTAAAGACCACGGAACGATACGGCGCGACGCCGAAGCGCAAAGTGGCAACGAGGGCGTAGAACATGGCTTCGTCGAAGTGGTTGTCGTTTATCGACCCGGTCTTGACGTCGGCTAAGAACATGGTCTGCTTGAAGTCGGGACGGGGGCGGCCGAGTGTGAAGTCAGGCTTGGCGGCCAGGAGCAGAGTGCCGATCTTGGTTTGGATGGACTCTTCGAAGCGAGGTGTCCAGGTTTCGTCCAGCGCCGGAAAGGAGTCGAGGAATGACGTGGTCTTGGAGATCATCTGGCCAATGAGGTCAGACTGGACAGCCAAATCGGCCTGGTCCCAGAACTCGTGGAAAGCGTCTTCGGCCTGGGCGGCGCGAATAGCCGCGTTGACGTAGTCGGCGACAGTCCGGTTGGGGTGCGTGTGGGCGAACTGGATGGCTTTGTGCGCGACGATGCCAACTGCGGTGGCGGGGTGCAGCAGTGTTGAGCGAGTGCCGTCAGCGTCGGCCACCAGTTGCCCCTCGCAGCGTAGTGCTGTTTCGACCTTGGACTTAGATAGCCACAGACGGGACTCGGTCCAGCGACGAAGAGCCGTGGCGGTCCGGGCCTCAATCATCGTGGTGAGGTCTTCGGCGAGCGTGGGGGGCATGGTAGGACGGTCCATGCCGACACAGAGCAGCTGGTCAAAGACCTTCAGCTGCGTCGGGTTCAACGCTGCGGCGGTGGCGACTCGAGTCGCGCCAATCCGGTTCATGCTAGGTACGGTTCTCCATGGGTAGAAAATTGCCACTGTTACTGCGAACTTCTTCACTACTCAGCATCGGCACCACACAATGCCCGCCGCTGCGGTCAACGTGGGTACCACCGGGGGCATCAGCTCCTTTGGCGGTGATCAGGTAGTTGGCTGGGAGCCAAATAGCCGCGTTGAGGCGGTTTTCGGGGTGAGTTAGGTAGAATTTTGGAAAATTTCTTGAGCGGGCAACCTCACGCGTTTCCCCTTGATTTTATTGGCCTCTGCCTGGCCCGTAGGTGGCCGTGACGGGCCTCGAAATGCCCCGCTGGGTAGAAAATTGACCATTTCTTGATTTACGCCCCCATAGATGGGTTATGAGGCATAGACAACATGACTACGAACCAGACGAACAAATCGAAGAGCCCCCAGATGACGAGCAGGTCGCTGGGCGTGGGTGTACGGGCGCCACGTCGTGTGCGCTGCGGTGTCGACATGGTTGATGCCCGTGAAGCGGCGGCTCGCATGGGAGTGAGTGAGGCATCGTTGGTGGATAGTTTGTCCAAGCGCAAGAGCCGTGCACTCGTTATCGGTGAGAGCGGGTGGCTGGTGAACCTGCAGCTGCTGGCTGAGTCCCGTGAGGGCCTGGTTGTGCGAAGCGTCGAGATCCTCGAGTCCGGAGTGGGCCTCGACTAGGTCACCTGCAACCAACGAGCGGCAGAGCACATCGAAGTCATAAGGAAGAAGCGGCACCACTGGCGCCGCTTCTTCTCGTTAACGCCGGCTCTCATGTCTGGCAGTGCAAGAACCACCGTGTCGGAGGTGAGTGTGGTCAGCAACATTTTCGGGTGATACCCCGTAAACGAGGTGAGTTCTCACAATGCTCGAGATGTGCGTGGTCTTGGATGGCGGTGGTGTGCGCAAAGCCGCGAGACGCAAACAATCCAGGTCATGGACATCTGGAAGAACCTGCGCGCAGCGACCTCGACGATTGACAACCTTGCTGTGTCACCGAGCAAGATTGCCGAGCGGATAATGGACGAGTTCTTTGATCGGCGTCGGCGTCGCGCGAAGGCGGATCCACGGTGGGCGGACATTGAGAGCCGGCGTGCGGGTGCGCGCGGCTCGCGGATCTTCTTGTCCAAAGATCTGACCCTGGCTGACCACCAAGAGATTTACAAAAAAACGTGTGAAGTGGAAGAAATCAATTTGAAACAATAAACCAAGAAAGAACAAATATATGCCCTGCACTTG
>Ga0214166_1000883_pt1 | contig 14102 bp, 19 predicted proteins | sample TroBogepilimnion_27_FD_153005 | JGI IMG/M metagenome (GOLD analysis project Ga0214166, IMG submission 153005) | Freshwater microbial communities from Trout Bog Lake, WI - Practice 18AUG2009 epilimnion v3 | ecosystem: Environmental > Aquatic > Freshwater > Lake > Epilimnion/Euphotic zone ...
TTAAAAAAAATCAATGATAGGGAACTTATTTCTTCAAACAAATCTGAAAACGAATCATTTGTTAATAATCATGTAATTGTTTTAAAAAATAAAATTGAAGATTTAGAAAATAAGATTATTATTTTATCTGAGCAATTAAATGACATAAAAATTGATAGAGACAGTTGGAAAAAACAAGCAGATACATCCTATAATTTATTACAAAAATATTTAAAATAAACCCTTGACAAATGATGTGTGAATCACTAAATATATATAGACGATGCCAATGATGGGTCGTCTAATTTATACTCGCTTAATAAAGGAGAAATAGCATGAGTAACCTACTACAGGTCTTCGACCAAAAACTTTTTGATAACCTTCATCGCACCACTATTGGTTTTGATCGTTTATTTAATGATATGCTACGTGTGAATAGCATTAACGTTCAGCAAAATTATCCACCATATAATATCATCCGTAACGATGACACCAATTATGAAATTCAGATTGCCATCAGTGGTTTTTCTGAAAAGGATATTGATATCACACTAACTGATAATCAATTGGTTATCACTGGCGAAAACACTGATGAGGATACCCGTGATTGGGTATATCGTGGTATTGCTAGCCGCAAGTTTATCCGCACATTTGCACTAAGTGACGATGTTGTGGTAAATTCTGCAAAGGTTAAGAATGGCTTGCTTATTGTTTCATTGGAACATATTATTCCAGACGAAAAGAAGCCAAAGAAAATCCCAGTAATTGCGGATTAATATATAGCAATAAACACGGCGGGAATTGTCCCGCCGTGTAAATATAGTAGAGATGAGTAAAATGAGCACAGAAACAGCCACAAAAACTCGTGTTAAGATTGCACCTAAGACTGACTTAGCACCACCGCCTAAGTTTCAAGTTATCTTTTTTAATGATAATGTAACTACTGTAGAATTTGTTATGCATGTTTTAACAGAAATATTTGAGCATGATGAAGATAATGCAATGACATTAACAGCCAAAATTCATGAGCAAGGTCAAGCAGTAGTAGCAGTATTTCCTTTTGAAATTGCTGAGAGCAAAGCAGTTGAAACAACATTGCTTGCAAGAACAAACAGTTTTCCACTTAATGTAAAGATTGAACCTGTATCCTAAACTTCAATTAATTTTGGAAAATAAGCGTGACCAATGTTTTCTTCTTCTCGCCCACGAGGATGACAAACATATCTAATGCCATCAATAATTTCATCATAGCGACGATGCACATGACCAAAGCACCATGTATCTATTTTTTTATTTGTGTTGGCATTTAGTACTAGTGACATTAAACTATTACCAGCACGACCCATATGGCAAAAATCCATGTTATCATTTATATACCTAAATTTTTGTAACGGACTTGTGTGAGTTACGACTACAATTTTACGAATACGTGGATCGATATCAAAGGTTTGCACTTGGTTTAATAAGGTTTGAGCATCTGCTTTTGCAGCTATAAAAATTTCACTCATTAGCTGTTCATTATATATTTCATTAACTAACGAGTTCCAACAATCTGCTGGACTTATTTCAGGCTGACAAAAATCAAAAGTCCACCAACCATTGCATCCTACAAATGCAACATCATCTAACACAATAGCACTTTTATAAAGATAGGTTATATTTTTGATAGGTTTTAATTTTTCTTGAAATTTATGGCAGTTTTCAAAAATATTAAGTTGATGGTTATGTTCATGATTGCCCTCAACAAATATAACATGTCTATAATGTTTGCTGATTTCTAAAAGAGTTTGATAACTATAATCCCAATTATTTGATATATCGCCTGCAACTACTGCTACAAGACTAGTTCCTAGTCCTTTATAATTCAGTAGTTTGTCAGATGACCACCAGTTGTCATGTAAGTCACTATATAAATCAAAATGCATTTTTTGAACACCTGTAGTAATTATGAATATATAAGAGCATGAACATAATTTTTGATAAAAGCAATATTGAATTATTACGCGAAAGATATACTGTATTAGAACTTGATACAGTCATGCAACCAAAGATGCTAGAACCATTGACTCTTTATGCTGTCATTGAACTTACTAATATAGGTGATATTGCAACTTTAAATTTTTTTAAAGAGTTACACGAAGAGTTTATTGTAGAATATAAAAGCGGCAATTGGCAACGTGCCATTGAACTTGCTACATCGTTGCGCGAACAATTTAATGGCGAACTTACAGAATTTTATGATTTAGTTATTGACTTCTGCCAGAAAAATGATATAGTAAATATTAAGTGGGACGGTATTAGACATACTGTACCAAATGAATAATTAGGCTGGGTTGGCACAGTGGCGACTGCACCGCTTTTGTAAGGCGGAATACAAACAACGGGGGTTCGAGTCCCTCACCCAGCACCATTTACTTTGGAGAATAAAATGAGTCGCTATTGGTCAGAAACAGATTTGTTCTATTGGCTTCGTAAGAAGTTTAAGATTGAAAAACCAGTGGCTCTTGAATGGGGCGGTTGGGATATATGGAAGCGTGAAACAAAAGCTGCACATCCTATTGGCTATTGGGTAACTGAAACCCTTCCTCGCATTATTGATAAAATTGATAATAACACCATTGGTCATATTGACAACGTGCGTTATTATCTGCACAATCGTTTTTGGCGTCAGACGCATATTCTGCCAACAGGTTTATCAGTTGGACAATATCATGATTTAGATGAACGCATTCTTCATGGCATCATGCAAGGCATTGTTGATTATGTTGAAAAAGAACTTGCATGGAAAAGCCGTTGGTTGAGTACAGATGAAAGCAAGAAGGCTAAATGGAAAGGCGGTCGTTGCCCACAACTTGGATTGCAGTATCTTGAATGGGAAATGACTCTGCACTATGATGAATCATGGGGCATGGAGCCAACCAATTCAAAGTTTGGGCAACTTACTGAACAAGCACAACGTGCTATTGATGTGTTGCAACTTTATAACTGGTGGAAAGTAGAACGCCCACAGCGCCCTGATCCAATGGATGCTGGTGGTTGGAGTCAGTTTTGTGATGATATGCGTGACAAGTATGGTGAAGACCATATTTGGGATGCTCGTGAAAAAGAAACACCAGAAGAACGTGAGCGTAGTCGTGAAACATTGGACAAAACCCACGAAATTGAAGCAGCATATGACGCAGAAGATACTGCTATGTTGATGCTTGTTGTTCGTATAAGAAAAGGATTATGGACATAACAATTTTTAACGGCGGCACGGCTGTGCTAATAGGTTGGAGCGAGTATAACTAAAAACCGAATGTGAGGGATGCATACCGAGATCAACGGGCTGGACAGGTGAGAGACCTGTGCAAGGTAATGGTAGTTGTGTCAGACAACCGAAACCCGAAAACTATAGGCCAAACTAAAACCATCGTGGGGATAGCAACCCACCCGTTAAAAAACTATTGACAAAATAAAACATATATAGTATATTGGTAAAATAACATAACAGAGAGTGTATGACAATGTTAATCATGGGATATAAAGATAAGCCAGAGTGGTCAAAGGTTCGTGCTGCGTTCAAGCGTTGCACAGACTTACCTGCCGCTGACATTGAGAAGATTGTCAAGAATGTCAAGGAAGGCAAAACTGAAACCATTCCTAATGACCATACGTTATATGAAGACCTAAAAGAGTTAGGTATTCTAATCAAGTAAAAAAACACCCACTTTTACCTAAATATTATAATAGGTAAAGGTGGGATTCAATGATTTCTGGTGATTATTGGGTAAAAATAAAACAAATTGCCGAACTTAATCGTTGGGTTGATCAAGCACAAGCTAAATTTGATATTTTTGATAAATTATTTCATACACTCGACGGTTCAATTGAAACCATTTTATTGCCAAAATTCAATCCTGTTGTTTTATTACTTGAAAAACACTATAAATGTTATGTAGTTGAAGATCAAAGTACAAAATATACTTGGCAAAGTAATAGCGAATTTATTGATAAAATAAGCGATGTTCCGCACAAAGTTGATGCAGTGCTTGCTATTGATGAATATTTCACATATGCAAATAGTGAAATTGAACAACGAAATCTTGTAGCAGAAATACAAGCAGTGACAAATGGTTATCTAATCACCACATTACAAGATTATAAAAATTCTGCGCCACATAAACGCAGTCAAGTTGATGCATTTGCAAATGAAGATAGTATTATACTTGAACAACACGCAGTAGATAAAATTAATCGTCAGAACTGGAAAACTCATATATACTTTATAGAGAATAACAAGGATTTGACTGTTCTTGGTCCCGCAGACCGTCGTACAATGTATTTTAAACAACTGGCAAAATATACCAGTGATTTAAATGCAACTGGATATTCTGTACAAAAGAATATGTTATACCGTGGATTCTTTAAAAAAAATTATGAACACATAATTACTATAAAGTTCTGAGGTGAAATTTGGTTGAAATTAATTTAGAATCTACAATAGCTGCAACGGTTCGTGCCAATGTAGAACAATATCTACAACAAACGGATATGAATGCAATTATTTCTGATGCACTTCAAAAAAGTGTATCTAATGTTGTTATGAATTTAACAAGCAAAATTTTTAATGATATTGTAAGTAAGCGAGATTTAGCTAGTGAAGTTAGCACACTTGTTAATAGTATTATGGCAGATCAACTGCTTACTGTTGGAACAAATCTTGTAAGTGATATTGTTCATAGTGCAAATATTAATAATTTAATCTCCGAAGGCGTTAATAAAAAAGTAGAAAATACGATACTTAATTACAATTTTCCTAGTAGTAGTATTCCATTTTCAAGTATTAATATGGATAATGCAATTATCGATGCTTCACTAATTAATGATAAAATTATTAATAAATTTAATAGTCGTGGTATTAACGATGAAGCTACAAGAAATCAATTAACGATTACTGACGAAGGAATTATAACCACAAATAATATTACTGCTGAAAATCTATTAATTTCAGATAACAGCTTCGTAAAGAATTTAAACATTGAAGGTGATTTATATATTAGTGGAAATATTATTCCAAGTAATAGTTTAACAGATTATGTAAAACAAATTGCTAATGATGTTGCTGAAAAAACAAATCAATTTTCAGATATTAACTTATCTACTCGTAAATTTTTAGATGGTGAAAAGGTTGTTATTTCAAATGATAGTTTGGGTCCGCATATTATCAACAGTAATTTGCGCAAAGTAGGAAATCTAACTGAATTAACTGTTAGCGGACAAGCAATAATGTGCGAAACGCTTGTTGTAACTGATAAACGAGTTGGTATTAATACAGAAAGTGCAAGTGGTGCGTTAAGTGTATGGGATGAAGATAGCGAATTTACTCTTGTAAAGCATAGTCCTAAAACAATGTTTGCTGGCAGTACGCGTATAACAGATGTTATTTTAGGTAGCAATAATCAAGAACAAATTGGTTTGCGAACCAACGGAACTATAGAATTAAATGGTCCAATTAGATTTGGTGGCTTGTTAATTAACATTGTAGATCGTATTCCTGAAAAAATTGGCGAACCTGGTGAAATTGCAATACTACGTGATGGTTCGGCTATATACAGATGCCAAGGTCAAAATAGTTGGGGGAAGATTCTATAATGCGTATTTTTAAATGGATTTATAATTTTTTTGATGATATAGTATACAAACATAAACGTCGCAAATTGCTCAAAGAATTGCGCAAACGCGATCCATTTGTATATTGAGAAAAGATGATATTAGGTATTAATGCTAACAATCATGATGCAAGCATTGCTCTTGTTGATGGGTCTAATATTCTGTTTGCAGGTCACGCTGAACGGTATAGCAGATTAAAAAACGATTCACATCTTAATGAAGCCTTAATTGATGATGCGTTACAATATGGCATACCAGATAAAATAGTTTGGTACGAACAGCCATGGAAACGTAGCATTCGTAATCTTATAAGTGGCCAACGTCCGTTACATTATAACTTAAAATCTTATCTTAAAAAATATGGCTTAGGTAAAATACCAGTTGTAACCACGCCACATCATGGCGCTCATGCTGCTATGGGATACTATACCAGTGAATTTCCTGATGCTGCTATCGTGGTAATTGATGCTATTGGCGAACTAGATTGCACTTCTATATGGCGTGGTCGTGGTCATAAACTTTTTAAAGTTTGGCACAATGTTTATCCACAAAGTATAGGATTATTTTACAGTGCTATCACAGATTATCTTGGGTTTAAGCCCAATGAAGAAGAATATATTGTCATGGGCATGGCAGCATACGGCGAACCAAAGCATCTTAAAGAGATGCTCAATGAGTTCTTTGGTGCATGGTCGCCACCTCACATAGAGTTCAAACATAATTTACATCGTGGTATGCGTTGGTGGGCTAAGCCAAAAGATGAGGGTTGGAAAAGTGAAGATATTGCAGCATCTGCACAAGCATTGTATGAGCAATACTTAATGGCAATTTGTCGCTATGCTCGTGATGTAATTGGCAGCGATAATCTTGTATTGGTAGGTGGTTGCGCACTTAATTGTGTAGCAAACAGCAAATTAAAAACATTTACTGAATTTAATAAGATATGGGTGCCACCAAATCCTGGCGATAGTGGTTTAAGTTTGGGTGCGATTACCTATCATACTAAAAAACATGTGCATCTAAATCATGCTTTTCTTGGTTATGATATTCGTCGCACTGTAAATGTGCGTGATGTAGTCGATGCATTAGAAGCAGGTCAAGTAGTTGGGATTGCTAATGGTCGAGCAGAATTTGGTCCGCGTGCTTTGGGTAATCGTTCGTTGCTCGCTGATCCACGTGGGCCTGATGTTAAAGATCGAGTAAATGCAATTAAAAAACGTGAGCCATTTCGTCCATTTGCTCCTATCATATTAAAAAGTTTCTATAACGATTATTTTTATAGTAAAATGCGAGTAAATCATGATTATATGCAATGGGCAGATGATTGTTTAGACCCACAATCTTTTCCTGCAATTTGTCATGTTGATGGAACCGCTCGTGTGCAAACAATTGACCAACCTACGACAAGTATCATATACAAAATATTAGAAGCATGGTATGCACGAACTCGTTGTCCAATGTTGCTCAATACAAGTTTAAACATAAAAGGCGAACCGCTGGTTAATACATGGGGCGATGCCCAAAGATTTTCTGAGTTGAATAATGTAACGGTATTCTAATGCGTGTTGGTATTATTGGTGATAGTTTTTCACATAGTTACAAAAATACTTGGATAGAAAAAGTTTGCAATGAACTTAATCTTACAGTAATTCATCAATCTGGATTTCGTGGGCAAGCACAATACAGAATATATCTTGAATTTTTAGAAATTGTAAAAAATAATCCAGATGTTATTATTTGTTGTCATACAGAATATACTAGATTTTATAACAAAGATAGTAGCAGAGAATGGTTACTTGATGATGAAAGTTTTGGCAAATATATTTTTAATTGCATTCTACGTGACATGCAAGAAATATGCAAACAACGTAATATAAAATTAATTCACATTCCATGTTTTGAACATGATTTTATAGATAAAACTTATGGTTTGTGGTTTTTATGTGATGGTGGATTAGTTAATTGCAGCAGAGCGGACTATAATCGAGAATATAATAAAAACTGGACTACTTTTGAAGACCCTAGATTGAACCATTTTAGCCAACATGGACACCAGATTTTGGCAAATAACATTATTTCACATATAAAAACGTATATTACTACCGCCCAAGAACTACACACAGTCCTATTATTTCCACAATTATTTGCTTGACAAGTACTATTATTGTGATATATTGTTAATATGACACAAAAACGTATCGGCTTTTGCTGCAAATGGATTGACACCGTGGATCAACTTGATGGCTTCAAACCTAAAGATGATGCACTCCGCTATAACAACAAGACCACCACGGTGGCTTGGCTGAACCGCCAGACTAGGGCAGTTGCTGAGCAACGTCTGTGGGATATTATGGAGCATAATACAGATGCCACATTACGATTGGTGGAGCGTGTGGGAACACTTGCACCGCAACTACGAATGGTACGCCTTAGTAGCGACATACTGCCTGTTTACACTGAGCCAACTTGGGGCTATTTCTGGACTGATCAACACATTCGCAAAACCATTGCGCAGCGATTGGCCAAAGTTGGAGAGGCTGCTAAACGTCTTGATGTTAGGGTCTCTTTTCATCCTGGTCAATTTTGCGTCCTTGCTAGTGACAGAGACAGTGTTGTTTCAAGTTCAATTGCTGAATTTGAATATCATGCTGACTTGGCTCGTTGGATGGGTTTTGGTTCTAGTTGGCATGATCACGGTTTTAAAATCAATGTGCATATTAGTGGTAAAGGTGGTCCATTGGCTATACGAGCCATACAATCCCGATTATCGCCAGAAGCCAGAAACCTTATCACAATAGAAAACGAGGAATATACATATGGACTTGATGCTTGTCTCACTTTGGGTGATATCTTGCCTATCGTTTTTGATACTCATCATCACTGGATTCATTCGGGAGAATACATCTCACCGTCTGACGACCGTATTAAAATGGTCAAAGATAGTTGGCGTGGTGTCCGCCCTACTCTTCATTACTCTGTTAGTCGTGAATCTATGGGTATCTCTGATGCTGATAGACCTGACTTATCCACACTAATAGAGAGCGGTCACAAGAAAGGCACACTTCGTGCGCATAGTGACTTTATGTGGAATAGCGCAGTTAATCGTTATGTAGGTGAGTTTTGGGATAGCTTTGATATTCAAGTAGAAAGCAAAGCAAAGAACCTTGCTAGCCAAAAGTTGTATGCGGAATTAAATAATATATTGACATAATTGCTGCACTGCAGTATAAATATATGCAGTGCAGCAAAGGAAGTAATGATGCAACCATACACTGTAGATGAATTAGAATTTATTAACCGTGGCGCAACAGTCACTACAAAGGAGAATGAAATGTTTGATACTGATGAATTTATTGATACCGTACAAGGCGCAAAGAAGACAATGGTAAAGACGTTTGTCCAAAATGAAACTATTGCAAAGAGCCTAAATGCATTTGTTGATGCACAGACTGCTTATACAAAGGATGCTGTTAAGGCAGCAGCAAGCGCAATGGGAACTATTTCAAGTGAAATGGCAAAGTCAGTTGAAGAAGTTTCTGCTGGCAAGCATTTTAAGAAGATGCAAGAACAGGTCAGCAATGATCTTTACAGCACTTTCTGGAAAGAAGCATTCCGTTATTATAATCCAAGTTACAAATAATTTGACATTTTAATTTAATTGTCATATTATAGATATTAAATATCTACATAGGAGATAATCGATGAATACTATTATTGTATTGTTTGGACTTGCTGTTCTTATTGCAGTAATTTACAAACTAATTAATCATAAAGATAAAACGCCTGATCCATTGGAAAAGGCAGAAGCAGAGGTTAAGGCAAAGTTGGACGAAGTATTACGAGTTGCCGAAACTCCTGCGGAAACACCAAAGGCAGGAACTTGTGGTTGCGGCCGCAGCCCAACGGGTAATTGTATGGGTCTGCATAAGTTGAGCGATGCTGAATGGGCAATGCACGATTTGAACCCAAATCGAGTTGCAGTAGCACCAGTTGTCGTTACGGCAGATACACCATCTGAAACTGTAGCAGAAGCTGAACCTGTTGCTACAAAGAAGCCTCGTGCTAAGAAAGTGGCTGCTCCAAAGGCAAAAGCTTCTCCAAAAGCACCAAAAAAATCTAAGTAATTCAACAACTTGCGGCATCGGCACGAGCCAAAACTAAAGATGTCCGTTAAAAACACCGCTTCGGCGGTGTTTTTTTTGCTTGACAACCCTAAAATCTATGGTATATTAATAATATAGCAATGGAGATAGGCATGATCGTCACTGTCCAAAATACCATGTATGGTCAAACCAAGCAATTTACCTATGAAGGTAGTGAGGTTTCTATTCCTAAGTGGGTAGATTATCCTGCCATTGCGCTAACGACTGGTAATCGTCAATTTCCAGTTCGTATCATTGCTCGTGAGCATATTGTTAAAATTGATGGCGATGCGGTTGAGCATAAGCTTACTATTCCTACTGCCAAGCGTCAGTTTCAAGTAAGTGGAAGTAACGGCAATACCTACGTGGTTACCGTTGATGGAAAGTACAAATCATGTTCTTGTAGCGGTTTTCAATTTCGTCGTAGTTGCAAACATATTGTTGGAGTAGAATAATGTCTGAACTAATTGATTGTCGTGATGAATTTACGATTCGTCAGCGTATAAACTTTGTCAAACGCAATTTGCGTGAAATGGGGCATACCAATGTTGGTATTACTGTGATGCCTGATGCAAAAAGCGATGTTGGTGTATGCATCGTAATGGTTGATAATGATAGTGGTGCATCAAAACAACTTGATTCTACAATTTTTGAAAATCTTGATCAAGTTATCAAAACGGCTAATTCAAAATCAATTTACAATTAAATTGTAATAATTTATTGACGAAAGTCTTGTAACAATATATATTAGTATCAATAATTGGAGATTGAATTGTCAAAGAACGTATTAATTACTGGCGGTGCAGGATTTATTGCACACCATGTTATCGACCATATCCTAAAAACTACTGATTGGAATATCATCAGTCTTGATCGCTTAGATTTTAGTGGCAATCTAAATCGTTTGCACGATATGATGCAAGACCATAGTCCGCAAACAAGAGCACGAGTAAAGGTAATTTTTCATGACCTTAAAGCAGAAATTAACCCCCTTACTAAAACTCGTATTGGTCCTGTTGATATTATTCTTCACTTGGCCGCTGGTAGTCATGTGGATCGCAGCATTGATTACCCTATGGAGTTCGTTCTTGATAATGTTGTTGGAACTTGCAATATACTTGAATTTGCTCGTAAATGCGACAATTTAGAACGCTTTGTATATTTCTCAACCGATGAAGTATTCGGACCAGCACCACATGGTGTGAACTATGGCGAGTATGATCGTTACAACAGTGGCAATCCTTATAGTGCAACTAAAGCAGGTGGTGAAGAATTAGCAGTATGCTATGAAAACACCTATGGTCTTCCAGTATATGTCACGCATACTATGAACGTATTTGGTGAGCGTCAGCATCCAGAAAAGTTCATTCCTATGTGTATCCGCAAGGCTCGTGATGGTGAAACTATTACGGTGCATAGTGATAGAACTCGTACTATTCCTGGTTCTCGTCACTATATTCATGCAAAGGATGTTGCAGAAGCACTTATGTTTATTCTTGGACTTAAAGATTTTGTAATGCCACCAGAGTTTGGTGGAGCAAAGTGTCCTAAGTTTAACATTGTAGGCAAACAAGAAATTAACAATCTTGAATTAGCACAAATCATTGCCGATAGTCAAGACAAGCCATTAAATTACGAAATGGTTGATTTTCATAGTAGCCGTCCTGGTCACGATCTTCGTTATGCGCTCAGTGGCGAATTTATGAAAAACCTTGGTTGGGAACCTAAGATTGAACTTACAGAACGCATTAAACAAGTTGTAGAATGGACACTTGCTCGTCCAGATTGGTTAAATTTAGATGTCTAAAAAGAAGTCAAAGAAATACGGCATATTCATTACAAGTGCTATCAATGCTAAGTTTTCAATCTATAAACCAGAAGAACGATTAGCACAGACGTTAGAAACTATCAAGAGCGTTCGTGAGCGCATTCCAAATGCTATTATTTGCTTGACAGATTGTAGCCAACCTGGTATAAGCGATGATGTAAAGGATAAACTTCTAGAGCATGTTGATCACTTTATGGATTTCAGTGGTGATGAAAACGTAGTTTGGATTCATGATAACATTGAAATTCAAGATGTTGTTAAAAATCTAACTGAACTTACTGTAGTTCATAGTTTTTTTCAAACAGCCAAAGAAGAAGGTTGGTTTGATGGTTGTGAGCGTATTTTTAAAGTAAGTGGGCGTTATACACTTACTGAAAAGTTCAATACAAGCGACTATGAAAATACTATTGTAGGCGACAAATATGTTGTTTCCAAGCGAATGCTAAGCCAATTTGTGCCTGGTGTTACTGGCGTAGATCAACAGCATATGTTACGTGTTTATAGTTTTGGTAGCAATCGTATTCCAGAGTTTATTTTGCTACTTGAAGATATGATTGAACATATGCAAGATCGTGTTAATGGCGGTGGATATATAGATATTGAACATCTTTGGTATAAGTTCTTGCCAAAGGCGGATGTAATAGAGTTTGCCCGAACTGGTGTTAAAGGATTAGTTGCTCCAAACGGACAGGCAATAGAAAATTAAAAAAGTTGATGGGGTGTCGTCTAATGGTAGGACGCAGGATTTTGATTCCTGCTATCGTGGTTCGAGTCCATGCACCCCAGCATTAGTCTCCTTTTGTATAAATAGTAGTAGAGTAAATCTATTGTGCAAAAGGAGATTTTTTTGTTTTATACAATTTATAAAATTACAAATAAAATCAACGGAAAATATTATATTGGCAAGCACCAAACTACCAATATTGACGATGATTATATGGGCAGTGGAAAAAATATTAAAAGAGCCATTGCAAAATACGGTATAGATAATTTTACCAAAGAAATACTTCGTATATATGATAATGAAGTAGATATGAATGCGGCTGAAAAAGAACTAGTTATTATAAGCGAAGAAACATATAATCTTTGTGAAGGCGGCAAAGGTGGATTTGGATATATCAATTCTGTAGGAAAAAATTTTTACAAAGACCACGATAAAGTTGCTATTAGCAATCTTGCAAAAGGTAAAAAAGCGTTGCAAGAATATTATACCTCTGGAAAACATAAAGAAATTATGAAACCAGTGATTCAAAAAATACACGAAAAATATCCAGAGGGTATTTGGAAAGGTAAAAAACATACACCAGAGACGATTAAAAAATTGTCAGGGCATAATCGACAGAATGGTGAATTAAACTCACAATATGGTAAACCAAGAAGTGAAGAAACAAAGCAAAAAATACGACAAACTTTGCTCAATAAAAAACTCAACAACCAAAATTATTAAAGTGCCAATATTTTGACACCCTTGTAACTACTAAATAATATTAGTTACAAGGATATTATTATGCGTAAAATTAGCGTAATTTGTATATTTTTAATGACAATGACTGCATTTGCTCACGCAAGTGACATGACATTTGCATTTAAAAACCCACAATTTAGCGGCGACGGATTTAGTAGTCATGTTCTGACTATTGAAAATGAAGAGTATACTCGTCGCCAAGCACGTGATGCTGCAAATAAAGCAGCAGCAGACGCAGCCGCAGCAGCGGCAAGTAATACAAACCTAAGTAAATTTCTCAATAATCTGGAAAGCCGCATCTATGCACAACTAAGTTTGCAACTTAGTAATGCTATGTTTAGCGATGGATCAACGAGTGGAACAATGGATTTTGAAGGCAGCACTATATCTTGGATTAAAGATAATACTGCTCAAACTATCGACCTAACGGTAATTGATGCAAGCGGCAATCGCACGGATATCACAGTTCCAATAGGGAGTTTCAAGTTCTAATGTATAAAACACTATTATTATTGATTTCGGCACTTGTGTTAGCAGGTTGCCAAACAACATCGCCATATGAAGCAAGATTGTCAACTGAGGCAAGTGCTATGCCACAGAAGGTGACAAAAAGTTATTATAATGAATTAGTCAATTTAGCACCACCAGATGGTCCACCAATTACTATTGCAATGTATGGCTTTGGCGACAAAACTGGTCAGCGCAAGGAAAATGACAAGTTTAGTGTGCTAAGTAGTGCTGTAACACAAGGCGGCGAAGTATTTCTCATTAAGGCACTGCAAGACGCAGGCCATGGTAAATGGTTCCAAGTTGTAGAGCGTGTTGGTTTAGATGATCTTATTAAAGAACGTCAGCTAATTCGTAATCAACGTGAAACTTATGAAGGAAAAGATGCCAAGCCATTAGCACCTATGCTTATTGCTGGTGTTATGGTTGAAGGTGGTATCGTAGGTTATGATACTAATCTACAAAGTGGCGGCAGTGGTGCTGCTATGTTAGGAATTGGGGCTAATCAACAATATAGAACCGACGAGGT
>Ga0214166_1000884_pt1 | contig 14073 bp, 16 predicted proteins | sample TroBogepilimnion_27_FD_153005 | JGI IMG/M metagenome (GOLD analysis project Ga0214166, IMG submission 153005) | Freshwater microbial communities from Trout Bog Lake, WI - Practice 18AUG2009 epilimnion v3 | ecosystem: Environmental > Aquatic > Freshwater > Lake > Epilimnion/Euphotic zone ...
TGGTTCTTTTGCCATAGAGTTTTTACAGATAGTCAGAATCAACATTTTGCTATTAAAATAGCAGAAGTTGTTCTTCCTATCTTTGAAGAGGAGTACCCTAGTGATAACAGACCTCGTAAAGCTATTAAGGCTGCTAGGTTGTACCTAGCAGGTGAGATAGTTAAGGAGGAGTTAGAGGAGGCTGGGGATGCTGCTTGGGCTGCTGGGGCTGCTGCTGGGGCTGCTAACCCAAAATACATAAAAGAGTTAGAAGAATTATTAATAAACTTTATTGAAGAAAACAAATAATGGTAAACATTTCTTACATCATAGGAACACACAACGAGGGTAAATCAATCAGAACCCTCGTTGACTTATTACTTAAAGAAAAAGATGACTCAGATGAAATCATCATTGTAGATAATAACAGTGATGATCCTGAGACTTTATCCATATTATCTGAGTACAATCAGTATGTACACAAGTACACACAAAATATAACCGACTTCTCTCATTACAAGAACTTTAAGAAGTCATTAGCTAAAGGAAACTTCATCTTCGATTTAGATGGGGACGAGTATCCTAACCCTTCTTTAATCAAGACCATAAAGGAAATCATCATTAACAACCACGAAGTGGATGTTTATGTAGTCCCAAGAGTTAACATAGTGGAAGGCGTTACTGATGAATATGTCAGGCAGATGCACTGGAACAAAGACCAGGACGGATTTATCAACTGGTTTGATCCACAAAAACGTATTTATAGAAATATCCCTGAAATACTATGGGTGAATAAAGTACATGAAACATTACAAGGATATAAAACAATTACGGTATTACCTCATCAAGATGAATCCGGTAAGAAGGTGACTGACTACAGTCTGCTACATCTGAAGAGCTTTGAGAAACAAAAGCAACAGAATGAACTTTACGCTAAAATATAATCTATGAAAATAATCTTTTTATCTCTAGGGGTTATCTTCGCAGTTTGGTTTACCTGGACTTGGTTTAAACACATAGACGACCCAATAGATACCTTAGCGGAGGACAATGATGATTTCTTAAAACCTTATTACGAAGAATGATAACTTTTTGCATAAGCACATACAATAATTTAAACTATCTAAAACTGGCTGTATCTTCGGTAAGAAAGAATAGTTATTACAAGGATGCCCCATTCATTATTCACGCTGAAAATTGTACTGATGGTACTAATGAATGGCTAGATAGTAATAAAGATCTATATAATCTCAGCCTTATTATAGAACCTGATAACAAAATTGTTAGAGGAATCGGAGGAGGTATGAATATCTGTGCAGAGAATGTTAAGACAAAGTACATTATGTTCCTTCATTCTGATTTTTATGTCACAGAGAATTGGGACATAAGTTGTCTAAATGAGTTAGAAAAGTACAACAAACCTACCTGGGTATTTAGTCATAGAGTGGAGCCCGACATGTTCAATAGTCCACAAAGACCGGGTACAGTAATAGTTCCTAAAAATTATTTTGGAGCTTACTACAATGACTTCAACTCAGATAGTTTTGAAGAATGGGCTAAGGAGTTTAGTGAAATGAATAAATTCACCATACCTAAAGCGGAAGGTGTAAGTGGTCTAATCAGTAAAGAAGACTGGGATAGAATAGGTGGTAATGACCCCATCTTTTCTCCAACTAGTTGGGAGGATATGGATCTCTTTTTAAGGATGCTTCAACATGATTACCAATTTATATTGACATCAGAGTCAGTTGTGTGGCATTTCGGAGCAAGGGGTAGTCACAGACTTGAGGAGAATGGTGGACAAACCTCTGAAAGGCAAAGACAGGCAGAGGATATAAATATGAAAAAATGGTTGAAGAAATGGAAAAGATTACCTATCTTTGACGAATATCAAATGATTAAAGATTTTAGATAGTGAAGAAACTAATAATATTCGATTTAGACGGGGTTCTTGTTGAAGCAAAAACAATCCACTACGATGCTTTAAATAAAGCTTTAGGGGAAGATTACAAAATTGAATGGAGTGACCACCTATCTCTATATGACGGTCTTAAGACTAATCAAAAATTAGAAATTCTAACTAAGAACAAAGGACTGCCCGTTTCCCTACATAAAAAAATATGGGACCTTAAACAAAAATATACCATAGAAGCCCTATCTAATTTAGGACCGTCTCATCAGTTAATAGAATGTTTAAGCACACTAACATCAGAAGGTTATAAAGTTGCATGCTGTAGTAATAGTATTCGAAAAACAATATTAATTGTGTTGTCTAAATTAAACATTATTGAATATTTTGATCTGATAGTATCAAACGAAGATGTAAAAAACAGTAAACCACATCCAGAAATGTATTGGAAAGCCATGTCAACTATGGGTTGTTTACCTGAAGAAGTATTGATTGTTGAGGACTCTCCGTATGGGTTATTAGCGGCCAGCAGAAGTAAGGCTAGCATAATGAGAGTGGGCTCCCCAAAAGAAATTACTTATAGTAATCTAAACAAACACTTAACAATAGAAAGAATGAATACTACTCCTAAATGGAAAAATGATAAACTTAACGTACTTATACCTATGGCTGGTGCCGGTTCAAGATTTGAGCAAGCCGGGTACACCTTTCCCAAGCCTTTAATAGAGGTTAAAAAGAAACCTATGATTCAGGTTGTTGTTGAGAATCTTAATATTGATGCTAATTACATATTCATTGTTCAGAAAAAACATCGTGAAAAATACAACTTAGATACCCTTCTGAACTTAATAGCTCCAGGATGTAGGATTGTTGAAGTGGATGGTGTAACTGAAGGAGCTGCTTGTACAGCTTTATTGGCTAAAGATTATATCAATAATGAAGGTCCACTATTCTTTGCTAATTCAGACCAGTTTGTAGACTGGGATTCAAATGAGTTTATGTATAAAATGCAAGAAACTGATGCTGATGGGGGGATAGTCACCTTTAAAGCAACCCACCCTAAATGGTCTTTTGCTAAGATAAATGAAGTTACTGGACTAGTAGAAGAAGTTGCTGAAAAAAATCCAATATCAGATAATGCAACTGTTGGATATTATTACTGGAAGCACGGCTCTGATTTTATAAAGTACGCTGAAGAAATGGTAAAAAAGAATATTAGAGTTAATAATGAATTTTATGTCTGTCCTGTATTTAATCAAGCGATTCAGGACAGTAAACAGATAAGAACGTTTAATGTAAAGGAGATGTGGGGGTTAGGGACACCTGAGGATTTAAAATACTACCTAGAAAATTATAAATGAAATTAATATCGCATAGAGGAAACATAGATGGTAGGATGGAGAGTTATGAAAATGAGCCTACTTATATTGATTTAGCCATAAGAAAAGGTTATGATGTTGAGGTTGATGTTTGGTATGAAGACAGTGTATTATACCTAGGACACGATAAACCTCAATATGGGGTAGATTTTAGGTGGATTAGAGATAGATTTCTAAGACTGTGGATACACTGCAAGAACATAGATGCAATTATCTTTTTCAAAGAACACCCTTATAAGTGTAACTACTTTTGGCATGAGGAGGACACTATAGCTCTAACATCCTTGAATTACGTATGGGCATACCCTGGAAAACAACCTATAAAAAACAGCATAGCTGTTATGCCAGAATTACACAAAGACGATGTATCCCAGTGTTTAGGAGTATGTTCAGATTACATAGAAAAATATAAAAATAATGAAAATAGGAATCTACATTGGAACTAGTGCTAGGGATATCATCCAATACAAAGCATTGGTTAATTCGATTAAAATGTATAATACAGACAGTATACCCGTTTATACATGTGTTAATGATGATGATATTGAACTCTTTGAACAAGAATTTAAGGACTACTCTATATCCTTTTTTAAGGATAGCGATGTTTTTAAGACAGGGGTTACTAACTCTTGGTACAAGCAGCAGATAATAAAAATGAACTTTTGGAGACTAGGATTAGTGGACATAATGATTCAGATAGATTCAGATTCTTTTTTTATTAAGAATTTTTATATTTCAGATTTTATGGTAAGAGGAGATATTCCGTATACTATTCTACATGAAAATAAAGAATTAAAAGAATTCTTTTCAAGGTATAATTTACATGGAAGCAGATATGAAGATAATGGAGATTTTAAAATACTACAAGGGTTTGCTGAAAATAGTAGTAAGATACGATCTATTTTTCAAACAAGTAATATCTCAGTGGAGTATGACTATGGGCATCCCCCCTGTATATGGTCTAACAAAGTATGGGAGGCTTTGTACGAGAAGTATTTAAAACCTAATAACATTTCATACGAATCTTTGTTAGAGTACGCTAATAGTGAACAGCAGTGGTATGGAGAGACTCTAATAGCTCTAGATTTATTTCCTATATTTCCAAAAGAGAATATGTTTAAAACTTTTCACTATAGGCAAGATTACGCTGATTACTTAAAGGAAAATAGCATACAGGACATTAAGTATACCTACCACGGTATATGTTTACAATCCAACTGGTCTGCTAATACTTCAGAATTTAATAACGTATACTCCAATTTCTTTACAGAGAATCTAGACCCAAAAAATTATAACGGGCAATTTGGGGAAGATAAGTGGATACTGGATAACATTAAAATACCTAAAACTGGTACTGTAATAGACGTTGGAGCTGATCAACCTATTTATGGCTCTAATACCTATTATTTTGAAAAATATTTAGGATGGGACAGTTACTGTATAGATGCTGATGAACGAGTAATCCAGAAATTAAAGAGTAAACGTAAGAATACTATATTTTGTGCTGTTTCCGATGTTGATGGGACTGTTAAATTTAATCAGCATTCTTTAGCAGGGATATCTTCCTTATCAGAAATTGGAAATGTTGAAGTACCCTGTAAGACTTTAAATACTATTCTAAAGGAAAATAAAATACAGGAAATAACATTGTTAGATATAGATGTTGAAGGTTATGAATTACAGGTGTGTAACGGTTTAGATTGGAAAATTTACAAACCACAAATAGTAATAATAGAGTTTATCTCACCTTCAGGAGGCAATATTAAAAATCAATTAGTAGAATTTTTTAACAATCTTAAAACATACAAGCTAGTCCACACTAGCCAATCCAATTTAATCTTTATATATGAAACCTTATAATGACTTTACTCTAGTATTTCAAGGCCCTTTACATAAAAATTTTATATATGGATTATTAAATAATTACAGTACATATACTGATAACATTATAATATCACATTGGGATAATGATAACTTAGAATTGCTAGAGTACTTAAAAGAATTTAATATTAGTGCAACTGTAATTACTAATACATCACACTCTGACTTTAATGTATTTAACGGTCAAAATATCTACTACCAGGTATGTACTACTCTTAAAGGGTTAGAGCAAGTGAGAACAGAGTACGTAGTTAAATTACGTACAGATCAGTGGTTTGGTAATTTAGAACCTTTTTTTAAAGCAATAAAAAACAACCCAGATAAATATGTATGTTCTAACTTACATTTTAGACCAGATAAATTAATTAAGTACCACCCTAGTGATAAGTTAGTTGGAGGTAAAAGTGACATACTACTAGAAACATTTAAGATAGCGATGTACAGAGTAAAGAATAATGTACAGGCATTATTATCAGGAGCTTATATGTATTCGGACGACAGGAGTGTATGTCCTGATTATTTAATAAAGAAGTATATAAAATTATATGACTACTCCAATCCCAACCGGACATTAATCACTCAATATCCAAACCCACCTGAGATGGGTACAGTTCAGGTTATATTAGGAAGTTACATAGGGAGTGTACCTGAAATAATAATAGGAACTTCTTTTTTGTTTGCTAAAAAAATATTTCCTGACCCAGAGCAGTCGGTTAAAATTGTAAAAAATAATTTTGAAATTGTGAGAGTAGAAGATATGCTACCTTATGTAAATAAATTTGGTAATTCTGATGTAGAACACAATTCACTAGAAATAAATTTTATAGATCAATATGAGTAGTTATATATTCTTTCAAATGCACATAATGTGGTATGAGTCTGAAATGGTAACTGAAACTTTAGACTCAATCTATGAAGCGTTAAGCTACACTAACATACCTGTTAGATTAAGATTTTGTTTAAATTCACAAACATATCTAGAAAAGCCTATTGAGGGAAGGTCTGAAGATATGTTTAATGAATTCATTAATCACCCTATCATGGAAAAAGTAGAAATACTTTATAAAACAGATAAAGATAGCTTCTTTAACATAGGGGATTGGAGAAGGGAACAGTATGATAAAAATTCAAAATATACTGTATGGGGGGAGAGTGACTGTCTACTCCCTAGAGATTTTTTTTACATACTTAGTGAAGTATCCATAAATCAAAAACATTTAATATCATTTGCTTCGAGAAAAATGTGGGACACTACCTGGGATTGTGTAGAACATATTGAGTTAAAAAAATACCCCAGAACCTTGGAGAATGTATACCAAGCCCCCATCCCTTTTAATAGCTGTGATATAATCAATCAAAGTCAATTGGATGAATTTAATATACAGTACGATATAGACATATTATTAAATAACGATGTGAAAGTAGACGGCTCTTTACTTTGCATATCAAATAATATAGATTTCCTCTTTATACCAGAGGGTATGCATTTTGTAAGAGAGGATTTTTGCGCCGAGCAAGTCTTTAAAATTAAAAGAATACCGCAGTATATAGTTTCAACTAGAATCAAGGGACACAATTATAGTCACGCTAAGAAAAGATTAAATACTGTTAACAGTAGAGAAGATGTAATTTTTAAACAATATGAAGAAGAGAGTACTTTAGCTATGACCACTTTTCTGAACAAAATAAGATAGTATGATATCATTAATAATACCAAGTTATAATAATCTCAAACATCTGAAAAATGTTTACACTTCAATAAAGAAGCATGCATCTACTGCCGAGGTTATTTTATTGGATGATGGATCCACAGACGGAACTTGGGAATGGATTCAAGAGCAAGATGTCATTAAGTACAGAAGTGATTCAAGGGTTGGGCACACCATTCTGTATGATAAAGGTATTGAGCTAGCTACTAATGAAATAGTAGGTATTCTCCATGCTGATATGATTTTAGGACCCAACTATGTAGAAAATATATTAAAGCATCTTGAGCCGGGTAAAGTTGTTTGCGGTACAAGAGTAGAACCGCCACTACATCCTGAAGGTAAGGAGAAGATTGTAAGAGACTTTGGACAAGACTTTGATACTCTTAACATACCCTCCTTTGAATCTTTCTGTTTAGAAGTTCAAACCAAAGAGCAGAATGTTACAACTAAAGGAATGTTTGCTCCTTGGGTACTCTACAAAAAAGATTTCCAAGCTATAGGAGGACACGATTCTTTATTTGCTCCTTTTCCTTATGAAGACTCTGATATATTTCAAAGGTGGATGCTTAACGGGTATGAAATGGTGCAGAGTAGGGATGCTCTGGTCTACCATCTGACGTGTAGAGGGCATAGGTGGAACAATCAAGTAGGTAAAGATGATGACTACTATAAAATAGTCTCTGCAAGGGCAGGTAGGAATTATCTACGTAAGTGGGGAAGTTGGATAAAAAATGATGAGTATCAGTGCCCTATCATACTTCCTAAATACAATATAGCTTACGTAGTTAATCATGCTACCTCTCAGCTTGTTGAAGCAATAGAACCGTGGTGTGATAGGATATACACCGATGTAGATTCTAGCTTATATGTATCCCAGGAACAACCTAATACTAAGTTTGATTTATCAAAAAGAGTATTGTCCATAAGCAATAATGACCCTATAGGAGAAAACGATATAGTGGTGGAGTTTGACTGCAGAAGATTAACCAATGATAACTTCAAGTTATTACAGCAGCTTCCTGAGATAATAAAAGACTCTGGAGATATAGGTACATTTGAATTAGATATATTCAAGATTACCATCAACAGCCTAGAGACATATGAACATACTCTCATACATCTACAAAACCAATAAAAAATATTTGGATAAGTAACCCAAACACTTTATATTTGCACTTAAATAATTAAACAATGATAGATACAACCAACGTTTCAAGCTACGCGTCTAAGATAGCACAGCAGTTATCAGGCATCTTTGAACCTGAATCCCCTAACTTCATTGACATGAAGACATTAGAGGACCCAATTGAGTTCCAAAACTTTATGTATGCACTTAGCACATTGGTTCCATGCTCAGTATATAACCAAGCTACAAATGGTAATATTGATGTATTACAATTCAATCACATTACAAACGCCCTTATTTTTGCTTATACAGCTAATCAAGAAGTTAAAGAACCTGCTATCGAGACAGATAGACAAGATGGTGTTTCCGACGAAGGAGATAGCCAAGTATAGATCTATAGCAACAGAACTGTACCAAGAAGAACCTTCTAGGGATAAGTACCTTAAGCTAGCTTTAGTTCACAGAACCATGAGTTTCCTGTACGAAAGTGCAGGAGACCATGAAGCTTCTTCTATATGCCAGGAAGTGTCCGACACATGGTTTAATAAGTTTAAACTTGAACTTAGACGTCATAGGTAATTGATATTTATTATAGATGACAAAGTATCAATTTATAGATAAAGCCTTCCTAGTAGAAGAGAGAGCAAACCCAGACATGATAGCTGACGCTGTAAAGAATAAGCGTGTGGTTGAGATTGCTTATCAGGGTGACTTGGAGAATGCACCTGGTGTTCGTACTATAGAACCTTCATGCTTTGGTAAGGATAAACGTGGACGGTATGTAATAAGGGCCTGGCAAAGAGATGGTGCTACTGTCAGAGGTATTAATCCACCCCCTATAACTAAAGGGTGGAAATGGTTTTTAGTTAGTCGAATCTCTAATTGGAATGAAAGTTCAAATATGAACTTCACCAAGAAACGGCCAAGCTTCAATACTAAAGGGGATAAGCATATGTCTGTTATATATGCTATATCTAATTTTGCTAAAGAGAAACCTGAAGTACCTGGTGCACCAAGTAAGCCTAAACCTCCAGGAGGCGCACCTATATACCCTAAGGGAGAACCTGTGGGTAAAGAGTATATAATAGGACAGAAGGCTAAGGCTAGGGATCCTCAGAACAAGACAATCTATCTTTACCCTAATGGTAGCTCAGGCAAAAGAGTTAGAGCTTCTTTATCTAAATCATTAGATTATGATCCATTTGACAGTAAGCTTAGATCAGCATTAGATACTATAGCTGATAAGGTTGCCGATAAAAGTAAAGAGATGTATATAGACTTGTCTGGCATGACACCTGCGGAGATTATATCTTTCTCCAAAAGAAATATAGATGTTTTAGAATCTATCCAGGAACAACTCGACTGGTTCTTATTTGAGAGAACCTTACCAGTTATACGTAAAAGAGTAATGACCCTCACTGAAATATTTAATCTTGATGCAAATGACTACAACTAAGAAGAGTAAGAAGATTAAGAGACAGATACCTTTCCTAGTATTCAATGCTTACAACGAAGAGCATTTTCGCGAGCTGGAGTCCGAGACACAGGTTAAGGATAAGGTTTACACAAGTACTATAGAGTCAATAAGGTATGCAGTAGCGGAGGGTAACAAGTATGCTGAACTGTTTAAATTACAGGATTACTATTCCATAATAGTACTAAAGAGAAGTGATTGGAAAGATGTACTGAATAACGCGATGATGTTCTGGGCAGAGAGCGAATCTTATGACAGAGCGATAGAATGTCAGCAACTTATCCAGTTGTTGTAATTATTTTTTTGGTAGATTAGTTTTTACTACATATCTTTGTGTTATGATTGACGATACTTTAGACGAATTTGATGATGACATTACCGGTCCTGAAATGACACCTCCGTCTGCTGACAGGGTCAAATTAAGTATCGATAAAATAATTGGGAAGAAGACTACTATCCGTAAGTCTAAGAAGACTCCTGAAGATATAAAGAGAGAGTTGTTTGTATCTGTTATTAACAGGTATGAGCATGTGTATACAAGAGGTAAACTTACTTCTGAGTTTCTGGATATGGAAGACTGGGATGATTCCTGGATGGATATTATAGACGACTTACTAGGTATGATGTATCAACCTAACCAAGTCAGTATGATCAACTTCTATGTTTTTGATCGTGTAGACGAGTTAGGTCAGGTCAGACCTCTTGAGAATGCCAACGGGCAACTTATATTCCTAGATACTCCAGAGCAATTATATGAGCTCTTAAAGAATGTAAAATAAGACAAATGGGTGTAATTGAGGGAAAGAAAGCCAGAGGGCTTTATAAGGTGGATAAGTATGATATTGAACGTGGGATGCTACATTGTAACTCTATTGTTCAGTTAGCTGAGTATCTTGGTATGAAGAGACTTCAACTTGTAAAGCACATGAAAGCTATTAAAGGTGAAGGTGACAGATATCTTTATGATATCTTCAGCGAGAAGATCAAGAACGTTGGCAGAGGTTATAAAACCAAGCTAGACCGTGAGTTTCTCACTTACCTCTTAGAGTTCGGAGTTCTTGGTAACAAGATGCCTCCTAGCATGGTTAAGGACAAACTCCTAGATGAAGGATACTTACCTAAGGAATGCATGTGCTGTGGGTTCGGAGGGCATAGAGATGTAGATGCAAAGTACCCTTTGCTTCTTAACTTTTTAGATGGTAAACGTTCTTCCTGGAAGAAGGATAACTTAGAAATCTTGTGCTACAATTGCTACTTTATTAAGGTGGGAGATTTGATGTTTAAAGACCAATTAGAGGCCTTGGAATTCTACGGTGATGATAAGCGTAAGAAGGTATACAATAGTATCAGTAGCGAGCTTGTATATCAGCAGGCTAAGGCTTACAAAGATGAAATGGATAAGCTCCAAGAAGAATTCAAAGATATAGATGAATGGGCTAATGATATAGTAGCCTTCAGTAAATTCAAGAAATAAAAGATACCGTTCCTCGGAGTTGTAGCTGGAAGCGAGGAAAGCAATCAAGGTCTACAAACCTTTGGATTGTGGTCTAGGTGTCGTTACCTAGGAGAGGTACCTGATAACCCTCTGTAATTGTGGAGTGACGAAATGGCTTATGCCTGGCAGACGTACCCTCTTGTCTCGGGGGTGTGGAAAAACTGACAAAGATAGGGTAATGGATTGACCACTTAAACGTATTAAATTCTAGCTTGCTCTGCACCTAAAGTCCACGTGAAGGTTCGACTCCTTCCTCCACAGCTTATTTTGGGATGATGTAATTGGTAGCATTACAACTTTTGGAGTTGTCCGTCTAGAATCGTTCTCTAGTCCTAAAACGTGGGGTGATTGACTGAACATCTCACCCTAAATGAAGTGTCACTGAAACCTTTCTAGGTATAACAGTACAGCTTAGCCGGTAAGTAGAAACAGTGACAAGCGGGGAGAGACCCGACCAGTCCCGTTAGATAAGAGGTTAAATCGTGTCACTTTCACTGACAAGGGAGCGGATCGTTACCGCTACGGGATACTAAAATAAAATGTTATGAATTTACCTAACAATTTAATACTAACAAGTTGACACAACAACAGTTAATTGAAAAATTTGTCCGTAACCCAAGGTCGATGGACAAAGGTGCAAACAGTCTTGCTGTAAGGTACAGCCTCACTCGTGATCAGGTAATCCAGGCAAAACAAATAGCTAAGGGCCAGATACTTAATCCTATAGTAAAAGAAACAACCGAAGAGGTTATCACCATTCCTCCAATGGACAAACCTATCTTGAATAAAGAAAAGGTATCCGAGAATGGAGATAGGGAAGTTGAACTATTGTTTGACAGACCTATGACTAGAGAAGAAATAGAAGAACACTACGGGATAGATAACATCTCCACTACCCTTTCGACCTACTGGAATAAAGGTACAGCCAGTGGGAAGTATCTAGTCAGTGCATTTATTAAATGTCATCATTCTGGTAAGAAAAGTTTACAAGAATCTTTAGGTGAAGTACTAAAGGAGATAAAGGAATACGCTCCTAAATACCCATCTTTAATTTATCCTAAATATGATGAAGCTCACCTATTGGTTATTGATCCTGCTGACATACATGTGAATAAGCTGTGTTCAGCGTTTGAAACAGGAGATGAGTATACAGTAGATATAGCTGTTAATCGTGTAATGGATGGTATTAAGGGTTTGATAAGAAAAGCAAGTCCTTACAATGTAGATGAGATACTTCTCATCATTGGTAATGATATGTTACATACCGATACACCTAAAGCGGAAACGACTGGTGGGACTCCTCAGAATACAAATGTTATGTGGTATGACGCTTACAAAACTGCTCAAAAATTGTTTGTAGATATCATTGAGTTGCTATTGACTATTGCTCCTGTAAAGGTTCAATACGACCCATCTAACCATGATTATGTCTCTGGTTTTATGTTAGCTCAAACAATAGAAGCTTGGTTTCATAGGTGCCCTAATATCACCTTTAATGTATCAATTGCACATAGAAAATATCACAGATATTACAAAAACCTGATAGGTACAAGTCATGGGGATGGGGCTAAGGAGACTGATTTAGCTTTATTAATGGCACATGAAAGTAAAGATTGGACAGATTGCCCTCATAGATACTTTTACATACACCACATTCATCATAAAAAAAGTAAAGATTATATGAGTGTATGTGTAGAGGCATTAAGATCCCCAAGCGGTACAGATGGTTGGCATCACCGTAATGGGTATTGCCATTCACCTAAAGCAATAGAAGCTTTTTTACATTCAAAGTATAATGGTCAGGTAGCTAGATTTACCCATCTCTTTTAAATAAGATATTCTGCTTCCATAACATGATATTTATTCTATATAGGGTCGTCTGATTATATACCGGTAATTAGATAACTAACAACTCAAAAGACATTATCCTAAATGCAATCTTAGTAGGTGCGGTATCACTGAACAGATTGCATTATTATTTTAGATGCTTAAAGCCTACAAATATAGATTATACCCTAACAAGACTCAAGAAGAACTCTTGAATAAGACTTTCGGATGTTGTAGGTATTTTTGGAATAAGCAAGTAGAAGCATTTAATTCTTATGACAAAGATTTAAACCCTAAGCCTATATTTAAAACAGTAAAAGAGTTGAGGGAGGAGTCAGACTGGATGAAGGAGGTTTCCCACCAAGCTGTTAAACAAAAAGAGATAGATTTTTTCAATTCCAAAAATAACTATTTCAATCCAGAGCATAGAGGTAAATCTGGCAGACCTAAATTTAAAAATAAAACAGGGCATCAATCTTTCAGGTTAGTTGAAACATCAAGGTTTAAGCCTCTAAAAGATAAAATTAGAATTGAAAAGATAGGGTGGGTAAAATACGTACAGCATAACCCTTTACCTGATAACTGCGAAATAAGAAATGCAACTTTTTCTAAAGATACCTTAGGACATTATTATGTTTCCATTTTAGTAGAAACGAAGGTTAAACATTTTGAAAAAACAGGTAAATCTGTTGGTATAGATGTAGGTTTAAAAGAATTTGCTACACTATCTGATGGAGTTACAATACACAGCCCTCATTATTTCCGCGAGAGCCAAGCGGAATTAAGACAGGCACAAAAGCATTTAAGCAGAAAGAAGAAGGGGAGTACTCGTTACAAGAAACAGAAGATCAAAGTAGCTAAGATTCACAAGAAGATAGCTAGGCAAAGAGAACTATTCTTACATACCACATCCCTCAACATCGTTAAAAATTATGATGTAATAAGCATTGAAGATTTGAATGTGGAAGGAATGAAAAAGAATAGGAGACTATCTAAGAGTATATCCGATGCATCTTGGTCTAAGTTCTTTTCTTACGTTAAGTACAAATCAGAATGGTATGGTAAAGAAGTATTACAGGTAGATAGGTTTGCCCCTACTTCTAAAACATGTAGTAACTGTAATAATATAAAGAAAGGTCTAAAACTAAGTGAAAGAACTTATCACTGCGATGTCTGTGGACATGAAATGGGCAGAGACTTAAATGCTGCTAACAATATTAAAGCACTAGGAGTCACTAGTGCTCAACGAGCGTAGAGGTTATGTAAGACCTTGCTTGCAAGGCAACCGACTGTC
>Ga0214166_1000888_pt1 | contig 14025 bp, 9 predicted proteins | sample TroBogepilimnion_27_FD_153005 | JGI IMG/M metagenome (GOLD analysis project Ga0214166, IMG submission 153005) | Freshwater microbial communities from Trout Bog Lake, WI - Practice 18AUG2009 epilimnion v3 | ecosystem: Environmental > Aquatic > Freshwater > Lake > Epilimnion/Euphotic zone ...
GTTGCTGAAATAAGTATTACATTATTTGTGTTTTCATAAAAAGAACCAATTACAGACCCTTTTTGATAAAAATTAGACAATCTGTTTTTTGAATCGAATTGAGCGAAAGACCCTATTAAAGTTACATTTTGTAAAGATCCTCTAATATTCAAATTATTCATGTCTCCTGCTAATACTATATTAGGGAAACCTGTAAAATTTGGTAGATGTGTATCCAATGTTAAAACAGAATCTGTTATAAGAGAGTTATTAAAACTATGTGCATAGTCTATGTTAAATGTGTATAAAAGATCTGAAGGGTTTCCATTATCCCAGTGTACAGAGTAGTCACTATTGCTATCCTGATAACGCTTGAACTGTATAACTCTGAAGTCCCAATTACATTCATTATTTTGTAAAGTATCTTTTCTATATAAGATAACTCCTTTTGTAGGGGTACTGCTGTTAATTGGCAATTCATAATAAGGACTGTAATAAATTATATCCGTAGGATTAGAAGGTTGTGTAGCTATTATATTAAGTGTAGAAATAGATGTTGCTGTCACTATAATTGGATCAACATCTCCTTGCATTGTAATAATTGTACTCTTTAATGTATTTGCATCCGAAAAATCAGGTAAGTCCCAAATAGTACGGAAATCTGTAATTCTGTATTGTTGTCCTTTTACTAAGTTTGAACTTTCAATTAGAGAAATTAAATCTGAGTGTGTAATATCAATAATAGTAACACCTGTAATACCACTTAAATCTGGAGTACATAAATATTCAGTGGTTATAGTATCGTTTGTTACACGATCTTTCAACATTATCTTTACTCCTCCATAGGTACAGTTGGCTCCGGGGTACTCGTGTGCTACGTCTAAGTAGCTCGCATTATCTGTGATTGAAAATCTCGTGTTAAGTTCTTCTAAAATTACTTCTAATGTATCCCCTTCAACAATTCCTAATGACTCAAGGTTATCTCCTGTATAACGTACACATCCAGTATTGACTTCGAATTTACATCCGCAATCTCCTTGACAAGAAACTATATTACCGCATTTACACATTATGATATACCTTTGAGTTGAGGTATAAAATTACAAAATATACCTAGTGATGGCAAAACGATAGATTTTTGTAAAACAAAAAACCCCAAGTCAGTATTTACTGCTTGGGGCTTGCGAAGTTAAATACTACTAATTTTCAGTAGCAGGTAATGCTTCATTAGCACTAATGTCTGTAGCTGCAGAAGCAAACTGTGCTTCTAAAGCGTCTGTTGCTGCAAAGATAACTCTTAATTCTTTAGAGTTAAAAATACCTTTCTCTACTCCACGATCAACAACTTGTTTGATAATGTTCAATGCTTCTTGTAATTTTTCCATAAAATTAAATATTTGGTTTGTACAAATATACTCTTTTTAATTGAATTACAATTATGCTAATAGAATTTTTTGTGCTACACCATTAATAATTACATTCCAAACTTTTGTAGATGTATGTGTTTCAGTTGTGACAGCTCCTGCGTTAGTGCCTGAAGACCCTACTACAAATTGATTATCCCCTGTCGGTTGTGCTTGGTGCCCTAATGCTATAGTTCCAGAGTAGTTCCCATTGTAACTTGCAGAAGTGCCTATTACTGTATTTTTTTGTCCTGTTGTGTTACTATATAAACTAGAAGTTCCAATTACTACATTATACGTACCTAAAGTGTTATTGTAAGAAGAATTATCTCCGATAGAGATATTTGAACTCCCTGTGGTATTATCTGATAAACTAAATAGTCCTACAGCAGTGTTTCCGTTACCTGTAGTGTTGCTTCTTAAAGATCCATAACCAATAGCATAATTATCACTCCCTGTGGCATTAGAGTTTAAGGCGAAACTGCCTATACCAATATTATCACTACCATTAGATCCAACTAATGCACTATATCCAATTGCAACATTGTCAGTACCATCTGTCAAACTACTTAGTGTGCTATTACCAAATGCAGTATTTTGAGAACCTGTAGTTAAAGAACTTAAGGCAGATAATCCGTAACTAGTATTTGCATTGACTAAGTCAAATGTAGGTGCTGTACTAATATCCCCTTGACCAATTAATACATTACCATTAATTGTTTTTAACTGTGGTGCTATTTGATTAGGGTAGATATATTGAAAAGGTTCTTGTGGAACTAATGTGTGGACTAAAAGCCTGTCATTACTACTTAGCTCAGTTCTGTGTTTTAAATTATCGAAATAGTCCATACTACTATAATTGAGCGTTAGTTAACTCTGTTTTTTGTTCACTAGTCAATGCACTGACAAATTCAGGTTTAGTTAACATAATTTGTATATGCTTTTTGTTACGAGCCAATGTGTCTAAATCATCTTGAGTAGGTGACTGTATAGCTTTTATTGTATTTATTAAAGCAACGCTATCATAAGCCGCTTCAATTGCTTTTGTTGCGTTAAATTCTAAACTTTCCATGTTATTATAAGTTAAAAAGGAGAGGCGTTAAACCCCTCCTTAAGTTATTAGATTATTAGATTATTAGATTAAGACTATCCGAATGCAGCTATTGTAGCAACTCCTGCGTTAGCAGCTAAGTTGTTCAATAAATCCTCTACTGCTTGATGTTTACCTACTTCAACGTAGAAGTTGTAGTTGATATCATCATTGATACGTCCTGCAAAACCAGAAGTATGGTTGAAGCTAGACACTTTCAATTTGTAGTTGATATATTGTTTAGTGTTATCTTGCATGTTAGAAGTTTCACCTCTTAACAAACGTCCTAAATAATCTTTGTCGTTAGACAAGTTACGGAAGTATGCTTTTCCTTCATACTCTAAATGACGTAAGTTACCTGCTAAGTGTGTTCTGTGTTGTTGACGAGTCAAGTATTTACCTGTGTACCCACCTTGTGGTAAACGTCCAATACCCTCACGAATCTCATCAGGGAATCCTGCAGAAACTTGAATTTGTGTTGAAGTTTCAGTAAATCCTACAATGTTACGTAATGCTTCATCACCATCCAATTGGAATACGCGAGATTTGAAACGAATACCTGCTAAACAGTTTCCTGTTGGAGTTACAGAAGCTTCTAATGAAGAAACTACCCAATCAATGTTTTGGTATGCTGCAGGTTGTTCTGTAACATAAACATCTTTGTAGATAGCATCACACTCATCACCAACAAAGTTCGAAAGAACTGAAGTTGTATACTTAGTTTGACATCCAGAATTATACGTGGTAACTGTTCCTAATGTAGCAGCTAAATCCCCTGAAGTATTAGCTTCTGTAATTGTTGGGAACGCTACACCTACATTTACAAATGTTAATACACCTGCATTTGCAGTTACAGATAAATTGTGATTAGTTAGAATAGCTGTTGCGTGAGCTGTAACAAAATTTACTGCAGTTGTAGTTAAATTAGTAGCAAAGTCCGCTGCATATGTATCTGTACCAATAGTAAATGTAACTTCTCCTGAAGTACCTGTCAAAGTTGCTGTAAGGTATTGAGCTAAAGAAATAACCAAATTAGGATAAATCTCTTGTAATTCTGCTAATCGATTGTTTCCACATATAGTGTCTGGTAACCATAAATCGTAAGCTTCTTGAACTGCATGAACTGTAGTACCCAAAGTCCAAGCGGTAGTTGTTGTAGAACCATCTGTACAAATATCAGACACTAAACCTACTAAGTTTACTGTGAATGTGTTGTTTGGTTGACCACTTGCTAACAATGTTGCAATTGCTGCGTCAGTGATTTTAGCTGAAGCTACTGCTGTATAGAAACCTACACCTGCATTATTTCCAGATTTAACAACTGTACCTGAAACTACATTAGAGATACCTTCAATAACTGAAGTTTTATCAACACCGTTATCTTCTACTGTGAATGCATACACATAGCCACCTGGTACTTCTGTATATCCACCAGGACAAGAAGTACAACCTTTAATGAAAGAAGGAACCCCTGTCACCAAGTTAGCTGGAGCACTTGCTACCAACATTTGATAAGTAGAAATTGATCCTACACGGTCAATACGGATAACTGGTGTATTGTATTGTGCAGCTACAATAGCTTTAGCATTATCATCACCTGTATCACATAAAGATAATGTATAGTAGCTGTAAGGAATTGTAGTAGCTGTAAGGTCGCTATCACATTTTAATATTGGAGTTACATCGATAAAATCTTCTACTTTACCGCCACCTGTCAATTGTTTTCTGCGAATACGGTCAACAGCTTCTAATATAATAGCTTTAGCATCTGCTTCAGTACAGTTGTCACATTCTACACAAGTGTCAAAAGGATTACATTTTGGTATGTCAATATTAACTCCTAAGAATTCTTCACCGTCACGACCTCCACGGAAATCAATTGCACCACCTTTTAAGTGAACTGCGATACGGAAATATGCATCTCCTGTTTTAAAGTCAAAAGAAGATCCTGGAGTACCATCATATCCAATAACTACTTCGTCAACAATATGCTCAGTAATTTTTGGAGCAGATACTGTCAATTCTTTAATTTCATTCAATGCGAAAGGTACAGTTGAATAAGACTTATCAGAGTAAGAACGTCCTGGAGTCTTTGCTTCGATACCTACACGAAGAGAGAAATTCTTTTTGTCTTTAGGCGCTCCTGCGAACGAACTAATGACCTTCAAACCGTCAGCCGTAGCTTTAGTTTGGTCAACAGCTGCTAATTGACCTTTTGCAAGGTTAATAGATCCACCTGTTGTTTTAACAGCGCCATCAATTAAGAAGAAGCTTCTGTCAAACGCTTTGTTTAAACCCATTGTTTGTTGTTTTTAGTTGTTACTATTTATATTTCGGAAAACAGCTTATCCTTGTTTAATTGGTAAGCAGTTGAGTCCCCATTGGAAGAGGCAAATTGTTTTGCCATTGCTGTAAGAATCCTGTGTACAGCTTTGTCGTCGAATTCAGGATCTGTGTCGTTAGATGCAGTTCCATCTAAATGAATGTATCCTGCAATATCTACTTTTTTAGGATATCTATAATAAGATAAAGTAGCTTTTGTTACTTTGAAGTCATCTTGGTAGACTGTTACGCGGTTACTGTTCACTAAGTAAAAAGTCTCTCGGTATTCAAAGGAAGGTGCGTTACTATCATCATTTAATAATTCCTCAATATCTTCGCTCTTTACTTCAAAAGTCTTCAAGCGGATATCTTTGCACTTACCTTTAGTTGCGTAAACATGAAAGTTTGCCAAGTCAAAGTAAGCTTTTGGAAGATAGAAAGAAGAAAAGTCTTCTCTTATCTCTTCAATTGTAAGTGGTGATTCTAGGACTAGAAGAGGTGACACGAATCTTATTCCATCGTCATTCCTCTTATCTAGTATCCAAGAAACATATTCAATACTTACTTTATTAAACAAATTGATAAATCTAGGTTTGTCTACATTTAGATTGTTATTTGTTAGGTTCCTGTTAACCAGGTCTACAAATGTTACGTAGGCTTCACTAATCTTCATTTATCAATAATTGTTTTTTTACGTTTGTAAGTTTTGTATTTTTTGTAATAGCTTCTGCAGCGTTCTTTAAGTCAGCACCAATCTCTACATCATCGTAGTAATATAAGCCTGAAATTTTAGATAATTTACCTTTGTTAAATTTATCTTTTAAGATCGAATAGATTACTAATTTCTCTCTGCCTGCTTTTGTTTTAGATTCTTCTACTAATCTGTTAAATGAAGTCGCTATATCATCAATACTTGACTCTAACTTGTCATTAAACATTCCGATAAGTGTTGTCTCTTCCACTGATTGTGATACATTAATTCCTAAATAACCTAAGATAGAAAATAATAATTCTTTATCGGAAATCATCATTGCGGAGAATGCACCAATTGCAGCAAATTTAGAAAGAGCTCTTTCATCTTTCACTTTGTGGTCCATATCAATATCTACTAATACGTAGGAAGAGTCGTTATACTTTGTGTTCCCTTCTTGCCCTTTTGGAGTCATTTGTCCGGTTAGTAAACCGAAGTAAACTTCAATAGCATCTTTAGGGTCATTAGTATTATAAGTCTTTCCAGAATAGACTTTGAAATTTAAACCGTCAAAGAACGAGTGGTCATCTGGTATTTTTTCGAAGGCTTTTGGATTACCTGTTGCAGTACGATAAGGCTCTAATAAATTAGCAACTAATCCGTTTGCAATTAATTCTGCTTGCGATCTGTCAATGTCTTTGTAACAAGGTGAGTATGCATCAAAACCTGTATCCCAAACTCCGTGTTTACCTGATGCGTCAGAAGATATCCATCTTACTTGAAAAGATTCTGATACTCCTTTTGATGGAAGCTTTGTTACACCTGCTTGAATGTAACCTGAAGGGGCATCCATATCCCTTTTATCTTTTAAAACATACTTGGAGTTTTTACGTACTGTAAAATTACCAATTTTAAATAATTCTTTTACTTCTTTCATGTGGTTTGTTTTAATGCAAATTTACTTACATCTTGACCCCCAAGCAAAATAATAAGAATTTTTAAGATAATTGGGAGAGGTATTTCACTCTCCCTTTTATCAGTAGTTTATTAGATTCCTCTTCCTTTTTCTTGTAATTCGATAATCACGTAACGTGTAGTATCTAATACTAAAGCTGAAGATTGAGAAGTAGCCCAGAAAGTTCTACCCATTTGTTTCATTGTAGAAGCTACATTTTCAAACTGAGTTTGGTTAGCCATACGACCTTGCTCATAACCGTAAGTTACGTGTGGTTGACCTTCAGGTTTGATATAGTAAATGTTAGCTGTTTGTGATCCACCTTCTACTAAAGAAGCATTTTTCACTTTGTTAGTTACATTTGAGTACTCAGGTTTTGTAACGTCCCAAATCACTAAAGAGTTAGATGTGTGTGCGAATTGCTCACCATAGAAACCTGCAGAGAAACGGTCAGTTGTTGGTAAGTAGTCTAAAGATGGATCGTGCTCCACTTCAACTTTACCTAAACCTGGAAGCATTACAGATGTAATTGCTACAGCACCCATTGAAAGATCATTTAATGGTCCTGAGAAAACTTTCTCTGGTAATTGACCTAATGAACCTGTCATACCAACTGGTAATCCGTTCAATTGAGCGATAGCGTTTTGACGGAATAAGTGTAACAAGTTTTGGTATGCTAGCCATCCACCTTTAAATTTAATAGAACGTTGTCCTACAGGAATATCAGAGTTTTGGTAGATATAAGCAGAAGCCTCATATAAGTGGTCTAAAGTGATTCCACCTGGACGAGAATACTTGATTAATTTACCTCTACGGATTTGGTGCCATACACCTTCGTTTACACGTTTCAATCCATTTGATGTAGCAACTGTTGCAGCTTTAGCAAATAAAAGCTCGTTAGTTTCCATCATAGATAATTCCATTAATGCTAGGTACTCTAATGTAGAACCAATCATAGCAGGTTTAAGATTTCCATTTGCATCTTTACGAGCATAGAACATCATATTTTTACCTCCCATTGCATCAATTTGAGCACTTACTTTATCAGCCATTTTATCAGCGAATTGTGTAAGTCCCGCAGACTTCATACGAGCAGCTTTTGCAGATACGAAAGTCTCAACACCTCTTGGATCAGATAACAAGAATTCGTTAGTGATTGTTCCAGAAGGATCTTTAATTAAAGACAAAGTACTAAATGCAGTGTCAAACTCAGCTAACTTGTTAGTTAATTTTGTCCACTCGATACCTGCTTTCAATTTGTCAGCTGGGAACCATTTAGATTTATCGTTAGTTTGCATTGTAACATAGTGCTTGAAGTTTTCTCCAATGTGCTCTACATCATGCTCTGCAGATACCATTACTTGTTCACCGTAAATTGGGTCATAAGTTAAAATATCTCCTTTTGTGAATTCTTGGTTCAATACCAATGTGAAAATACCACCATCGATACCTGGGAAATCAAACTCAGCTGAAGTGTCTTCTGCTGTGTAACATTTAACCTCAGTACGGTCAACTGGTAAATCATAAGTGATTGATTGACCTTCAGCAACCTCTAATACAGCAGAATCAGCAAATAAATCCTTCAAGAAAGGCATTGCTTTTTTGTGTGAAGTAGCGAAAAGGTTAATTAAACCTAAGTGCTTTCTATGTGAATCTTTGTCATCCATAAGATAAGTGGAAACTTTTGCGGAATCCATCCAACCCATAGATTTCAACTCTTTCACATTTGTGAACCCTACAACGTAATCCCCGTTGATAGACTCATGGATGTCAAATCTGTTTGTAGACATGTTATTATTTATTATTTATTAGTTACTATTTAAGTTGTGAGATGTTAATTGTTTTCCCACTTGGTCCTGCAGGTTTTGCAGGTTCAGCAATTGAGTGAGCTCTTGGTATAATTTTCAACTTACGAGCAGTCTCTAATTGCTTATTTTTAATTTCATTTTTTGTTACTTGTTTAATGAATTCCTCTTCGTCATACAAGAACAACGCTAATCTTGAAGCTTTCTCCGGATTAGATCTCGCTTCGTTATATCTAACATCCAAATCTAACACACCTTTATTGTCAATTTTTGTAGCCATATCTACAAGTTTAGACTTTATAGTATCTTTTAATTCGAATTGATTCATCTTTTCTTTGAGGTCCTTTTTATAGATTTTGTACGCTGCTTCTGCTTCTGCTTTAGCTGCTTCAGCTTTCAAAAGTTCTGCACTCATTGCATTGTCTATAGCTTCTCTCAAAGTTGTGTGAGCCTCTAGAGCAATTTCTTCTAAGATACCCTCTTCTTCATAAGACTTAATCAAACGCTTTAAATCACGCTCATTTTGTCCTGAAGCAGCCCCTCTCAATAAAATAATCTCTTTTTGGTCCTCAACATTGCTTAAATCTAATCCTTCCAAAGGATCTGAAAAAGCTTGTTTCATTTCAAGCAAAGAACGAATATCGCCACCGGCTTTTTCTACTTCTATTAATTTTTGAGTAAACTCTGAAATACCTTCAGCTGAGATCTTATTCCTAGTAGCAGATTCTTTAATCTCTTCTATTTTGCTCTTAAGGATGTCTGCGAATGTTTCTTCGTCTACTTCAATTTCATCTAATGTAAATTCTTTCTCTTCTCCATCAACCTCTTGAATAAAACCTCCTAACTCATCTCCCCAAATGCTTTTTAATGCATTTTTGTAGATCAATGATGATTGCGGTTCTACTACAGGTTCATTTGTAGGTTCTAATGTCAAAGGGTCAATTGGTGCAGGTTCAGGATCAACATCAGTAGGTAGAATTGGGTCCGATGGGGTTGCATCTTTATTAAGACCTGGTTCTACTTTAATACCATCTATCAAAGGGTCAAATCCTGGTAAAACTTCTGGTACCGGATTAACTGCAGCTTCTAATGCTGCCTCTGCTGTTTCTTTTTCCTCTGCTCCAACTAGTGGTGCGTTTAATAAACTGTCCAACGTAATGACAGCCGCTTTTCCTTGGTTTTCCATGCAAATTTATTTTTTGGTTTTTGATTTTACAACTTGATATTCAATTGATAATACTATTTTACGTATTATAAGAAAATATGCAATCTTCTAATTTTTATTAATTGTAGCTATATACTCAGCACTTTGTCTCTTTTTTGCTTGCTCTTCTAATTGTTTAGCCTTCAATGCAAGTTCCTGTGCTTTAGTGTCCATTTCTGCTTTATGTTGTTGTTCACGTAACTGTAAGTCTTTCGCTTGCATTTCCATTTGATTAGATACTTCAGTAGCTCTTAGTGCGTGATCAGCTTGTGCATTAATTTGAGTGAAACTATTTGGGTCAGCTTGTTTGTCAGCCGCTCTACCTAAAGCAGATATTCTCTCTCTTTCTAATTGCGTCTCTCTATCTTTTTGTTTAGATGATTCTAGACGTTCCCATTGTTTTTGATTATTCTGATCTTCTAATTGAGCTTGCTGTTGTTGTTGCTCTAATGCCTGTTGTTGTTTTTTATCTTCGTCAGCTTGTCTGTGTTCTCTCTCTATTCTAGCTAATTCTACAACTTCAGAGAAGGAATCTGATCCAATCAATTTAGCAAGTTCAAGTGTATCTGCACCTAAAGTATTTGTGTTCAATAAGTATTGTCTGAACTGTTCAAGTTCTTTACGTTTTTGTGAATCGTATGTTGCGATAAGTCCTAATCTTCTGTAAGAAAGATCTGGATCACTCATTTTCAAGAATTGTATAGATGCATCAGATTTTGTATAGTATAGACTCAAATCTTTATTATTGGCTTGGCAGTACTGTGCAACTGCTAAATGTAAACTTAACGCAGATTTATTAAATATTGAGTATTCTTCGTGTACCCCTGAAATTTGAGCTACGTTCGTCTCTTGACCTGTTTTAACCCCCTCAGCAGTTTCATACTTCGTTGGTTGATTAAGTAATGGATTGATACCAATTAATTCATAAGCTTTCTTCTGAAAGAACTCTGCCATTTGAACACGAGTTTGTATCTCTTGTGCATGAGACACATTTACTACTTGTATTGGACCTTGAGCCATATTCTTTTGAGAATCCATTGAAGCAGTGAATGGCATAAGTCCTACAGATTTTGCTGTATTTCTTAATTGTAACAATGCTTCGTCTGCTGATCCCCATCCTTCATATTCAGAAGGAATTAAATCTGTACTCATTAGTAATACCATACCAAGTTCTTTTTCAATTAAAGCACTGATTTGGTTCATACAAAGATTATACTTAGCTTGGAAAGGCAATATCTTGCCAACTAAAGATTCTCCTATCTTACCTGCAACAGGTAATAAAACTTCGAAATCTGAATCTCCTTTAATTTGGTTTTCCATCGGTTCAACCTCTAGATATATAGGTTGTTTTAAGTTTGCACTCATGATTTTAATACCCCTATATACTACAGGTCGGTACTGCCATTTCAAAGTGTTTTCTTCAAACTCTGTTATAATATCGTGTAAAGACTCTTTGTAGGTCTCTTTAATGTTATTATCTTTTATGAACTGTGGTAAAATATCTTCTGTTACTTCTTCTGTAACTACGCGGCCTTTTTCATTGACATACGTCAAATACCCCCACAAGTCATAGGATTTAAAGTAAACTTCTGTTACTTGGCATAAATCTTTTCTGTGTACAAAATCTGCTCTCAATAAAGCAGCTAATGCATTGTACACCCCTTGTTGAGCTTTCGGCATTCTTGGTAAATATCTTTCGCGCGTATCTTGGGAACCATCCTTATTAAAAACTGTTTCAATACCCATAGGAACTCCTGTTTGATCTTCTAAACCAACCATGAAGTTATAAGCATTGTACCCCTTGAAAGGTACAGTCTCTATTTTGGAAAAGTTATTATTTATCGCGTCCTGTATATTTCCTGAGATAATACCTGTTGTTTGGTAATTCATCCAACTAGTATTACCTCCTAAAAGCTGTTGTTGAGTTTCTGTGTCAATTAAATGACCATGCTCTCTAATAACCTCCGAAGGTGTCATAGGCTGAATCCTACCTACATACTCTCCTTTTGATACATCGTCCGCGGAAACTTCTTTTGAGAAGAAAGTGTTTTTTGGACTCCATACAATTGGTTGGTATTTATCGTGGTAAATTTTATATTCTCTAAAGCATCTTCCTGAAATCAAATAATCTTTTAAATTAAGCTTTCCTAAATGCAGTAAGTTAAATCTCTCTTTGTCATGGTCTAATGTAGCTTCTCCCCATTGAACTCCTATAGTTTTAAATGTAGATTCTGTTGAAGCTTTTGTATCGGGAGCTGTATATTTTTGCCTTACTTGCTCTATTTGTTGCTGGAATTGTTGCTTTTCTTCCTCTGATCCAAACTCTTTTCCGTTAGGGTCTAAACCCATTTCAGCAAGATGTGCGTTTATTTCAGTGTCTATTATTTGAGATAGAAGCTCTTGTATTTCTTCAGTTTTATGTCTTAAGTATTCGTTTTGAGCAATTTCCCCTGTATCTGTAACGTGGAACTTATCTTGGAAGTCTACGTACTTATCAACAATAGTGTTTATTATAATACTTGTGATATCGTAATGTCTCAAAAAGGCAGGAATTCCTGCACCACTTAAAAGTTCTTCTAATGAATGTAAATTTGGAACTACTTCAGAAAGCTCTTGAAAAGTAAGCCTACCTTCAACCATTCTGTAATTATCAAAGAATGTTAGATTCTCGCGCAATTGTTTTAATCCAATGTGCTCAAAAGAATCCATTACAGCCCGCTTCCAAACATCTTTACGCTTTACCTTAATAGGTAACGTCATTGGTGGTAGGTAATCAGACTTCGCTAACGCGTTAAAAAATCCAGTTTCAAACATAAAACAAAATTACAAAAACTAATACTAGTTAGAAAAATGATAGAAAATGTTAAGACTAAAAAGCACTTGGACGCATGTTTCCGTAAATAGATAATCGTGGCTTTTCTCTGTAAGGGTTAGGTTGAAATTTAGGTTTTGTTTCATCTTTAGGTCGAATCTCCGTTTTATCCAACTCTCTAGCATACGTCAATGCATGCATAAAAGCGGTAATCCTATCGAAGTTTCCTCCAACTCGCCAATTCAACATTTCTTTTAATAAGTCAATATCTTCTATAAACTCAACTCCGTACTTAATAATTTCGTTTCCATTCTCATCTATACCCATAACATGCTCCTCTCGACAATAGTCTACAAGTAAGTTAAACATATATCGTTTATTACCCCCTGTAGGATATACACCAAACTTTGTGGCTGACTTCTGTGTACCATTATTTGTGGAGTTCGAGAAAGACATTGCAGGAGCTAAACATTGTTCAGCTTTTTTCTTGAAATTCAAAAATTGCAAAAACATTGTATCAACAGCCTCCATGTTACATATTGCATTCCAACACTCTAGCATAGTTTCCCAGGTTTGATGCAATTCTGCATGTCGCGCAGGTCTAGATGCATGCGAAGCAATAATAACTTCCGCAGGAGAGTTAGGTTCTAAATTCCTTCTTTTAAGTACATAAAAAGCCCCTAATGAATCTGTATCAGATTGATCAAGTTTGTAATCATCTAATCCAGAAACAAACTTGTATGTAGGCGGTTTTTCTGTAGGAAGGTCTCCAAATAGAATAATAGGTGCATCTGACTCACCCCCTCCGTGAGAAACTTCCGCGCGTTTTTTACCAGAAAATTCTTGCTTAAATCCGTCAACAGATCTATAGATTTCTACATTTTTACCAAGTAAACCTTCGTCTTCTAGATACCTAATATGCTTATCAATTATGGCAGTTGGAAATGGGTTAGTTGAACTTGTAATGAATACATCTGCTATTTCTAAAGGGTAATACATTCTGTTTTTTTCCTTATCCTCTTCCTTTTTAAATGATGTATTCTTGTCTTGAATATATTTAGAAGCCTCTTTCCAATTAGTTTCGTTAACTTTGATACTTTTTAAGTTTGTATCATCTATCCCTAAATACTCAGCCAAGTTAGTTTGAAGTTTAGGTATAGGTAGACGATAGGACATCTGCCCTGGAACGAAGGTTCCAAATTTATCTTTTTTACTTCTTTCCCAAGTTATAAATTCAGGATCTACACGTCTATCTAATGTATTCCAATTCATTGGAAGTAAATCATAAGCTTCAGGATTAGAAAGCATTTCTTTCGCATCCTTACTTAAGTCTTGGTTTCCAGAAGTCCCCGAAAGTACATGAACTAATTTTGCCCCATATTGTGTCTTAAATGATGGGAGTGCAGATTGTAGTATCTTTCTACTCGCAAATTTACCACAATTGTGTGTAACTATCATATTATCAGTTAAAAACAATTTACTTTTATTGTCCACTTTTATACAATAGGTTTGGCAGTCTTCATAAAATTCTATATTTTTTATTGTAACTCTTTTCTCATAGGACTTCTTTTTAATACTATTATTGTTTCCTTCAGATATTTTATACCTATTCAATTTTCTATCTAACCTAAATATTGGCAAATCAGTATATAAATAAAATCTATGAGTAGTTTTACATATCACTTTAACACCATTCTTTTTATAAGAAGACTCTTTGGTCGTATGTTTCAAACTAATACCTAAACTTCTACAAAGGCGTTCAAA
>Ga0214166_1000890_pt1 | contig 14024 bp, 24 predicted proteins | sample TroBogepilimnion_27_FD_153005 | JGI IMG/M metagenome (GOLD analysis project Ga0214166, IMG submission 153005) | Freshwater microbial communities from Trout Bog Lake, WI - Practice 18AUG2009 epilimnion v3 | ecosystem: Environmental > Aquatic > Freshwater > Lake > Epilimnion/Euphotic zone ...
TAATTGGTAAATGTTAAAGGAGCGGCACCAGTTCCTCCTTCTCCACCGTCAACTGTTATAAAGTCAGGATAAACATTTTTTTGGTTCATTAATGAAGCAAGTTTAGAAAATTCCCAAATATCACCAACACATAATTTAATACCTATTGGTTTCCCCTCCGATAATCTTCTAAGCTCAACTATAAATTGTAGTAGACCTTCAGGTGTACTGAATTTAGTATGATATGGTGGACTAACTACTTCTGTTCCAGCTTCTACGTTCCTTATTTCCGCTATCTCGGGAGTATTTTTCTTTGCAGGTAATATACCACCATGTCCGGGTTTAGCTCCCTGGGATAATTTGATTTCTATCATCTTAACTTGCGGAAGGATTGCATTCTTTTTAAATATACCTCCATCAAAATATCTAACACCATCTATTGTAATACCAGACCCAAAATATCCAGTACCTATTTGGAAACATATATCTCCACCTTCGGCTAAGTGATGCGGAGATAAACTACCTTCACCTGTGTTATGGAAGAAATTACCTAATTTTGCTCCGCCATTTAAAGACATGATTGCCCGATTTGATAATGCACCAAAACTCATGGCCGAGATATTAAAAATAGATGCGTTGTATGGTTGTTTACAATCTTTAGAACCAATAGTAATTCTGGGCTCTACTATTTCATGTGGATTTATTGGGTATATGGAATGCTTAAAATATTCGTATCCATTTTCATAAACATTTAACTGTGTTCCAAAAGGAGAGGTGTTTGGATCCATTTTTGCTTTTTGATAAATGTCTGACCTATGTTCCCTATCATAGGGAGTACCTTGTGTATCAAATTCACTAAAGTACTGCCGGGTTTTAGGTCCTTCCTCTTCGCATATCGCTCTTGCTCTTCCAATAAATGGAAAATTCTTTAAGATGGAATGCTTTGTCTGGGTTATGTCCTTGATGAAAAGGATCATAGCAAAACAGGACGCAATAAAAATCCCATTAAAGAATGTAATGGGAATGTGGAAATAAGAAATCGTGAAGGATACCACCATTATCAGGAACAGTATCATAAAAATTTTGGTTCTCGTTAGGCTACTCATTTTTTGTAAATTTTATATAAAGTACAAATATAATAAAATGTTTTTGAATAAAAAAATAAATGGCGTTAAAAAAGCGTCAGAATAATTTCTGACGCTTTTTCTTATAAGGATATTTAAAGCTTCCTATTTAGCTGTTTCTGCTGGTGCTGCTGGCGTTGAGTTACTTTCGTTTCCCATCATCTCCATCAGTTTTAAACCCATCAGTCCGTTCATTGATCCATCAGTTCCAGTACCGCCGCCGATAAGTATCTTTGGTATAATCTGTATGTTGTTCTTACCGATTTCTTCGGTTATCTTCAGTCGAGAGAAGTTATCTTGTCCCATTGCCGCAACTTGTTTCTGGTATGCAACCGCAGTAGCTTCACCAATAGCTTCAATTCTTGCCGCTTCCGCCGAACCAGTTACTTTAATACGGCTTGCTTCTGCTTCCGCTGCCAATACTACTGATTTCGCCTTACCGTCTGCTTCCTTAACCGCTGCATCCGCTTTCTTGGCTGCTATATTAACCGATTGATCAGCAGTAACGATTTGTCCCTGCATGTTGGCCAACGCAGTTTCACTTTCCAGTTGTTGTCTGATTTTCTGGGCTTTCATTTCGCTATCATAGGTTATTTCCTGCTCCTTCGCTATCTTACGATCGGTCAAAGGTTTCATTAATTCAGGAGGCGGAACGATGTCACCAATCAAGGTATCCACTGCATTTACGTTGTACTCCTTCAGGGCTTCAGAGATAGTAGCTTTCGCTTCATTCTGCCTGTCGACACGGGAATTAAGAAAGTCAATAACCCCAGATTTTTGAGCCGAGTTACGGAAGTAGTTACCGATCGTAGGCTCTAACACCTGGCTTACAAGGTTTTCTACCGATCCGAAACGTGCAGTAACATATGGCGCCTGATCTGCTGGAATATGGATGATTTGTGCAACATCCAAATTGAAGGGAAATCCTTCGGAAGAACGAACAGTAATTGTTGAAAGGTTCTTATCTAAATTGTGGCTTTCGTTTTTAGCATCTGCCCAGTTAAGGACAATGTTTGTAGTCGGGATATTTTGAACCTTATGCGTCCTTTTATTGATAGCATAAAGACCCGGATCAAATCCTTTGCTAGATACACCCTTTTCGCCAGGAGATACTATATTACCGTGTTTAAATCCAACACCGGAAGTATCTACTCCATCTTTACCGACATAAGAGATAACAACACCTACGTGGCCAATCGGCACTTCAGTCATATTATCCAAATCAACCTTTACTGCCCACTTGTTAAGGGAATAGGAGCCGGAAAGAATTGGCTGAATTTGTAAACCCCTTTGTCCGCCAGCCTTAATAAAAGCATCGAAATCCTGGTAGTTATTATGACCAGTTACTTCCTCACCCGCAATTTGTCCTGGTGTTAATGGTGCTCCATCCAGTGCAGTAATAATACCGATTTGACCGGCAGGGACAACCTGTATATCATCCATCGAAACTTTGAACAGAAGGGTATTAATCCTATATTTACCAGCGGTAATGTAGCGTCTCTGCTTACCTTTTTGTCCGCCGTTGTTTAGGAATAATCTTCCATCCTGGAAATTGTTACACTCTACGCTTTGTGCTAACATCGCACCGGTTGGTAAAGTTGCTCCGTCCTTTGCTTCTATCAATCCTACCTGCCCAATTGGCACCTCGGTAAAGATTTCATAATTGACGGTATACTGCCAGACCCAGTAACCCCAATAGATACCAGGTGCTAGAGGATCTACCTGATATCCTGCTTCCCCATTTAATGCTACTATTCGTCCTTCGGGGAGTGTTCGGTTTGCACCTAACAGAACGAATTTTTTGGTCACCAGACCAATTTTGTCTTCAGGAACGATGATCATTCCTAGTAGTACCCGCAAGGTAAACTTGTACAGTACAATTAATAATAGTGGGACTATCAGCCACCAGTAACTCAAGATATGTGCTACCATTTGTTTGTTATATCGGTTGACCTGCACCGAAAGGTTAATCTTTAATTAGTTTAAATATTTTGGTTGTGTCTACGCGCGCGTCTCTAATAATTACTTTATGTATTAGAGCGGTTGTCGGTTTTAATAAAATCATCTTATTTCCAATTTATTTTTTACCCAGGTTAATTCGTCATAATCATCGGTATAGTAATATCCCATGGCCACTGCAAGTTTGTGAACCTTTGCACCTTTTACTTCCATTGACTTTTCGAGTATCTTTACTTTTTGTTCAGGAGTTTTCTTATTATAGATCCCCATTATTTCCTTTTCGTTGTAATGTTTTGGCCAAACAATTTTAGAAGAAGTAACTACTTTCTTTGGCTTCCTGCGAAATTTATCATTATAGGATTTTTGTTCATTGGACATTTTCCTATCACTAATAAAATTATATCCATACCAAATAATCCGATTGGATGCAATATTACCTTTCGACTCGTCTATAAAATAGACATAAAAATTCCATTCATAGGGTTTATGGTAATGTTGAATCTTAATCTTTTTCCTGAAGAATTTGGTGTAGACCTCAGGATCAGATAGAGGCCTTTCTTCATTCCGTTGCCAGGGAGCTAAGTAAGTAACTGTTTTTAATACAGGCTCGCCTAAATATTTCTTTTCTAACCTCATATATTTTCTTCGATTTTCTTAATCAATTCATGGGTACAATACCCATGAATAGTACCATTTACCCAATGGATACCATTATCTGTCCTTTCATAGGATTCACAAATAACTTTTCCGTTCGGAACGAATGTAATCCTGATTTTTGGTTTTTCTATCTTTGCCATTTTATTTGGTTTGTTTTTTTGTCCATTTAGTTGTTTCATCTTCACCGGATGCGTATTCGTAATCCATAGCATTGGCTAAGAATTGAATCAGTGGATCTCTTTGACCCAATAATGCCTCCTTTAAAGCCTTTTCAAGAATCTTGACCTTATAAGGCCAACTTTTCTTGTTATAGATTTCCATCAAATCTTCTTCCGTAAATTTTTTGATGTGGGAAGTTCCTTTTTCTAATTTTGGCTGTGTGTACTTTCTTGGCATATTTAGTATTTTATAGCATCCCCCATATATCAGAACCATCTTCAGATTTATGGGCAGCTTTTGTTATTTGTTTATTTAATTTTTTTATAGTGCTGGGTTTTTTGTTTTTGTTATTTTTAGCAAATTTATTATCCATTTTGGTTGCTATCTTCTTAGCCTCCAATAATTCCCGCATCATTCTTGAATTCTTCTCATTAACAGATTCTTCCATACTATTATCTTTATACCAACTGCCCAACTTATTTTTACCCTTTTATTCGTCGCATCCTGCTGAACTTATCCGAGTTTCTGGCTAGGCCATACAAGGGTACAGGAGCTACTAAACAGTTAGTTTTCCTTTTTTAATAATTCTTCGGTTCTTTTTATTAAATCGTTTGCCTTAACAAACTTATCCGCAGCCTCGTAATTTTCTTCCTCTGCGAGTTTATTTATTAGATCCTCTTCAGTCAGACCCATCAAAGATAACCTTCTACGAATTTCATTTCTGGTCGCTTTAAATTGATTCAGAGATGCTCGTAGAAGGTTTTCCCCCACTTTCGTAATTTCGTCAAGTTTTTGAGTAAACTCTTCATGAGTCTTACAAGCGAGTAAAGAGTTTCTATATTCCTCGGGAATATTCGTTAACTGATTTACTACGTCGATTTCCTCGTTACTTAAACCATTATTTTCCATATGTCTTTAACTTGATTCTTCCATATCAACTACACCAGAATCTTTAATAATACCTTCTAAGAACTTAAACTCGAAACTCTTAAATTTAAAAGTCTGGTTATTTAATCCACCTTCAATTCTTACACACACACCTTCCTTAATATGACGTGGATCTATTACAGATGCTCCTTTAGCATCTTCTTCTACCATTTTTACAAAAGCTGCTTGAGTATCCCTATCATCAACAGTTTCTTTTCCTGTTTCAAGAATACCCTTCAATGCTAATTCTTCAAAGGTAATTTTTCTGATTAATGGAACTGTTTTAACCCCAAGTTCTGCACAACGTCTAACAACGTCATCCCATGAATAATCAATAGAATGTCCATCTTCGTTTGTAAAAGTAATCCTATAAACGTAGACATCACTTTGGGCAGGTGCACAGCCATATGAGTAAGCCATAACTTCACCATATTGTTTAGTGAAAGCCTTATCCTTCATTTTGGTTGTATCCGCTGGTGGCATGATATGTGCACCCGTTGATTCGAATCCTACAATTTCCCCGTAGATAGTTTCACCTTTTCTTAGGTTATCTTTGAAAAGTAAGAAAGCCTTTTCACGGATTGTAGGATCATGGAATTGTTTTCCAGAACTTTCTTCTATTACAACCCTACGTGTACCATTTAGGTATTCCCAAGTTTTTGCGTCGATCTTAACACCCATAGTTGTTAAGAACTTTTCATACCACTTAAGCCTTCTGTCTGTTTGAACGTGTCCAACTCTGAAGCTAGTTCCGTGAACCTTTTCGGTTTCAATTAACCACTGTCCCTTACCAAATTTGTGGACATTTGCACCAAAGTGAGAGGTATCAAAGTGCTCCTTAAACATTACAGAGGATTTAGCAGTTTTGGTTTTCTTAGCTTTGGTTTCTCTAAGAATTCTTGCAGTTTCCTTGTTAATATATTTAGAACAAATTTCTGTTTTACCAAGAGTATCGAAATCAAAACCTTCTTTCAAAAGTTCCTGTTCGCTCCTTTTTAAGAAACTGAAATAACTAAATGGTACGAAAAAACCATCAGATATTTCGCCTCTGAACTTTTGTGCACGAACCCTACCATTGGAATCAAACATTCCAGGTTTAGCGTCAGGATTTTTATTTAATTCTGGGTGCCTGTACAGGTTATTATTTTTACAAAATTCTGCACTCAAAACACCATCAGATGGAAAATAAACCCCTAAGTCGTCTTCCTTTGTGTCGAGACCTACGACCACCTGATTCCCCTGACATGTACCTAATAATACTTTATCCGCGTTTGTGTGTACTCTTACATTCTTAATTTTAAGCACTGATGCCTGATACATATAACTAATTTCTTATTTTAATCTTATTGATTCTACTTCATCAAAAAGTTTGATTTGTACTTTATACCCTTCGTAGATTAAGGGTATGAATGATAACTTATCAACATTCGGGTAGTATTCAAGATATACCACTATATCTCCACCTTCTTTATGAATACCGACTATATCCTTTATCCACGATATTTGATCATATAGACCATGCATTGCCTCTTCTATGGGAAGCACCGGACTACTACCCTTTAATTTTCGCATGGTACCTCGCAGAACAAAACCTATTATCACTATACCAATTGCGATGCCCACTATAAGTGGCAAAAAATCCTGTAAATCTTCCATAAAATAGTTAATAGGCTATTCCCCCTATTATAGGTTTCTTAAAACGATCTTGTCTTTAGCAGATCGTTTATAGTTATAAATTTCTTCAATTATTTCCAGATATTGATCTACTCTGGCACAATCAAACAGTTTCGACCTTTGGTAAGAAAGTTTATTGAGGAATTCCTCAAAAACAAACTTTTTGTTTTTTAAACAACCAACGAAGGCATAACAGAATGTCCTTCTTTTATATCCGTCATAATAAGCCCCAACTAAATTTATTTTGGAAGCTATTTCTGAGGCTTGCTGGATGTCTTTTATTTTAAATGTACCTTCTTTAAAGATTGCTTCATTAATTCGCGTATCTCCTGTTAACAAATACATCGTAATCCTATGATTAAATTTATAAGCATCTAGAAATTGTTTGTATATAATATAATCCTTAAGACCCTTTTCAATGTAGCTATTAAGATAATCGTCAATTTTCCAATTTTCTGTATTGGTATTTAAATCCTGAACAGTAGTTAAATCGGCACCCTTAGAAATATAGTATTCAACAGGTAAACCCAATTCTTTTCTAGCTTCCAATCGATGTTGCCCGTCAATAATTTCCATTCTTTCGTTTACCTGGATGGGGGATCGATGAACTTTCTTTCGCATAGATGCTATAATCCTACGAAGATTCTTTTGGTTAATAATACGATTTCCCTTGAGTGTTTTAAAAACACTATAATCTTTAGTACTGATAATTTCTGTGTTCATTGAGCTGTTTGTTTAAAAGTTATCTTCATACCATATTAATGGTCAATGTTATCCTAGTTGTCCCACCGTAATGTGCTACACTCATCGTATTTTCGGGTTTTTACTCTACCAATTTTGTATCCCTACTATTTAAGGAAGCTATGTGTAATAATAGCTTCCTTAAATAATATTGAATGTATAACCAATTATTATTAATCATCTGAATCATCTGAATCATCTGAATCATCATCATTATTATCGTTGCTATTGCTATTGCTATTATAACTATATGATGGCTCCGGTGCACTGTATATTTCTGCTTCGGGCTCCGGTGCAGTATAAGTATATGTTTCAGTAGGAGCAGTAGTATAAGCTTGCTCTATAATGTTTTCTACTGGATCCGGCTGCTGCACTGGCTGGTCCTGATATACTGGCTGATCCTGTTGAATTACATTTGGATCGATTCCATCATCGTAATACATTTGACCATTACCAAAAATATCATCCAAAAGAACAAGGTCCGTAATCAGATCCCCAAGATCGTCTATTAATGATCCGGCAGCGTTATAGCTATAATTTCTTCCTCTGTACCGGTATTTCTTACGTAGGTCGTTACCAAACGCCCTTCTCGGTTTAGATGTTACTAAATTACTCGCGCTCGGTTGAGGCGATTTATTCAATGTAGCCCCTGGCCGTAATGTTGGAGCTGGTACAGATTGTCTGCTCGGAATAACTACATTTTGTTTAGGTGCCGGCTTTTCTGGCACCTCTTTAAAAAATAGTCTCTGTAAGAAATTTAGTCCCATTTGCTTTGCTTTGTTGTTTAGATTGTGTTAAAAAATCGGTTTACCTACTCGTCATCATCGATGGTCGTTAAGATCTCTTCTTTTTCCCTTAAAATTTCTGCACATCGTTCATAGTTTTCTTCTTCTATCATCAAGTGCATCAGAGAATCCACATTCTCCTGATCTGTAATGGAATCCAGTGCTTCTGGAATATCCGGGTAATCCTCGTTGACTACCATTTCATGAGCTTCTTGTAACAAGGTGCGTTCTCCTGATTTAATGTCTTCCAGTCTCTTTAGCCTTTCTTTAACTAATGCCATACAAGTTATAAATTTATGAGTTAATACATTTCCTTAGCCTATATAGACTTAGCGTTTACGCTTAGCCTAATCCATAATATTGCTTCCTCATTTTGATAAGCAACTCGTCTACGAATTCCCTATCTAATGCACCCGGAAGCTCCGATTTTTCAAAGATCTCATCCATTCTCTTTATCTTATCCTCTGCTTCTGTTACTAACTGGTCATAATCATATTCACCCCTACGGATGCTTAATAGTTGTTCTCGGTTGGGCCTTCTTACTACTACTCCCTTTCCTTCTCCAATCTCTGTAGCCATGTCCAGTAATCTGTGGCAGTGTGCAAGATTTTTACCATCATAACCTTTGCCATGTAGCAGATTGTCTGCAAATCGAGCAGGATTACGATTTTCAATCCATTCTACTTCTTCCTTATATTGTTTACAATGCTTGCTATAAGCATCCTTGTTGAAGTTCAAGCTAGCAATCGGTACTTCTCCTTTTGGTATAGATGTTAATCTAACCTCGTCAGAATCTTCATCTGCAATACCCCTATAAGTATGTTCTTCTGAATAGTATAAAGAGTATAAATCATGTCCATGTGGAATTTTAGCAAGCCCGCATTTATTTACGTCCAAACCTTTATTATCCAAAAATAACATTAAAGGAATACTTCTGGAATTTTCTATGGTGAAACAAAAATCTAATACGGTTTTGCGAACTGGTATTTTTTCACCCACCTCTACTATCTTCTTATTCAACCCACGGGCTTTTTTGATTTGCTCTACTGCATATCCACCGTAACTATTCCTGCAAACTTTTGTAATGAACCTTTCCTTGTGTACCATTACAAGATCCATAATTGGATGTTTATATCGGATACAATCATCAGGAAGGTTCAGGAGTTCAAGCATTGTAGGATTAGCTGTTTGTAACAATTGTAAGAACCTACGAATTTCAAAAAATGTCCTATCATTCTTTGCATCACTTACTTGCTCCACATATCCAAAACCAAGAATATCTTCAATTGGTTGTATGAAGACTCCTTTAGTATCAATATCTGAAGTAGGAGTAGAAATCCCATAAGCCTGAGATCCTACTACGCCTTCAAATATTATATGCCCGCTATTTTCTAGTTCCCGTAAGTTCATTTCGTTATTAAATAAATTTTCACATTACAAATATAAAGAAAAAAATCTGATTAAAAAATCCTTTGATGAATATTTGTTTTTTGAATATGAATGGTTTATAATTTTTCACTTGTTTGGTGTCTCATAAAGCTTTCTAAGAAACTCTGGATATTTTTTGCACCAACTGTATTTTGACTATGCACCATGCAACGAGGTAACACTAATCCATTTTCCATACAGAAATTTGCCAGCCATTTTGCACAATCCATACCAGTCTTTTCTTCTAAACCAACATAGTGTTCATCATATTGTTCCTCTGTAATGAAGGAATCTTTGTAATGACTAACACCCAGATCATGGTCAAAAGAAACAACCTCTGGCCATTCTTTTTCTTCGTGCCATTTCTTAGTAATTACCTCACAAAATTGTGGATAATCCCTAACAATAACCCAGTCAGTCTTTCGATAGAAAGAAGCATTTGGCATATATTCACACATATGCTGGGTTCTAATATCATCCAAGAATAAATTGTACATTTTGGAATTTTGATTTATAATTATATGAAAAACCAGATTAAAAAATTCTGCCCGTTTTTTAACTCTTGCGAATAATTAACATAGGTGGAATTCATTAGCCTCTTTGGCCTTTTTAATAACATTTGATAGTATATCCTTACTTTCATTCCAGTAAAGTTTATCTTCTCCTATTTCGGCGAGATCCTCCTTACGAATGGGAAAGCTATAATTCTTTCCATCTTCGTTAATTTGGTAATATAAAACACCTGCACGATAATGTGAATAGATCGCATATGATGTAGGCTCATATCCACCAGGAAAACAAGCCGTATGTTTTGTAAGCTGGTCTTTTTCCATAGCCTTACGGAGATACCTCATAAGAGTAATGGCTTTTTCCTCGCGGGAAACGGTTGCTTCTCCTAGGTCGGAAACAGGAATACCAAATTCATACGTAAATCCCATATAGTTTAATTTGTAAACTAATATGTCATGTGCTGCCAACATGTGTGAGAATGATGCAGTGTTGTTTTTAATTAAATCCTTGATTGAAGGAGTCGTTGTGTTTTCCATTTTTGTTTATTTAATAGCACGGGGAGACGGATTCGAACCAAGCTGCAGCTTAAACACCTACCCCTTTGCGAGAGGCCGCTCTACCAATTAAGCTATCCCCGTAATTTTATTCTTCCTGCAGAGAATCCCGGATAATTTTCTTATCCAGCATTCTTCTTTTACTGGCTGCCTTTTTCTTTCCAAAAGGTTTGCCATGTTTTGCCCATTCTCCATTTAGCCAGGAGTTGATCTTGTTTCCGGGTCTGATCTTACACATAATTAAAAAGTTTAGTTCACTTAATAATACTGCCGATTAACTATTACCATTACATCCGCATCATGTTTCGGGGGACGCCTGGGGTTTGCACCCGGAATGCCGGCTTATCAAGCCCAGCCTGGTTAATCCTATCTAGTTAATCTCTACTGCACACAGGGTAAAGTTCCTGTAGACTTTTAGTTTGTTTATAATTGAACCCTGTACAAGATTCGAACTTGTATCTGCGGGGTTGGAAGCCGTTATGTTTAGCCGTTGCACCAACAGGGTATTTATTTTACTACTTCTAAGTACTCTGGTAAATACCCGTATCTAAGTCCAGATGGTTCCCATTTTACATTTACTTCTGGCCAATCTATTCCATTGTGTGAGAGATGCTCTCCTACAATTCCTTCGCACCTTCCAAACTCTTTTACGTGATCACCAGAGCCATTAGAACGTAGCATCTTTTTAACTTCTTTGACATTTTAACTCGTGTTCCTGGTCCCATACTAATTAAATTCTTCTTCCAATGCCATTATCAGTTTTTGGAAATTCATATCATAAAATCCTGCACTATTAATACAGTTAACTTCTACGACTTTCATTCCTTCACTTGTCCTACAAATATCAATAACAAATGCTTTTGCTGGTTGAAATATATCAACCATCTTTTGTGCGAATGCCATTGCTTCTTCGTCATGGTCCAAATTTTGATAAGTAACTCTATAGCCTAATTTATATTGACTAATAGTAATTACCTTTCCATTTACTACCCAACAACGAATTTCCTGGTGGATATTTTTCAGTGGGCTTATCAAAATCCTACTTTCGGCAGAGATTAGGGCACTGGTATCATTAGCTTTGGTTTTTGCTACATAAGCATCCCAAGCATCTCTCATAAATACTTGACCAGAAAACATTTTAGTGTCCTTTGTTGGACGAGCAAAAAACATATCATACTCTTCGCTATCTGGCAAAGGATCTGTAAATTCCATACAAATACCTTCGTGGTTCAACATATGCTCTCCATACTTAGGTCCATATACTTCAAGGTCATGATTTTCATTAGCCATAGTACCAGGAGTCCATCCGTACTTCTGTGCCGTATTGGTCATAGAATATGCACCAAAACACCAAATGTCCTTTCTGTCAGTTTCAAATTCAACTTCGTGTATGAAAGGTATAAATCTACAGATTTCGTACCCCATACCCAACCTTTCGAGGCCTTCGATCATTCGATCGTAGTTCCTTTCTCCCCAGGTGTTTTTTTGTATTAAGTAGTACATCTTCTTCTAAGTTTAATTTCCCGTATTGCCTTTCCTAAAATTAGCATCTCCTCAAATGAATAAAGGTCTAATCTAGTTTTATTACAACTAAAACAACAGGGAACTACATTATCTTTCGTGTGCCCTTTATTATTATCAATTCTATCCGCTCCTATTTTTTCTGTATCCCCGCAATATATACATGGTTTACTACAAAGTTCAATAAGAAATTTCAAATCTAAATCAAAGTTAAATCCTCTCCTCTTATCTGTATTTTTATAATTGGATAAATTGTAATATAAAATTCCTTCCTTTGTAGATCTTTTATTATTCTTGTAATTGGTTAATTTATCTCTCTTACAAGTATTACAATATGAGTTATAATGATTTTTACCATATTGTTTTCTTATTTTGAAATTTGATATATCCAGATCTTTTTTACAAAGAGGACAATATTTATTAGATGGATTTAAGCACATGCTATATTTATCCCTCTCCTATTAATATTGGATCTTCATAAGTTACAAAATCGGCTCCTTCGAACCTTTCCACTCCACTGTCATCTAAGGCTTCAATATAAGCCATTGGCGATGTTCCCATTTCCAACATACAAATATTACGGAAACCATTTTCTTTGGTAATGAAAGTATTAGTTTTGTCTATAATCTCATCATCCTTGGATTTAACTATTTCCAGCCTCTTTGTAGCAGGATCAATATTACCCCATTTTATATGAGGATCACCATATTCTTCTACGCAGAATTTCCTTCCGCTCTTCATATAGACATAATATCTTCTACTGTTACTCATAAAAATTGTTTTATTAATGTGATCCAGGGGAGATTCGAACTCCCGACCCTTACCTTGTCATGGTAATACTCTAACCAACTGAGCTACCGAATCTATTACAAAATGTGTATTTAACCTCCATATTGTGAAATCCTTTCTTCCTCCTATAGCATTTCTGAAATAATACAATGGTATTACACCTTGGATGTAAATCAAAAATAGTATAGGAGGATCCGCAGTAAAATACGGACTCACCTTTTTTAAGCGAGAGAAATTCTTCCTTTGTCATTATTGGATAATTTTACCTTCTATCAAAGCCCTTACTTTAGTTCCAAATTCTAAATCATTTGGATAATCTGCAGCTAGTTTTTTAATAGCATTCATTTTTTCAATGTACTTACTTAATAGGTGACCGGTACTTAACAGGGTATCGATGTCGGCTATTTCTCTGTTTGATCTGTTGCTCATTTCAATGATTTTATTTTTACTCTACAATTGCATCCTGGATATTCGTAGACCTTTCCTATTCTTTCTTTTCTTAGTTGATCTAAGTAAGCTAGGTCTCTTTTATCCTTCTTCTTTTGTAGTCTATTATGGAAATCTTTTAAAAACGATTCTGGAATTTTAATTCCCTGGATTTTAAATTCACCAAGAATTTCTTCTACGGTAAAACTCCATTCTACTATTCCATCTGTCCATTGATCAAGCCAAAGTCCCCAAGCTTTTTTGCCTGTTACTACCGCTTTAAGTACATTTGGATGGCAGGTAACCATTTTATTCTTACCCATACTGTAATGTCCATCATCGTACAATCTAAAGCCTTCTTTTGCATTAACCTCATTAATATTGAATTGGGGTTCTACTGCTTCTCCACAGAAAGTTAAAATGCCTGTTCGATATGACTTAAAAAAGAAATGGAATTTCTCATTAAATCCTTCAGAGTACTTCCTTAGTTTCCTCTGGTGTCTTGTTCCTACACGACCAGAAATCTCTTTTAATTTCTGGTCTTTTGTGCGACCGGCGTGGTCCCTCCTTTATTCTGTTCCATTGTATTGGTTTTTTATTTGTCGGTTTTCTTTTTTGTTTTCCCTAGTGCCAACGTTATATGGACTACCATTGTTCCATCTTTTATAACCTAATTCAATTAGTATTTCTGGTGTTAGTTCTCTCATATTGAGTTATTTTTGGTGGAGAATAGGGAGAACGATTCCCTCTGTTTTCCTCAGTGCAAGTGAGGTGACCACTCCTATGCAGTC
>Ga0214166_1000893_pt1 | contig 13974 bp, 23 predicted proteins | sample TroBogepilimnion_27_FD_153005 | JGI IMG/M metagenome (GOLD analysis project Ga0214166, IMG submission 153005) | Freshwater microbial communities from Trout Bog Lake, WI - Practice 18AUG2009 epilimnion v3 | ecosystem: Environmental > Aquatic > Freshwater > Lake > Epilimnion/Euphotic zone ...
AGTTCACCAGTAGATGTCTTATAACTTGTATAATTTTTAAACATTGAGTTACTTGGTCTTGTAGTACACCATCCAGCAAATCCATTAAAAGCCACCGCTGCATCTAAACTAAGTGGGATAAAAAGCGTAAACTTTCTATCCTTTACTGGTATTAAACCCTCACCCATATGAACAAATCTCTCCAGTAATGCTTCCATTTCTGATGGATTTTTCTCAATGAATGGGTCTACAGAATCAAATAATTGAGATAAAGACTTATACTGATTAATATCACTTGGGTCTTTTATATTTTTAACCAAATAAGACTTGCTACAAAAATTCTTAAATTTCTGTTTACGCTTATTGGCCTCAAATATCTTAATATATTCGCTGGCCATAGGTAAATCCTCACTTACAAATCTAATAGCATAATCTAATTTACCCTCTAATAAAAATCTAGTAAATACATTCAACATCCATTGAACACATGATTTATTACCAGTTGGGTCAGCTGCGATAATAGCTGAAAATACCTCCAATGAAACACTAATATTTTTTTTAGTTTTTTCTTCAGATTCTTTAAAATATATTAACCCTAAGATACTGTCTTGGTGTTGTAATGGAATCACTGCAAACTCCTTACTTTTCAAATCAGCAACTTTTTGGTCAAACTCAACCTTTTCAGTCTCAAAAACATCAAATTTTTGAGCTAAAAATTCTAACCTATCATTTGCCTTAGTCTCTACCATATGCAAATATACGAACTCTTTCTGATTTGTCCAAATTTATTGGTAAAATCTTTTAAAAAAATCATCCTCAGCATACTCTTCAACCCTTTTCATAAGCACCAGAATCAAATGGTTTAATTCTGAAGCCGAATATCTTGACATAATATCTATCAAAACCTCATTTGGATTCTCACCATCAGTAAATCTATATTTGATTTCCTGAAAATACTCACAATCATTGATTCTTATCATTTCTTTGATAATCAAGTTGTAAGTTTCCCACCTGATTTCCTCATCTTCACAACTGTTAAGTATAACGTTATTTATTAATTTTGAATACGCTTTATCCAATAATGTATTTTTACCGTAACTATTCTTTACTACAAAATCATAAAATTCCATACTTAAGATTTTAACAAATGTTATCTATTCATAAATATCTTAAGATTGTTGTTTGGACATCAAATCTAAATAAAATTCATAATCTTAATGTAGAGTCTTTCTAATTCAACGGAAGGTTTTTCCACATCTCGAATAACCTCAATACAAACTTCGTTTAAGTTACCTTCATCAGTCAATTTATATTGTAATTCTTTAACTTTTAAATTATCTTTTATTGAATGCTTTAACTCTAAAACTACTTGGTTATAGGTACTCCAAGCTTCTTTTTTCTTTTTGTTGTTGCTGGCTAAATTATCAATGACAGCGTTTTCATAAACATGTTCCAGACGAGTTTCAAACTCACCATATTGCTCTCGTAACGCTTCTCTGATTTTAGCTCTAATATCCATTACGGTTAATTTATAGAAACATTTTTAGATAATCGATTCCCATCAAGCGTACCAAACATCCAGTCTTGTATTACTTGCTTAAGAAATCCATCGCCAACGTTATACTTTTTCTTCAAATATTGAAATAAATCAGCAACAGTTATCTCACTACCATCAACCTTGATTTTAATCATAGGCTTTTCATGATATTCACCTTCTTCACGCATGATACCAATCATAGGTTCATAGTTCGTGTTTAAGTCAGTTACAATCTTATGTACCAAGTTTTCATGAAACTCAGTCTCATTCAAATGAAGCTTTATCGCATGAAGCTGACTTTCAGTTATTATTAATTTCGTGCTCATATCACATAAATATCTACTAGAAATAAAAAAGAGCTGTTTCCAGCTCTTTAATTTAATTTTTTAACCCTTCAATTTTAGCCTTTAATGCTGTCTTAGACAAGACACCTTTAAACCTATCAACCTCAACACCATTTTTGATGAAAACAAGGCAAGGTATCCCTGTAATCCCATATTTTACCGATGCAGCCGCATTTGACTCAACATCTACTTTTCCGATTACAATATCGGTGATTTCGGTTGCTAATTCATCCACAATTGGTCCTAACATTCGGCATGGTCCACACCATGGTGCCCAAAAATCGATTACTACTAACTCATTCTTACTTAAAACCTCATCTAGGTTTTCATCATTAATTTCTAACGCCATAACTTTTCTTTTATTATAATTATTATTTGATTTAAATAAATATCAATTAAACCCACTAGCGAAAAATTCTTTTATTTGTCTAGTAGGTCTCTCAAAGGTTAGATACTTCTCTTCATTAAAATACCTACCAATATAATGCATTGCTTCAGTAATATTAAACCCATATATCAACATCAATTGACCACTAACTGCAAAAATAAATTCAGTATCTTTCTTGCTAAAGTTTTCTAAGGCAATGGTATTCTTCATAGCATTACAAAATGACCCGTAGCCACTATAAAACGAACTTTTAGGTAAATTTAATGTATATTCACATATTGTAAAAAAAACATAATTGTCGAACTTGTACATATTTATAAATACTATGTTAATAATGCAAAATTTAATGATGAAATTTCTTGTAATGAATTATCCAGTATATAGAATAAGGGATAAATCAATAAATGGAACCAAAGGTAGAAACCAATTCAAACGTACAATAGTACTGGAAAATGGTCAAAATTATTTGCTTAGTGATAAAGGTCATATCAAGATACTTTACACAAAGTTATTTGAAAACTTAGATATAATATTCAATGAAGAAAAAACAGTTATTGAAACCGTTTTAAAAAACTTTTTACACTTGAAATAATAAATCTGCAATAAATCCTTATCGTATCTTTAAACCATATAAAAAAAGGTGTTAACCCAAACATATACATCAAACTAGGATGACCATCACCACAAACCCCACATATGTGTCTAATTGCTTCTAACATTTTTTTTTGCAAATATACAACATATCAATCAACTTGACAAATTAAATTTTATTTAGTATCTTTACTTATGGAAAAAATCAACGAAGGAAACTACAATTTTAGAGCAGATTTACTTACTGGCGAATCTGGTGAAAAAGTAATAAGAAAAGACTTAGAATCAATGGGAGCAATTTTTATCTCCGACAATAAGACCAATACCCACGATATCTTGATGGGGTTCAAAGGTAAAGAAATAACCTATGAGTGTAAAACAGATACCTACTTAAATAGCCCAAATCTATTTGTGGAAACACACTGTAGGGGTAAAGAATCAGGGTTAAATGTTACTCAAGCTGAATGGTTCGTAACATACTTTAAGAATCTTAACGAAATTTGGTATATAAAGAGTGAAGACCTAAGAAATCTTATAGCCAACAACTATTTTTATAAGGTAGGTAACGCTGGCGATGCCAATAGCAATACCTGTGGTTACTTGATAAATAGAGCAAATTTTCGTGAACATTTTATCGTAAGAGACCCTATTAAACACAAAAAAATCGTATAATGCCAAAACTTGTTGTTGAACTGGTACCTAAAACTTGTCATTACTCTAACGTCCGAACTACATTAACCCAAAAAGAATGGGATAAAATAAGATTCGAATCCTACGAAAAAGCCAATTATGTTTGTGAGATTTGTTCGCAAACAGGTCTTGAACAAGGTTATAAACATAAACTAGAGTGTCATGAAATCTGGAAGTATAACGATACCAAAAAAATTCAAAAACTAGTTGGACTTATATCCCTATGCCCATTATGTCACCAAGTAAAACACATCGGACGTGCTAACGCCATGGGCAAACAAGCCGATGTGTTTAAACAATTGGAAACCGTAAACGGTTGGGACCATAAGCAAGTTGTAGAACACGTGGCTGAGGCTTTTGAGCTCTATAAAGAACGTTCAAAGTATCAATGGACATTAGATATATCTTTGCTTAAAAAACCTCCTTATAGCCTTGTTATACCCGAAAACTTTGAACGTAAATACGAAAAGCCAAAGTATAAAAAGAAACGAAAAAAGAAAACTGTAAAAAAACGTAAACGTTAATTTTTTGTAATCGTAATCGTCTTTATCAAAAGGCCGCACAAGTAATACAACACAAACGCATGCCAGTAATCAATCCTTTCTAAATGAAATATAGTTGGAACTACATAATTCCATGACCACATAACAAAAAACGAAAGGATTATAGCTGAACCAAATAACCCTAATATAATACCTATGGTATTATCCAAAATCTTACTTAACCTTTCCTGTGTATTATTCATCTTCATTAAAAATTTTTATTTCTTGTTTGATTAATTCGCAAATTAACTTTTCTAATTCCATTTTGACATTATAATCCATCTTGGTAACCATATTTAATGCCCTTAATCTATAAAGGTTTATCATCGGGTCACCATCCAACTCCTTTATCTTCTTCGGAATTTTGGCTGGTGCTACAGCCGCTTTAGCCCCCTTCGCTAAAGAATCATCAATCCCACTTAATTGCTTGTATAATGGAAGAATTCCAATAGAAACTTCCCCAGACTTCATACCTTTTAACTTAAATGATACTGTTTGCTTTTCTGTTAACGTAACCAAAATCTCTCTACTATCAAACTTTTCTGTTGATTCTCTAACCAAATCTTTGTCTAAAATTGTTGCCATATTAAAAATTAAAATTTCCTTGATTCACATTAAACGTAAATAACCCCTGCTCATACCACATGTCTAAAACTTGTAATCTATCATCATAGATACACATTACATTATAAAGACCATTTATTTGATTATCATAGATTTCACGCTTGATTATAGTATCCTTCCTAAAGTCATCTTTAGGACGCATGAATATTTCATCAAACTTTATATCATAAAATTCTAACCATTCTTCAGTCATCTTTTTGCAAGAAGCATCACGACCAGTTACAATTATTATCTTACGACCTAACGTCCTATGCAAAGAAACTTGTTCAGCTACCATATGATTTACACCATCCCTATCAACTTTATCCCAATCAAATGGTCCACGATTACCCATATGAGCCAACGTACCATCAATATCAAATAACACCGCTTGAGGTAACTTGCTTTTGAAATCAGGTTGAATTACTGGTCGCTGCTTTATCTTCTTTATTGGCTGAAAATCAAAGCTATCTAAAAGAACTCGATAACTTTCATACATCTTTTTGATAACACCCTCATTAACCTTCATAGAACGCTCTTTATTGCGCTCTAAAGCTTTGCTAAGAGAAACATCAAAGACACGGAAATCAATGTCTGCTTGGTACTTAAAACGCTCAATTATAGCATCCAAATACTTTACCTTTAAATTTGTATTGTCAACAATAACATTAAGCCTCTTCATAAGCGAAGATTCAATCGTATTCTCAACCAATTCAGTAATCATATCCTCAATTTTGTTTTCACAAGCTTGAGAATTCTTAAGCATAACCCTAAAGTCATCTCGGTTTACCCTGACATAATTGTCATTTCTTAAGACATAATCCAATGCCCAAGTGGACTTGCCACTGGCTGGTATGCCTATCAATATTAATATTTTTAAATTCTTTTCCATTACTTTAAATTTTTACTGTCATTATGCGCTTTCTCATATGAACTTCCAATCTTTAGATATAAATCATCTGGGTGAAACCCAACAATTGGTTGGCCCGACATATGAAACTCCTCACACATTAAATGATGCTCGCCACACACCGTTATCCCATTTCCTAAAACATAACCACCATTTGGCATGTCATGCCTATCAGTTATATGGTGAACATCCAGACCATCAACAATATCACAAAAGACACACTGGTTCTTATCACGCTTTAAACAATCCTCATTGAACTGCTTTCTCCATCTCTTATGATTCTGCTTCTGACTCATTACAGTAACTTTAAATGTCCAGTAATCTTGTCAATATCTTCAGCCCAGTTTGGACCAATTGCACAACACGTTTTGGTTGGAACTCCACCAAACTCAGTTAACCCAGCATCAGTAATCATAGAACATGTTAACCCAGCTGATTTGGCTTTTCCAAATATTTCATGTAGCTCCTTCTCAGAATCTACACTAACACATATCTTGGTGAATTTACCATCAATCCAACTCTTTAAAGCTTCGTCCTTTAAATCCAAAATCATCTTACCATCCTTAGAAACCATCTGGTCCAATACAGCCTTCATGCTCGCATGCGAACCCTGTGCAACCATTTTGCCTTTTCTCATGTTAAGGTCTTTTCTTACAACTATAACTTGTTTACTTATCTTGCTCATCTTATTCTTTTTTTAATTTGTTAGGTACTATCTGACTAAACATCCAATGCTGGTCAGTTGTTACGTGCTTAGGTCTTACCCATTTGCCAACGTTTGTCGCAAAGTCATCATAATGAAACCCTTCAACATTTCTAATTACATAACCTTCATCCTTCGTAATATCCAAATCATTCGCTAGTTTTTTTAGATAATCTTCATCGTAATCCATGATTGCAATCACTGGAACCATGGTTAACCCAAGCATTTCACAAACTTGAACTGTTTCAGCCCAAGATAAGGTAAAGTTCTTTTCATTCCAAACACTAAATGCCATGAAATAAGTTTCTAAGTCTTCGTAAAATAAAGAATGCTTGGCGTAAAGATTTTCACCACATATTCTCCAATCTTCTGGAATCTGACTTTTTATTTGACCCCAAAGACCCTTAACCCAATTTCGACTATCATGATGCTTTGAATCAATTGACCTAGCATGAATCTTATCTGAATACATATTGGTGTTTTCTCCATCCATTTTTTTGGTGATAACAATACGCTTCCCACGGAAATGTTCCGTTGTGTGCATAAATTTGTCATCACTGGTCGAACCTAATGACCAAGGCAAATGATATGTACGGGGATATTTATGATACTGTTCCATGATTTTTATATTTAAGGTGCAAATATACACCAATATTTGATACCACCAAATTTATTTTACGTTTCTAAAGCTTATTTTTTTATCAAACCCAGCAGAAAGAAGCTTTTCCTCATCATTCCTCTTGTCAATAATTTCCTTCTCTTTGCCCAACCACTCACAAAGCATCATGTATATATCATGCGGTGGAAGGATTTTGGCAATTCCAGTTTCATCCAATTTTGGAAATAGGGTGTATGCTGGAGCAGAATTATATGTCTCACCAATGGTATTGCATAAGATTGGACACCCTAATTTTTCATTTAACTTTTTTTTATCCTCAATGATTACTGTACTGATTTTAGCACCATATCTAACCTTATTGCTATTTAAATAGATATAATTATCATCTCTTTCATTTAACCAAGTAATCCCCCAGCGAGATTTTTTTATCTCTTTTTTTGGAAATTTAATCTTTAAATCTTCACCAAAATAAAATTTATTCTCAGTTGAATCAAAATAAGCATCGATTTGCTTACCACAAATATAAAAATTTACAAAATCAGTATATAAAGGGGTGCCAAAGTTGGTTCTATCCAAAACAAGCCTCTCATCCATGCCATAAACTCCAGCCAGATAGTCGTAATAATCCTTATATTTCGAAATAACCTTCATCTTTTAATTTATTAAGCTGCAAATATACTAACTTTATGCTGTAAAAGCAAATATTTATTAACAAATCGATTTCATGAAATTTTTTATAGACCATTTGATATTAGAAAATACTGACGTAATTACCAGACCAATATATAACTTGGATGAAGTTACACAAATAAACGAAAAAGCCATCAAGAATCTTAAAACAGAGTTAAAGATTCCTACTGACGTACTTAATAGCTTTAAAATAAAAGGTGAATTATGCCCAGATTTCTGGAAAAATAATAAGTTAACTACAGAAGTTAAGGTTAAATTAACGAAAATAGCTAACGATTTCTTCAAAGACCTTGAAGTTCCAGATGGTATTAAGCTAAAAGATATCCTTTTTGTGGGTAGCTTAGCTAACTATAACTGGTCGAAGTTCTCTGACATCGACCTTCATTTGGTTGTAGACTTCTCAAAATTCAAAGATGATGAAGACTTTATCAAAAAACACTTTGATGCTGAAAAAAATGTCTGGAACAAAAAACATGATATAAAGTTAGAAGGATACCCAGTGGAAATTTATGTACAAGACCTAAAAGAAAAGCTTTACGCATCCGCAATCTATTCAGTAAAATCCAACAAATGGGTACTAGAACCTGATAAAGCAAAATTCAAAGTGGATAAGGCCCTTATAAAAAGAAAAGTTCAAAAGATATTTGATAAACTTAAAGATGTTCAAAACGATTATCAAGCCAAAAACTTAACATCAGTGATTAAAAAAGTTGATAAGATTAAAGACCAAATCAAAGCTATGCGTCAAGCTGGCCTAGAAAAAGGTGGAGAATTTTCTACCGAAAATTTGGTATTCAAGGTCTTAAGAAGAACAGAATTCATGGACCTTCTGGATAGCTTCAAGAACAAATCATACGACCAAGAAACTTCTTTGAATGAAGCTGATACAGTAATCCCTTACGATGAAAGACCAGAACTAAGAGCAGCAGAAAGAAATGGCCTATCTAACAAAGATACCATATCAGATTCCGAACTTAGAAAGGTATTCTTTGACTTGGCTCAAGCTAGAAACGTAGCAAATGCTTTCAAAAAAGCTTTCATGAACGGTGAAAATGAATTTTCTGCAAATTGGAACGGTACTACATTAATAGGCCATATACCTGAAGTTATGAGAACCAATAAGGATATAAACGGAAACCAAGTAGACTATTCAAGATATTTCGATATTCCTGAATTAGGTGACGGTGGGTTCCAATTTTCATTGTTTAAGAATGGTAGATTTACAGGTGGTAACGTTAGAACCAACCCTAACTCTACAATAAATAACATGGGTGCAGCTACTGACGCTGGCTATAATAAATCTTTTGACGATAGAGTGAAATACTTTTTCGTAAAGGCTGGTATAAGAGGAAAATACCAAGAAAAAAACTATTCAGTCTTCCAAACACCTATAATAGATGCAGCAATAAAGGCTAGAATTGTAAACCAAGAAGATGTTATAGACTTCTTGAAGCCTTCTAAGGCATACACAGCAGATAAAAAAGGACTAGGATTGGCTAACCAAATGCCTATTCAAGATAAAATAAGAAAAATAAGACTGGACGCTGAAAAAATACTTAACAGAACCATAGCTCATGATATATTCTGGGATAAATGGAAAAAAGATAATATCTTCAACTTGGACCCAGAACAACAAAACGCTCTGGATATAAATAAAGCTACACAAGAATTTATTACAGCTTATAAAAATTCTAACCCAAATAAATCTGGGAAAGAAATAACTATGTCCCCTGAAGATAAAGCAAACTTTGATGCAGACCAAGCTAGAAAACAAGCCATATTGGCCAAAATTAGAGCTAGGAGGTAGGCTTGAATTCCAAAGGAACCATCTCAGATTGTGGCTTGCCCCTCTGACAATCACACGCTAACGTATTCTTAGGTAACTTATCCCTACGCCAAATATGTTGGCAATCAGGACATATGGCTTGAAACCTTAAAGCTGGCTTAACTACATGTTCACCCCATAAAGGTTCAGGCCTTGCACCTATCTTTACACACATGGCTTGCCAAACCTCATCATGAAAATGACCCTCAGTCAAAGCATGCGCTATCTCATGCAATATAGTGTTGTTTACCACAGCAAAATCATTTACCAATACAAAAGGCAAAGATAACTCGATTATCTTTTTGTCATAATAACATTGCCCAGATATCTTCTTGGCTCTTATGAACTTATATGTCCATCCAAGCTTTTTAAGCCCATGAACCGTCAATAACCTACTAGCTAATATTTCAACCTCTTCCTGTTTCATATAAATAAATATCTACTTATTGGCGTAATAATTGATGTAAAGCTTCAAACACTTGGTTTTCAATTTTAACCAATTAACCATATTTATAGGAATATTTAACTCCTTCGCAACCCTTAAGCCCTCAGCCCAAGCCATAAACTCCTCCTCAAGACTTGAAACATAATACGCAACCCTACGTAAATATTTGCCATTTTTGGTAGCCAATTGCTCAGACTCAGCTTCAGCAGATATTGGAAGTATCTCAGCAAACTTATCCCAATCCTTCCTGAGCTCATGATGCCCCAACTCATGCAAAAAATAATATATCCTTATCTCATCATCCGAACCAGATTCAATCTTTATATGCTTCGGACCATTAAGCGTATCCTTAAGGAACTTCACATATGAAATACCTTCGTACTCCAAATCAACATTGTAACCCTCTTCTGAGGCGTAACGCTTTAATATTTCTAATGATTCTTTATATTGGGACATATAAATAAATATCCCAAAATTCATTAAGGCTTAAAATAATAATTGAAAATCTTACACTCTGTATTTAACCCAGAAAAATTCGGAAACATCGTATCACCTAAGGTATTATCATCTATATGACTTATGTGTAACTCAGTAAAAAGACTAGCATACTTCTCATATGTCTTTTTGCCACCTATACACCAATCAATGTCCTGATTGTCATAAAATGTCCTATCATCCAATACCAAAACCCTATCCTTTAAAGGTGGAAGATTCTCAGCAGTATTATGACCCACCAATAACCTAGTATTTAATGTTAAGCTCTTAAAGTGCTTAAAGTCTTCCTTGCATCTCCACGGTATCCCACCATCAAGACCAATAAACCCCAAATTGTTTACCGCTAATATCGCTTTCATATTTATCCTTTTAATTTTTTATCTCTGTTAGCTTTTACCGTAGCAGCCCTGCGCTGACCAGCAATCCAATGACGCATCTTCTCCTCAGCCGTCCACGTACCATAATTCACTGGAGGACTTACAATCCTATTTACATCTGGTGGCGTAATCCCATAACGCCTAGCTATCTCTTCCACCGTCTGGCCAAACTTCTTACGCATCTCTACTATCTTCTCCTTGTCCTGTGGTGTCAATGATTCATACCTTAATAACAAAGCCTTCTCATGCTCTGTTAAGATTAATACTTCTTTTGCCATGTCTTTTTTTGCAAACATACAAGATTTTTCCCATATAAACAACACCTCTAAAAAATCTCCCAGAAAAAAATTGCAAAAAAAAATTTTTAAAAAAGGCCTACCCCCCTCTTTTAAAGTCAAAAAAAATCCTACAAAAAAAGCCTGGTCACTGTTGACAAGCCCCAAAAGGGTTTGATATAGTGGCCCCAGTTGCCGTGGAAAGCAAATATTTAAAGCCTTTTACACATGCCTTCGCCCTTGGTTTTCACCTATGGGTTTCCACCGAGGGCAGTTGTAAGAGGCTTTTTTTATTGCTGGTGGCGATACGGGGCCATAACCCAGCCCTTGAGAATGTAGGTTCGACAGACTCAGATAAACGTGGTGAACAGGGCGTGTATCTCCTGCGTAAGCTCGGGGTAGTGAAAACTCTGGAAGGGCAAAACCCCTTTAACCTAGATAAACGAGAGAACCGTCCCCAGTGGATAACCCTGTGGATAACTACCAGACACTTGCTATGTCGGGTTAGTTAAACCGTGGCCCAAGTGAAAACGAGGCGCATATGCAAGTTTTAAATTTATTATTAAAAAGACGGGGAGTCTTGAGAAATGCTTATAAACACTCTGGAGAAGCCAGTCACTTTTACCGACTACAAGAGCTTGAGTACCTGCTCAAGCGTATTGAACATGACCAAGACAGAGGCACACGTGCTTCTGGATTGGGTGAAGACGGGCATGTCACTGCCGACAGAGGTAGTGACACAAGCCTTGCTGTTAACGGGTGACTTGCAGACGTATAGAAGCCCGTATAAGCCCTCTGGCGCTGCGCTAGGGGCTACGCTTGAGGGCTGTCTATCCTCAGTCCCTAGACCCTGTCTTGAGATGGGGTCAAGCGGAACCCCAAGAGAAGCGCAGACCCCTACATATTAAAGACCCCATGTTTTGAAAGGATATAAAAGATTACTGTTGACAGGCTAATCACCTACCATGATAATTCACACATCTACACATGTAGATATTTTCCTAACCATCGAAAGGCTTAAACATGAAACTATGTAAAGACTGTAAGCATATTGTCGCTCCTGACAGTGCTGATAAAAGATATTCACGTTGCAACTATAACCAGAAAATCTCTATGGTGACTGGTGAACCTGAAGAGACAGAGCTTCTCTTTTGTTTTGTCTCTAGGGAGTCTGTAGACCCATTGAAGTGCGGTGCTGACGCACGTTTCTATGAGGAGAAGACTAATGTCTGACTTCACACCTGAAACCCGTAATAGTGCTATTTGGTCTGGAGACAGTCGCAAGGTAGCAAATGGCAAAGCCAATGACGTTATCTTGACCAAGCTGGGCATTATGCCCATCCCTGACCTGAGCGACATAGAAGCTGTCCAGATGGGGCATGTCATGGAACCCGTCATCGGGAGACTTGCTCAAGAGAAATTGAAGACTGAGCTCACCAAGATAGAAGAGTCTCTAACACATCCTAAAGAGCCGTGGCTTAGAAGCCACTTTGACTTTGCAGGGAAGATTGCAGGCAAGACTGTCTTGGTCGAGTGTAAGAACTATAACGCTGCTGTTAGGAATAAGTTTGAGGGAACCAGTATCCCAGCAGCAGACATGGCACAGCTCGTCCACGAGGCTCTGGTCTACGGGACTGACACGATGTACCTGGCTGTGTTGTTCGGTGGACAGGAGTTCTGGCTACAAGAGTTCCACATCACAGAAGAGATGAAGACAGAGCTACTCTGGAAGATGGCTGAGGTGTGGGCACGGGTGAAAACAGGTGAACCACTGCCCCCAGAGTCTGTAGAACAGTCTAAGTTACTCTTCCCCGTATCCACTGAAGACCTTAAAACAGCCTCTAGGAGCGTAGAAGAGGCTTGTCAAGCCCTGAGTACCATCAAGGCCAATATCAAGGCTCTAGAAGCCTCTGAAGAGGCTCTACAGACCCTGATAACAGGCTATATGGGTGAAGCTGGTGGATTGGCTACTATAGACGGCAAGACTTTGGCTACCTGGAAGTCTGCTAAGGCCAGTATCAAGTTTGATGCCAAGCTCTTTGAGAGTGCTATGCCTGACATCTACGAGCAGTTCAAGAGGCCAGTACCAGGCTCTAGAAGGTTCTTACTGAAATGAAGTCAGCATACCCTTATATCCACAGACACCCTACTACAGGCGTGACAGAGCTGGACAACGGCATGACACTGCGTGACTGGTTCGCTGGCATGGCTCTACAGGGCTTAATGCCAGACACTTTTAAAACACCACCTGATGACTACCCAGATGGCTCACTAGCTGAACTCTGGGCTGGTATGGCCTATGAAATGGCTGACGCAATGATGAAAGAAAGAGAGAACAAATATGAGTAATCTAGTACCTATAGGAGACATTCAGACGATGGCAGAGGTTGCTGCCAAGTCTAAGATGTTTGGCTTTAAGAATCCTGAAGAAGCAATGGCTATTATGCTTCTCTGCCAAGCAGAGAACCTGCACCCAGCGATAGCCATGCGTGACTTTCACGTGATACAAGGTAGACCAGCTCTCAAAGCAGATGCGATGTTAGCGAGGTTTCAGCAAGCTGGAGGTTCAGTCAATTGGAAGGTATATGAAGATGAGCAGGTCACGGGAGTATTTAGCCATCCGCAGGGAGGCTCACTTGAGGTCACGTGGACGCTTGCCAAGGCCAAGCTCATCGGGATTGCCAACAAAGACAACTGGAGAAACTACTCCCGTGCGATGCTCAGAGCGAGGTGTGTATCTGAGGGTATACGCTCGGTTTACCCAGGGTGTGTCGTGGGTGTCTACACTCCTGAAGAAGTCCAGGATTTCACGCCTCCCAGAGACATCACGCCTCCTGTACCACAGGCTCCAGTTGAGGTCATCCAAGAGGTGATAGAAGACGCTGACGGTGCTTTCAAGCTCTGGGTTCCCAATGCTGATAAACCCTACTCTACTCACCACACCCTAGAAGAGTGGATAGA
>Ga0214166_1000895_pt1 | contig 13958 bp, 14 predicted proteins | sample TroBogepilimnion_27_FD_153005 | JGI IMG/M metagenome (GOLD analysis project Ga0214166, IMG submission 153005) | Freshwater microbial communities from Trout Bog Lake, WI - Practice 18AUG2009 epilimnion v3 | ecosystem: Environmental > Aquatic > Freshwater > Lake > Epilimnion/Euphotic zone ...
ACCTGTGTTGGCGTCATAAACCAACTTGTTCTTATACTTAACCATGATGTCACGTAGGTACTGTTCAGCCTTTAGTTTAGGCAAGTTACCAACGTCAATGTAAAAGATTCTACGTTCTGGTGCTCTTGAGATACGATAGATAACTGTCGCATCTTCAATCATACGTAATTGGTTGAGAGGTTTAATTGCTTTGTGTAAGTAAGATAACACAACAGCACGGCGTGAATCCATGAGTCCTGAGACAACGGATAGAATAGAGTCTACCGTGATACGAATACCAACAGGACCAAAACTGGAAGACGATCCAGTAGTTACCTTGTCGTTAAAGATGTAGTACTCATTGACCACATCCATAATCTCTACACCGGTACGTTCGTCTTTACGTTTCTTAATCTCACGGATCTTACGTAGCTTACGTGGGTCAACGTATCTTAATTCTTTGATACCTTCGGTTGGTTTTTCTTTGTCAATGATTACGTGGTAAAATAAACGACCATCAACATAGTATCTACGGAAGATATCATGTGCCATGTTCTTGTAGTTTAACAAGCGTAAGACTGTATTGAATTCTTCTTTGATTGCGTCTTTGATTTTCTTTGGCTGATCCAAGTCATCCAAAATAATTTGTGTAATGTTGCCATCTTTGTCTTCACAGATGGCTTCATTAACGATATCGTCAATTGCACCTTCAATCTCAGGTTGCATTGACATTTCACGATATCTAGATATAAGTTCTACTTCATTTTTAGCAGTACCGTCTAGGTCAACATATGTACCATAGTAGGCTGCCGAAGTAATCGTGAGTGCACCATCGTCATTCGCCGGAGGGGAAAACGATTGTTCGACTTTTTTATCTTGCTCCAGTTTATCACGGGAGATAGTAAAGCCAAAAAGAGAGAATTTATTGTTAGGCGTCATATTATTTAAATTTCAAGTTCACAAAAAACATAAAGGAGAACCCGAAGGTTCTCCAGTATAACATTAAGAAGTAGTATTTGATTCCCAGTATTGATAAGCAAATGTTACGGAATATTCTTCAATCGTATCATTTGAGCCCCAATCCAAATCAATAGGTGCCAAATCAGTAGGGAACATACCAACAAATGTGTAATCTTTAATATCATTTCCTGCTTTGCCGTATTGTGTTACCTTGGCATCAGTAGAATAATTTGTAGCATTAACAGCGTTTGTAGCTCTTACGTTACCTGCATTACTATTCAATGAATTCATCCAACTTTCGATAGCGTTTCGAACCAGGAAGTCTTCATCGTTAATAATTGTCAATGTCCAGTCAGCAAACGTTCTGTTACCAACAAACTTAACCTCACGGCCAAAGTATGTTAGTGGTACAGTACCGATTGTAGAACCTGGTAATTGTGCTGTCTTTGCCATAAAAGTAATCTTCTGGCCCGCTGCGGAGCCATTTGCTACGATTGTAGGCAAAGCCATTGTTACAGCAAACAGGTTCGGTCTAGCACCGTCACCTGTTAGATTTGCTTTAAATTCTGCTATATTAAAAGCCATTGTTTTCTCCTTATTGGTTTATTTATTACGCTGCACCAACAACTGTTGAGAAGTCAACACCAGTACCAACGGCAACAAAGTTCAATTGAATGAAGTTAATTGAACGAGCAGGCTTGATATAGATATCACCAACGAATTGGTTAGAATCAATAATGTATGGTGTGTTGTTGGTAGTATCGCAAACCACTTTGAAGTCTGTAATACCACGGCGACCTTGAACCTCACGTAAGAATGGAGTTACTAGAGCAACAAACTGAGCACGAGTAAAGTCATCGTTAAATTCAAACAATGAATACTGAGCAGCTTTAGAGATTGCTTTTTCTAGTACAAGGAACAATCTACGAACATTGATACGGTCAAATGCCGATGGTTTTGCTTGTAGAGTCTTGTCACCAAATAGAACAATACCATTACCTGGTAATGAAATAACTGGATTTACACCTGCTGCATATAGAGTATCTCTGTATGACTTAGCTGGGTTCCATGCCAACTTGATAGCGTTCTTGATGTTACCACGGTTTAGACCAGCTGGTGACCACCATGGATCTCTGATTTCGTCAGTATAAGCACATAGACCGGCAATGTCACCGTTCAATGGAATCCAACGATATACGTTGTTGTACTTGTCGTACATATACTTCCAACCAGAATCAACTACAACATAAGAAGAACTTCTTGCCAATGTACCTAACCAGGTAGTAATGTTAGAAGCTTCAGAGCCTGCTTGGTTAACAACCGATGTTTGTGGTGGAGAAATAAATGCCACACAGTCAGCACGGTAGTTAGCAATGTTGTCGATAACATATTGTTGAACAGTAGTATCGTAACCACCAGTCAATACCAATGAAATGTCAACATATTCTTTATTGGCGAATAGAGAATAACCGTTTTGTATTGTAGCGTCTGTACCAACATCGTCTGTACCAAGTGTCAAAGCGATTGTTGTATTTGCCACATATGTTCTATTGTATGTAGTGCCTGCTGCGGTTAAACCCCATGTTGTACGTGTATTAGCGTAGTCAACAGGATCCATAGCAAGAATATACTTGGAATTGTCAAAAATGAACTGCTTGTAGTATGTTGAAGCACCGTTTTGTACAGCATCATATGCCTTAGAAACGAATGGCCATACTTCTAAAATAGTACCTTTAACGCCTGTGAACAAACCGCCAGCGTCAGTAACAACAATGTGGAATTCATCGTTTGAACCACCTAGTGTAGAAACATATGCTGAGGTACCTGGTGCTGATGTTACAACAGTATTCCAGTTTCTTGTTACGCCACCAGAAGTGAATGTAGCACTTGCAAATGTTGCTGATACACTTGAGTCAAATGTGTCAACTTGAATTGAGTTACCAAAGACACCAGCATACTTAGATATGAAAGCACCATTCAAATTACCATGTCCAGACTGTAAATATCCGTTAGCGAAATATATGTCTTTATTAGCAACTTGAATTCCTACGCCGTTTGTATTAGCTTGAGCGTTGAAAGAGTTAGCACCAATTGTACGAACCAAATTCAGATTATTACCATATGCTAAGAAGCTAGCAGTAGTAAAGAATTGGATGTAGGAATTGGAATCTGGACCTAAACCACCAGTAAATGTGTTAACTAATGTGATTTCGTCTGGAACTTGTGTTATTTTTTGTGCTGGACCCCATGGGAAATATCCAGCAAATGCACCAGCAGTAGATAGGACCGAAGGAATAATAGTGGTTAAGTCTACTTCGGATACATTTACGCCTGGAGAGATTTGAAAAGCCATTGTTTTCTCCTTGATTATTATGTGTTCTGTGGCATTAGAATACCATAGAGATATTTATGAATTGTTGTTTTTAGAATTGTTTTAAGGCATCATTCACCCAATTCTGATACACACCACCGGAATGAGCATCTTCCCATACATCCCCACCCATTACGGCAAAGTTATGTGAAAGACCATCTTCCATTATCATTTCTGGAGGTGTAATCTCATCAATCTGGTTCATATTTTCCAGTTGCATCTGTTTACGGATGTCATGGTTAACAATTTCTTTAAAATATTTTTGAGTTGTTACCCAAGCAAACATAACTAAACACATTACTAGGTCATCATTGGCACCAACTTCTGCTGACCAAGAATTCTTTTGAGCAATAAAAGTGGTAAGTTCGGAGTAAGTGTTGAAGTCTTGTAACACTAATTTGTCACCTTCAACCAAAGACCTTAAGTTTGTACAACCAATTCTCTTAACCTGTGGTGACATCTTAACACCCATCTGAACACCTCTGGCAAAACCAGTAGACAGTTGTTGTGGTTTCTTATTACCTGTATGTACCTTCCATAAGTTCTCATATTCAAAATCGGAGTGTAATATGTCAGCAATCTGGTTGGTGTTGTTAACTTCAACCAAGATATAAGCGTCATTATACAGTCTTGCTGTATTATATATGACTGTTGGGAATAGTATTGGTGAGATAGAAGAACTATTATAGGATGCCACTTGTTTGTATGGTGTGGCCGTAATATCTATAACCTGGAAGGCAGAACTATCCAGTCCTTTACCTTCGGCAACGTCAACCATGATACAATATAAGTGGTCTTTAAGATTCTTTTCACCATCTTCTTTGACCGGTCTTTCAAAAATACGTACCATATCATGTACAAATTCAGGATCTCGGTGTACAATCTGTTGTAATTTACGACCAGAAATCAGAGTATTGGACGAACCTAAAAACTCGGTTTCAAACTCTTGTGCAAACTGTCGTTCAGAAGTGTTACGAATTGTTTCTTCTTTCCACTTTTCATCTCTACCTGGTACCATTGACCAATGAATCTCAAAGGTCTTATAGTTGTTTTTACCTGTAATGGCATCCATCCACAACTTGTAGAACAGGTTCATACCATTAGGGGTAGACACAATAATAATCTTGGAAGTTTTACCAGATGAAATTACAGGGTATACAGAGTTAAAGAATTCTTCAGCAATGTTATTCGGAACGAACGCAAATTCGTCCAAGAATACACAGTTAAAAGAACCTCCTCGAATTGCTGATGACGATGTAGAAGCAGCAACAATCTTAGAACCATTCTCTAATTCCACATTACCTTTATTCCAGGTAACCACACCTTGTTGTAACCACATTGGTAGGTTTTCGTATGCCAGTTGATACTTGGCCAAAATATCTCTAGCCAATGAACCTTTGTTAGCAAGAACGGCAACGTTTTGTGTATCTGTAAAGATGGTCAACCAAAGGAGATAGGCAACTGAGGTAGTAGTTTTACCAACCTGGCGAGGACATTTAGTGATTGAAAAACGATTTTCGTGGTAGACTTTAATCATGTCTTTCTGAAAATCCCACATCTCAAAAGGCATCAAACCTCTATCAACGTTAACAATCTTAATGTAGTTTTCGGCAAAGTAGATAGGATCTTTGGCACATTTGATGTACTCCTCTACCTGTTCTTGTGTATAGTTGACCTTAACACCAGACTTTTTAAGTAAAGGGTTGTCACGGTATGAATCACTAGCTTCTAGTGAATAGTCATAATCATCATCTTCTATCATTCTTTACCTTTAAGAAACTTATTCAATTCAGAAGTAGAACCTATGAACACCGCTTTATCTATTTTGGTACCACCAGAATCTTTCTTGGCACCAGCGATGTTTCGCATTTGTTTTTGTGTGTTCAGTAGTTCTTTATTTGCATCTACCATGTTCTTAAGTAGAGTAGCATATACTTCAAAGGCTCTTGGATGTTGGCCTGCCTTGGCTACGTTGAGTATTTCTTCCATGGCTTCTTTACCTTGGTCTATAATACCTTGTAGATTTTCTTTAGTTTGTTGGTATGCATCGGTCAAATCTTCTTTCATATCAGGTTCATTATAATGTACGACAGCATCCTTAGGAGGTTCTTTTACTTCCTCCTTAGGTGTTACATCAAAGATTTGTTCCATGTTTTTATCGAAAGTATTCATATTATGCTGGTGTTGATCCATTATATCTAGTCAAATAATAATTTGCATTTTGGAAATGCTCTGCGGCAGTTAATGCTCTAGTATAAACATGAGCAACACCAACAGAACCTGCAAGAGTATAACTATTGGCAAAACCACCAATCTGTGGTGTACTAGCTAGTTTTCCAACTGTTGATGCACTAAAAGTGCTGACTGGAGAACCATTAACATAAAATTGCCACCCGGTTCCTGTAATGAATGTCATACTTAGATAATACCAAATATTGTAAGCTTCTGAACCACTGCTTTGATATGATGTATTAACACCGTCACCATTGTTATTACCACCATACATTGTATTGCCACCATTAAAATACCATGCTTCTCCGGCTGTACTACTAATCAAATTACCTGTGCCGAAACTTGTACCATTACCACGAACAACAATACCTTTGCTATAGTTTGCAACAGCACCAAATATAGCACCTGAAGCAGTAGCAATTACAGAACCTGGATTATTATTCCAATATGCAGTAGAAGTTCCTGTATTGGTTACTGTTGGTGTTCCTGAAAATGTAAAGTTATTATTGTTGCCGCTAGTATCAGGCCATGTGGTACCTGACGAATAGTTCCGCATATCAAGGTTAAATAACAAAGAACCAGTCACAAGACCTGTGGCTGGATCTGGATATATTCTCAATCCTTGTCCAAGGGTGATACCATTACCTATCTGCATAATATATTATCCGTTAGGGTACTCAGTTACTGTACTACTAAATGTATATAGACTGTTAGCGTTAGCTGTATTAGGACTTGGTGTATCTGTAATCGTAACAAATTTCTGAGGACCAAGTTGATAGGAATTAAAGATATAATTGGTATTGGTTATTGAACCAACTATAGGTTGACTCGATACAAAATTACCATTAATATTGGTCAACGTTAATTTGTTTATATTATTGGCATAAGAAACAACAGTTGCGCTTGCTGTTGCCGTACTAAAATTATAACCTTGGTAAACAATCTCACCTGCTTGATAATGACCTACACCAGTATTGGCCATATTGAATATGACTTGGTCTGTTGGTGATATATCATTATAGATATTTGTGATAGAAGTCTTAATGATACCTGCTGGTGGACTTGAAGCACCAAAGATAAACCCTTTGACTGTGAAATTCAAAGTCCAAATAACCATACGAGTATCGGAATCACGGTTGCCTTGGTAGGTGACCTCAGAATTAACCGTGTTCAAAACGATAGGAACTTCTTTCGTAATACCCATTTCAGGGATTAAGTTTAATTTAATTGTATAATCTGGTGTAAAAAATGGTAGTATATGTTCGATTAATTGTGTACCATCTTCTATGTTTCTGACATATATGTTTAAATCAAAATCAAAATTGTATGGTACTGGAACATACTGAGAAATTAGAACAGCACCAGGTCCTGTATTAAAATTTCTTAGATTGGTTGTTTGTTTACGTGAAGCATCATAAGTCAAACCTTTCATTTCAAATGACATTCTTGGTAGAGTCATCTGAACTTTCTTATCTAAGTTTGGGTCGCCTTCAATACGTTGAACATACAACTCTTTGGCTGCATAAGCAATAGGAACAATGAATCGTTCCGCTTCCGTATTATCGGCATTATAACGGACAAGAGTAATCTTATCGAATAAGTTTCCAAATCCAATAACTAATTTTCGTATAACTCTATCGTAATATACATTTGCCATTATATGCTACCAAAAGGATTAGATTCAGATAAATCAATGATACCGTTTGCTGAACTATTGATGTATGAATTATCGTAAACTTCTTTAGGTGTAGGAACATTCAAATCATCATATGTGTTCAATGTATAGTGAGCACCACTTGATTGACCAATGATTGATTGAGCATCTACAAATTCGCCTGTGATATTTGTAACCACCAAAGTTTTGTTTGGTAAGTTCCAGGCTTGTGCTACAGCCACAGTCGTAGCGTTAGCATACGTACCGTCTGGTGATTGGAATACAATCTCTGAACCTGTATAGTTGCCTGTACCCGTACCCATTTCTAATGTAATAGAGTATGCTGAATCTGCCACAATACCATCAATGTCTGGCATACCTGTGTTGACGATTTCCTGTGAGTACTTGAATTTCTCCATCTCTAACTCATAGAAGTATGGATGCTTTCTACCCAACATAAAGAAGTCTTTGGTCTGGTTAACAAACTTAATCTCATACAATTCACCAGTACCATTTAAGAATGGAATATAAACCAAGTCACCTTCAAGTGGTCTAGTTAAAAATGCTGGCATTCTTTGGTTGAAAGAACGCTTAGACATAACCACAGAAACTTGGTTCTTAATCTCTAGACCAAACTTAGAAAAGAATTCTTTTTCGCCTAGATACTCACCGTTATTCTGTAAGTACATCTCAATAGGAAATGCCGAACTAAACTTCTTAACAGGATCTTCACCGTATAGTAAGTCTCTTGCCTGGTTATTTGTGTTTGGACAATAGAATGAATCGAATCCCATTATTTTAATGGATTCTACAATGATATCCTCTATGACTCTCTGTTCTGGTAGAGAGCCGTAGTTATTAAAATATTGAGATACTCCCATATTAGTTCATAAACCATTCTAGTGGAGCAAAGTATTGTGTTGACATTTCATCTCTTAGCTTCTGAATTTCATCAGCAGCTTCTTTTTGAATCTTTTGACCGTCTAATGTAACACCGCCTGGTAATTGTAGACCAGCAAACTTAGATAGGTTATTACCCCATTGTTGTTTGATAAGTGCTGTTGAATATTCTTTTAACCAACGGTCATTCCATACCAAACCGTATTGTTCTGGATCAATAACGGCATAACATTCTGATACCACAACTTGGCCAACTGGTGCTTCTTGCATACCCCAAGCCCAATCTATATACAGTCTTTGCATATGTCTTTGGAATCTGATTGGAACTTCACCAGTAAACTGTAACTCTAGTGAACGTAGATGTTGTTGAGTTAAGGTGTAGTTGATGTAGGACGCTGATGTGAAGTCATACAACTCATTTAGACGAAGTTGGTATCTCAAGTCAAACATATTGGTATTGGCTTGTGAATCATCCAATGGGAAAATACGAGAAATACCAGCAATTTCTAAAGAAGTATTGGCGGTATCTACCGCTTGAGATACGTCCAGATATCTATTGTTGATATCATTTTGTGTGATGGTATGAATCCAATAGACTTTCTGTAGACCATCAAAATGATAATCTTGGAAATATTGTAAGGCATCGTCAATACGGTCTTGAACCTGGTCGTCATCAACGTTAATCTCAATAACTGGAAATCCAAGTTTCTTAAGACAGTATGTTGTGAAGTCGGTTCTGTTTGTTATATTGGCCATTTAAGTCTCCTAGTAGGATATTTATCCTAGGGCTATTGAGAAAGCCAAGGCAGTAGAAACAGCAATAAAGACGGCATTAGAAGTGGCTGCATTGGCAGATGAGTTTGAGGATATGGAATCACTCAAAGTTATTGAACCACCGCCAGTTGATATTGGGTTACCGTTGGCTGCATAATACAAACCATTGGTGTATATCGAATTGGCATATACGTTACCTGTGGCAGCAATACCACCCCTAACTGTCAATGCACCAGTCGTATTTGAAGAAGATGCCGTATTTGGAGCATTGAAGTTGGCAACTACGTTAGATGAGTTATAACCACCTACAAATATCTTTAAGTTTGTACCTGGTGTATATGTACCAATAATCAGGTTTGAACCGTTAGCATACAAATAACCATCACCTGGTTGTGATGCTGTAAAGTTATTCAGTACCACGTTATAGGCGGCACTTGTGATACCCATATCAATATAGTTATTGGTATCGGTACCTAAGTTATTGTATAGTGCTAAGTCTGTAGATGAGTTCTGTGTGTTAGCAAAGTTTTGTCCACCAATCTGAATAGACTGGTCGGTGTTACCTGAGAATAGACCTAATGTGTATAGGTGATTATAGGTGTTTGTTGTATCTTGAACTAACTGACTCTGTGTTACATATACAGTAGAAGTTGGTGAGTTGGCAATAAAAGTATTAGCGTATATGTTGTTAGCACCAGTAATATTGCCACCAACGCCTGCGCCTGTTGTTATATTACCCGAAACAGTAATGTTATTAGATAGTGTAATTGATACTGATTTTGATGTTGAGTTACCTGTGATAACAATATTATTACCAGGATTAAAACTCAATGTATCGTTGGCTACTGTAGTAAGTATTAGTGTGCCGTTAGCATTTGCTGTGGCAAAAGACGGACCGTTGTTTTGACCGTAGAAATACGAAACGGTACCAGATGAGTTGAGGTAGAACAGTTTACCATCGGCGTAGTTCAGCGCCGTTTCACCTACATTAAGTGAAACTGGTGTACGTCCAGTTGTACTGGACTTTTTTAACTGAATAACTGTATTTGCTATTGCCATTTATTTACTTTAAAAACTACCACCATCTTCTATTATGACATCCAAACCGGCTGGTTCTTCAGGCTTCTTATTCAAATCGTCAATCTTTTTTCGCTTGGCAGGAGTTAATTGTAAATAGGCAATCTTATCAGTCAATTCTTTAATCTTATTTTCATATTCATCACGAACTTGTTGAGTTTCTTCTCTTGCTTTCAACAACTCATTTCTAAATGTATCAACATGATTTGCTTGATGTTTAATATTTTCATACTCAGCCTTCATAAAACCTAACCTAGAAATTTCTTGGTTCAGTTCATTAATCTTAGCCTCATAATTTGTATTATCAAGTTGTGCTTCTAGTTCTAGCACTTTCTCATTTAATTGACCTATTGCCACATCACTTATTCTAGCATTTGCTTGTAACGATATATTTTTTTGTATTGCATCGGTTAATGTACTTGTCATTATCTCAATGTAATAATCAAAATATGTTTTATCCATATCAAACTCCTATTATATAATCAAGTATTTAGAACGTGCCTCCGTCCATTGTTGTTGTCCATGTTGGTACGCCAGAATTATTAACAGTCATAATTTGATTTGACCATGTTTGGTCTGAAGTACCTGCAGCTGCCGTAACTTGAATAGCACCTGTACCGTTACCGTATGTGATACCGTTTGTAGTAAATGTTGCTGCGCCTGTACCGCCTTGTGATACAGTTAAACCTGAAATTGGTTGCCATGAAGCTGCTGTGGTTCTACCATAAGCATCAACACTCAATGCTGCTAGTGTTGAGTTTGTACCATATGTACCTGTGTTGGCATATGATGAGTTGGCCAAAGCATTCATTGGACCTGTACCACCACCAATAATCAACTGACCTGTAGCAAATGTAGCTTGACCAGTACCACCTTGAGATACTGTTAGACCAGAAATTGGTTGCCATGCGGCTGCCGTAGTTCTACCATAAGCATCAACAGTTAAACCAGCAAGTGTTGAGTTTGTACCGTATGTACCTGTATTGGAGTATGTACTGTTAGCAAGTGAAATTAATGATGTTGTACCATTACCAATTACGATTTGACCGTTGGTGAATGATGTAGCACCAGTACCACCAGATGTTAATGCTAACGGATTAGTTAATGATAATGTACCAATCGTAGCAGTTGTGATGTTTGCTGAAGAAGCATTTGCTTGTGGTGCAATAATGTTAGCATACAATGTTGCTGTGTTGGCAGTAGTAAATAAGTTATTAGCAACTGTGTTACCAGTTACAGAACTTGAATTTACACCAGAGAACAAATAGTAACCTTTGTTACCAGCATCACGAACCAAACCAGTTGATAGGTTGGCAGAACCGTTGTTGTATGTACCAACGAAACCAATATCTAATACATCACCTACTGTATTGTTTGCAGCAAGGTGTAATAGTGAAGATGTTGATTGAGAAATTGATGTGTTGACATATGTTACAGCACCAGTAACAATCAAGTTACCAGAAATCTGTACGTCTGTACCAATTGATTGTGGACCACCAGATGTATTGGCACGAACTAATGTGTTGTCTACACCAAAATAAACTGTTTCGTTATTTGGTCCAACATAAGTTGTAATACCAGAGTTTGTGTTGGCCTTGAATGTTAGTGTAGAACCACCGTTAACTGTGTTACTGTTTACACTATCAGATACTGTGAATGATGTCTGAATACCAGCAGATGAAACGGATAAGATACGACCGTTGGCACCATATTGAATAACTGGAACAGATGAAGAAGAACCAACAGTACCAGCAGATAGACCGCCTACGTTGTTTAGTGAAGCATTAAGTGTAACACCAGCAGAACCGTTGAAACCAACAGCAGATGCCGTGATATCGCCACCAGAAACTGAGAAGTTTTGTGAGTTGGTTAATGTGTCAGCGGTGTTGGCATCACCATATAATCTACCAAAGAAAGCACCGTTAGGGTCTCTTTTAACTAAAGTAGATGCTGTGTTAGACTGAGTGGCATTATTAACGGCAGTATAAGTATTGTAACCACCGATAGCAACTACACCGTCACCTGTTGGAGAACCAATAAAGAAGTTATTGGAACTATATGAATAACCAATTTCACCCTGTTTGAATGATGTTGGTGTAGCAGTCGTTAACGAACGTCTGACTAGAATACTTGTATTGGAAATAGCCATCTTAGGACCTTTTTATTATTATAGGGTATTTATTAAAATCCACCACCGTCAATGGTAATGGCATTTGCCGTAAAATTGTTGGTGGTTAAACTAATACCGTTCGCAAATACATTCCCGGACACTCCTACACCACCCAAAACAATAAGAGAGCCTGTATTTGTACTTGTCGATGAGATATTGGCATTTGCCGTTAATTTACCTGCCACAATTTCTTGTTGGTTTACAATTTCGGTATTGACAGATGTTGTAGTGCCGAGTACGGCCAGATTACCGGAAATTGTTAAGTTGCCGCCAAATGTTCCTGATGTATTGGCTAAAGCATTGTTTGCTTTATTAGAAGCATAGTTAGCAACATTGGCCGTATTATTAATTTCAGAAATATAGTCGGAACTAAATGCAGTACCTTGTAATGTATTGTCGGGAAATGATATTGTACCGTCTGTATTAAAAAACCAACTTGGAGGATATTGTTGAGTATCACCGGCCTGTAAAAGGATTTGGCCGTTTGCATATACTACAGCTATACCACCATCTTCTAAGTATAAACCTGTTGTATCATTTAAGGTATTTGCCTGTACAACAATAGTGGTTGATCCAGTAGAAATTGCAGAATTACCGACAGGGGTAAATAGTATACTACCTGGTACTGTAAAGTTATTACTAGAATCTAGTATCGCCTGGCCATTAGACGTACTGATTAATCTATCACCGTGCACATTGGCAACTGCTTCTTCTGCCAGAGCAATAGCAACATTAGATTGTGCTAACGCAGTATTCGCCAGATTCAAGGCTTCTTGAGCAAGAGCGCCTGAAGCACCAACGAACTGTGAGGATGATTGAACAACCTGTTGGTTCTGTGGATTAACCCTTACATTGATTGTTTGAATTGGCGATACGGTTACTGGCATTATAGATCCGTTTCTTCATCCGTATTAGTGTTTGGTGGAGAACCTGGCGGTATACCTCTTACATTTGTTACACCTGGTGCCACAAAGATTTGACCTTCTAGAACTCTAGTGACTACACCATATTGGTCTGTGATAACCACATCATATACCAACTTACCTGACGGTACATTGGCGGTTACGGAATTGTTGGCTGATAGTTGTATGATACCATTAGAAGCATCATAAATGGAAGATGTGAATTGGAGAATCACATTACTTGAGTAATATGACTTCTTTGCTTGAGAGTTTACTGAGAACCCGTAGAGATTGTATGCGCTACCGTTAGAGGAGTCTAAGGTAATTAAAGTTTGAAAAGTTGTCCCTTGTTCAAGGTACTGGTCGGCGTAGGCGGCGGGCATGATGTCCTCATAAAAAATAGTTTTATCTACTATTTAGTTGATGAGGATTTGGTATTACGGTAGTGTAGATATGAAAGTTGTCAGAGCATCACCAGTAATTGGATTACCAGAAGCATCATTTAGTGTGATACCATTTTGGATATCGTGTTTAAATTTCTGGTAATCTGTGTTGTATAGTGCAAATGGTATAGCACCAAAATCATTCAAACGAACTACTATGTTAATAATTGTGCTTCCTTCAATAGGTGCTCTTAATTGATACATTTTATATCTCCGCTGAAGCAGTCCATCTGCCTGAAATAGTTGCTGTTCCCGCACCGTAATAATTCCAAGCCCAATCAGTTCCGCTTAGATTTGGATTAAAGTCAACCCAAGTGCCATTAAATGATGCCCAGTTACCTGCTGTTGAATCTACAGCAGGTAATGCAACCATAGTTGGAGCCGCCCTCATTACAACTGGAAAAGGAATATTTTGTCCAGTTACACCATACCAAACTCTGTAATCACCCGCACCAGAAGAAGGTGCAGTTCCTTGAGGAAAAGATTTTTGATAATA
>Ga0214166_1000909_pt1 | contig 13723 bp, 22 predicted proteins | sample TroBogepilimnion_27_FD_153005 | JGI IMG/M metagenome (GOLD analysis project Ga0214166, IMG submission 153005) | Freshwater microbial communities from Trout Bog Lake, WI - Practice 18AUG2009 epilimnion v3 | ecosystem: Environmental > Aquatic > Freshwater > Lake > Epilimnion/Euphotic zone ...
TTCATTTCCATATGTGCATCTGCTAGGTGCTTCACTTTATTACTTCCTACAAATACACCTGCTTTAGTTACTTGTTGGATTAGGAAGAAAGAAGTAAATACCTTTCTCTCATTCTCTCCCTTATTCTGCTTTACACACAAATCAATCAACCACTTTTCAGCTTCCTTTTGAGATAGACCAGCATCCTCTTTTATACCTTCAAAGATTTCTGCAATACTATCAATTAGGATATAGTCATAGCCTTGTTCGAATAGTTGCTCTAATACATCTTTGGAATTATAGTCTGTAAAGTCAGACATAAAGATTGTCTCCAAATTACCAAAGATTGGAAACCTTTGAGTGTATTTAAACATTTGCCTCCTCCCCATTTCGCCTGAAACAAACAAACACTTCAAGTCTGGATTCTTAAGCTGCAAATTAGCCATTGTATGTAGCAATACAGTAGTCTTACCTACACCAGGATCTCCTGTAGCCATAATATTAGTTCCGCAACCAATACCACCTTCATAGCTGAATAAGGTATCAATCACTAGACCAGTTCTATTGAATCTTAATAGACCTTCTGGAATATCAATCTCACTTAGCTTAGTCACTTTATCGAAAGAGATGATAGCAGGTTCCTTTACTGTAGGAGTGTTGCCTGTATTAACACCTCTTCTCATTAGATACTCTTCAAGAGTTAAACCTTGATCTTTTGCTTTCTTTTGCAAGTAATACTTTTGGGAATAATTCATGATTCGAAACTTTTACTTTGTGATTATTTATTTATTTATCTAAAGATAAGGTTAATATTTGAGACGAGCAACTTTATTTTTTTTATTTTTTAAGACTCTCTTACTACTACCTTCTCTCTGACTGTACCTAAAGATAAGGAATTGGTTTCATATAGGCAACTTTATTTTAGTTATAATTTTTAGGATCGGTAATAATTTCGATAGCCCTATCGACCAAGGTTTCGATATCGACATTACCTGTTTTAAAATCACTACTTAATTTAATTAGTGAATCGAACATCCTGGTATTAAACTGTCCGTTTAAAACAAGTTCCTCCGGTAAACATTCCACTAAACATTCTCCGAATACATCCGGTCCTTCGATTACAGATTCTAAATCCCAGACTTCGATAAGCTTTTTAATTTGCGCTTTAAACATATTTTATTATTTTTGATTATACCTAAATATAGCTACTTTTATTCAGACTACCAACTTTATTTTAATAAAAGATTGGCTTTGTTCTATCGACTTTAGTGCTTACATTAAGCTCTTGGCACCAATTGAAGAAGCCTGGGATCGGACCAACTTGAACTGTCCTGAGACGTACCGGGGGTACAGGAGTGCCTTTAGCTCTCTTACCGAAGATTGTTCTCTTGATCTTAACATTGAGACGTTTCATAACTATTAATTTTTTATTTAGACTAAAGATAAGTGTTTTGGTTCTTATAGGCAACTTTTTGTTTAGCTATTTTTTGCTAAAACAAAATCTAGTTCCGTTAAATCTTTTTGTCCAACCACCCCCATTATACCTGATATAATGGAATTTAAAACCTAAATTCTCCATAGCAGTTTTAATTCTAGCTTCTTGGTCGCTAGTTAATTGAACTCCGCTGAACTTAACAGCAGCAGTTCTCTCCCCTTTTCTAATAAGAGTATCGCTGAAGACGAAACCATTAGTTCCAAAACCTTCACTTGCTAACAACTTTCTCAATTCTCCGGTAACTGTAACTTTTTGCATAACTATTAATTTTTTATTTAACTAAATATAAGGAATTGGTTTCATATAGGCAACTTTTTTTTAAAGATATTCTTCTTTATAAAGCTCCCATTCTTCTTTTAAATTATCTAGAAAAGATTCTTGCAAATCACTATCTAAATCTTTAAATGAAATTCCAAATTCTTCTTTTAATACTTCATCAAACATTTTTACACTCTCTTTAATATACTCCCTTTTATTCCTATAATCTCCAGGGAATTGATCATCAAAGAAAAATTCTTCTACAAACTTTCTAACTTCTTTACTTATCATATCTTTTATTATTGATTATACCTAAATATATGAACCTTATTTCAGACTAGCAACTTTATTTTTAACTTTTATTAAAAAAATTATGCTCCGAATAAATTAATTCGCCTTCAATAGTCCATTCTGAATGTCCGTTTTCGTCTCTATAATAAAAGCACTGCACGTCGTCACTTTCAAAATAATACTTTACTTCAATTCCGAATTTTGCTTCAATTGCATTTTTAATTTGTACATTCATATTTTATTATTATTGATTATACCTAAATATAGTTACTTTTATTCAGACTAGCAACTTTATTTTTAAAATAAATAAAAAAAGCCGGCCAAGTAGAGGAACAAGGCCGGGTTCTTTTCTTTAGTTTTAGTTTTGGTATTCTATAGGATACTATTACCTAGAAAGGTAAGTTTTGAGTTTTAATTAACTTGATTAACATTCTCCCGTTTTTCTTTTCAAGGATAGGTGTATATTCATTACCTAATACAACTAGGCATTCAAATTGATCTTCTGTTGCTACCGTTCCCATTCCTACTCTTAACGGTAAACCTGAAACCTGTAATGTATCATTGAAGCCTCTTGTGAACCTACAGTAGTCTGGTTTCTTCTCTTCTACTACTTCAAGGTGTTCTTGTCTAATAGCCCACGTGTTACCTTTCCCGTCTGAGATCTTATATGATGTATAACCTGGAACATCTCTATAGAGATCTTTAATTACACCTATCTGACCTTTTTTCATGTTAGCACTATTAGGTTGATTTACTAGCACTTCTACTTTAGCCCCTATAGGTAACTTAGCAGGCTTAGTACCGGTAGCTAGAACTAGATCTCCTGGATTGTACATATTATATTTATTGTTATCCCATCTTACTTCTAGGTCTAATGATGCACCGGCTACTTTATTAAGTCTACCTGTATCTATTACCGTACCTTCGATACCGATCGGGTTACTATTGCTATTGGGGTAGATAGATGGCACTAATATCTTGACTCTGTCACCTACTTTAAACTCTTTTTTGGTTCTAGGCAACTCTTTTTCCTCACTTGCAACTAAGTCACCTTCTTTGTAACTATTCTGTCTACCGTTACTCCACTTAACTTCATAACTGAATCCCATGAAGTCTGTCTCTCTAGATAACGTTACTGTACCTTCGATACCGGCTGGATTACTCTCACTTACACCGTAGTACTCTGACGATTTAGCGATCATCACTTTGTCGCCTACCTTAAACTCATTCTGCAACTCTTTCTTCTCCTTCAACTCCTTTTTGTGTAACGTAGTGAACTCTTTTTTAGGAGTGCCCAACTCGTTTTTCGTAACCGGTTTTACTTCCTGGAAATAGGTATTGAGCTTCTCAACCGGGATGACTATATAAGAGCCTCTACCTGACTTTCGGTCTAGGACAGTAGTCCCATACTCGGTACTATCTTTCCTTATAACGAACTCTTGTCCGATTCTAGCTCTGTCACCGCCTCCGTCTATAAAACTCTTAATGCATTTGTAGATTGTTGTCATGTGTATTTCTTTTATAGTATAAAGATAAGGAATAAAATTCAGACTAGCAACTCTTTTTTCTAACCTAGTCAACTCTTTTTTGTGTAACGACGTAGTGTGAACTACTTTACTAGTAGTGGAATTCAACTCTTTTCTCCTTTCGTCTATTATAACTCTTTTTGCTCCTATGTATACGGTTATAGCTCTGCCTCTGACCTAGCTGTAATTCTAGCTCTCTGGATACCTTTCTCTGGAGTGTAACGATGGTCGACTTAGTAACTATCATTGCTGCTTTCTTTTTATAAAGATAAGGACTAATAATCAGGCTAGCAACTCTTTTTGTGTAACGACGTAGTGTGAACTCTGTGAGCAACTCTTCTTTCAACTCTTTTTGCAGAGTGTGTACTTCACACAGTTTATCCTTATTCCAGTGTGTGTTTGTCATATAGAATGGGGGATTAGTATATATTTTGTATAGTCTCCGGTGAATTAACTTGGGAGACAGATTCCGCTCTATACCCGACTCCGCCGCCTTTCACTTCACCTAATTTCTTTCACACACGTCCAACTCTTTTTTCGTCTCCCCTCTCTTCAACTCTTTTTTCACTTTTTACTCTCCTCTTTTTTTCTAGACAAATGGCATCCATTCAAGGAAGTTAATTCTATTGTCTATATAACATATACCTCTTACAAATCGTTGTCTTCTTCATCATCACTATAACCTAATCCATTTGTTGGTATACTAAATCCTCCACTATGTGGATATAGGTAAGGTGAATTTTCTGTCTTAGTATTAGTAGGTACTATTACAGGTTGTTCATCAGTTGATTTACATTTATCCGTACACGTTGCTATACAGATTATTATTAATGTTATTACTAAGAATTCTTTCATCTTTCTCTTTTATTTATTTCATAATTAACTTTATTCCAAAATATACTGATACCAATGTTCCTACTATTATACCAATTACTAGTATCTCAACTGCCCAGACATCAAAGAATATAGGTAAGTTAAAATATGATCTAGTTACACTTGATGGTAATGTATACTTTTACACTTCTAGTATTAGTATCTACTATAGCATCGTAATCGCTTGTCAGTTCAATAATAGTATCTTTTCTTTCCCATATTAGATTTCTCCTATCTTTTTTAAATGAAGCTCCTTCGCTATTACTTGGAAATTCGTACACTTTTACTATATCACTACCAGGTAGGCCGGGGTAAGTAAGATCTTCATTAAGAGATCTAAATGGAGACCATGTTTGTTGGCTATCTGGAATGTTACCACCTCCTACTAGAACATCACCATTAGATGTTTGTAACATCACTAATCCAATTTTACCATTTCTGTTTTCTACTAACATTCCTGTTTTTAAATCACTTTTTTTCATAACTGTTTCTTTTATTTAACTAAAGATACGAACTTTTATTCAATTAAGCAACTTTATTTTACTAAAATGCTAGGAATGATGAGTGGTATGCTCTGGTTCTTTCTAATTGGTATTGAACTTCAACTCTCACATCTTTTTCCCACTCACGTACTATTATTGAATTATCTGATAATACTTTAATAATTTCTCCTATATATTTTTCACCTATATAGAAACCATTTCCTCTAGAACTTTTAGTGATCTTTTTAGGTTCTATTTCAACACCTTGACAAATTATTTCAGGTTCTTTACCAGGTATAATCTTAATAACATCAAACCTATTATCAATTTTCTTAACGTTAAATACATCTAAGAAATTGTTAGGTACTTCATCATGGATATTTACTTCCTGTACAATGGCTTTAATAATATCCACTGTAATTGTTTCCAACTCAGATATAGCATTAATAGTAGATGCTTTATGTTCTACATTTAACAACATATCATCCACAATTTCTGTAATTGTTTCTAATGGTAGATCTTTAAATGTCTTTAAGTAACGAATACGGCCTGGGCGTTGTAACATATTGGTATTGATGTATAATTCGTTTGTGGTTAGTAGAAATACTTTTCTAAAACCATTATCCAACACACCATCCATTACTGTTAATACGCTATGATCTCTTTCTACGTATATTTTTTCATACTCATCAATCATTACAACAACATTTTGTTGTATATTGTTTATAAAACTTGGAATACTATCATAGTCCTCATGAATAATGATTACAGGTAATCCTAGTTTATTACAGATTTGTTTTGAAGTTACAGTCTTACCTGTTCCCTTCACACCATTTAACAAAACACCTAAGTTGCCTTTAGTGTTGTCATAGGTTTTAATTACACGGTCAATAAACCCACTTTCAATACCATACACTTTGTATGAAAAATCAAAACTGTCCTGTACTTGAGTTAGATACAACTCACCTGTCTGCGGATTGAAGTTTAATTTGTAAACTGCCGGCTCTAATGTCGGTTGATTTTGACTTACTTCTCTTAAGTACCAATTACCTGATGCTTGAATCCATTGATTCCTCATAATTGTTTATTTTTAGTGGGGTAGAGGGAATTGAACACCTCTCAAAGTGTTACTTGTTATAGTCATCTAGTTTGTCCTAGCCTGGCTATAACCATCACACAATCCTGTTACCCCATGTTTTGGTTTTATAGGTGTTTATTTATTAATTTCGGCCACTAATTTTTGGAGCTTTTTAAAGTTCTCCATTGTGATTGTTTGACAACCAACCTCGATTCGATCTTTATATACTTTGGCGTCATAGTCTTTGCTGATTTTCATTTCAAGAAATTCAGGTTTGCTTTTTCTAACAAATTCTAATACCTGTACCGGAAAGTTCCAACTACCTTGTGATTTACTTTTACAGTAGAAACCAGAATTATCAACATTGCTTACTACTGTAACCTCTTGTCCTACAATAATATTCATAGCTGAATCCCAACATACTTCCCATCCTAGATTATAACTAGGTACTTTATGTGTTACTTTTACTACATCACCTATTTTTAAGGTACTTTCTTTCATTAACTGTGCGTGAATTGACATACTTGTTTGTTTTATTGTTGTTACTAATTCTAAGTTATCTTTGTAGCTCCAGTTACCAATCGTATCTCCTCCCGGTACTTGTACTCTACATTGGTTTTCACCTATTTCAAGTATTTCACCCACATCACCTACTTGGTTACATGATCCTGCTCTATTTCCGGTAAGTTTTACTATATCCCCTACTTTGAATTCAACTGTCTTACGTTCTAGTTCCTTCTTATACTCAGTAGCTAGTTTTTCACTAGAGAAATATGTTAAATCTGGAAGTATACCGTTTGCATCTTTATTCCAAGTACCTGAATTTATTCCAACCTCATCCTTTATTTTAAAAACCCAATACACCTTATCACCGTTACGTATATCTACTCCATCTTTGGTAGTAAAGATAATATCAGACTTATATGGAAGTAGGTAACATTCTTCTACATAAGCGGTTCTACCTTCTTCAGTACTTTTCACATCGTAACTTACATAATCAGGTCTATTACTTGTTATACCTGCTACTACACCAGTATCATCTTTTTTATAAAATGAACACATTGGGTTATCTACAGTAATAAGTACTTTATCACCTACTTTGAATTTAGGTGCACCATACTTAGGCGGTACAGGTGGTTCAGGTTTAGATATTACTTTATCTAAGTTTTTACCTTGAAACCAGTCACAATGACCTTCTTTCCATTGAACTTTATAATTAAGTACAACTCCTTTATCTACTGTAATAATTACACCTTCTTGACCTTTGTAACTGGCTCTATCGCCTACTTTAAATTTGTATGCCATTGTATTGTTATTTTGTTATATACTAAATATAAGGACTTTATTTCAATTAAGCAACTTTTAGATAGATATCTTTTGGATAATATCCACCAAACACATACTTAGTAACTGGACATAACCATATTTGAAATCCATCAGATGCTCTATGGTAGAATCCGCCTATCTGAATTGGGTGACCATATTCTTCAAGCACTTCTTCATCCATACCCATGTCATCCATTATCATATGATGTTCAAAACCATCAAACGGTTCATCATAGAACTGTAAGGTTACTTCGTCACTGTTACCTGATAGCTCGTCTAGTAGCTTATCTGCACCTGCTACCATTGCTAGGTTACCTCTAACACCTAAACCTAGTTCTAAGAACTCAGGTAAATCAATAAACCACCCTTCATTATCTTTATAAAATCTATGTACCATAAATTGTCTGTTTTATTATTAAGAATCTTTTATTAGCTTTACATCTCTACACTTTCTCTACTTTAGAATAGTATTGTATATACCCTCACCCTTCTTCTTCTTTCCCTTTCTTTCTAGACTATTTAGCTCCTCTCCTATTACCTTATACTCCTCTCTTAGCTCTCTTCGTCTCTTGATTTGCTTACCGTCTAGCTTTCTATACTCTAGGAGAATTTCATTCATTCGCTGTTCCTGTATGGGGGAGTATTCTAGTTCCACTACAGTGGAGTAGTTGACTTGTCTAATAGTAACAAGGGTGTGATCATCAGTCTTGAATTCCTTCATCTTCTTTCTTGGGTTTCTTTTTCTTTCTCTTTACTGTGATCTCGTGTTCGAAGATAAGCTCAGGATAGCTACACCCGGTACATTCGTAGATGTTGACGTATGGCTCCTGCATAGCTATCCAGCTATCTTCTCCACATTCTCTACAGTTAAAGCCTAACTTTTCTGATTGTGTTGTCATTAGTATTTATTTTGCTACTATAAGAACACTTAAACCTGCTGCTAACTTAGTACCTTCTACAGTGCTAGTATCTACATTAGACCAAGTATGCTGTGGGTCCTCTAGACATACAAGTCCATCATAAATTCTCATAATATGTTTACCTAGTACTCCACCATCAACATTTCCAGTTACCTTCATTACCTCTCCTACCTTCAAGTCTTTGGCTTGGAAACTAGATTTAGGTTCTTTAAAGTAGTACCGTAATGCTGTTTTTTGATCGCTGTTTGCTTCCCTGAAGGCTTCCCTCAAGGTACTATCAGCCACTTCTATCTCTGTAGCAAACTTCTGTTCAGCTAATACTTCGTCTATTTTACCTTTCCATTTACTACATACCTCAGGATAAATCTTACCTAAATTTTGTCTACTGATTGTTTGTGTCATACCTTCTTTTACTAATTGATCAATTGTGTATACGTGTGAAATTCCTTGTTCAGCTAATGCTTCCAGCGAATCAGTGAAGTTATAATAACCTGGATCTATAGTACTATTTGTGTAATAAAAAGTACCAGCACCTTTAGCTGTATCGTTAGATGAATTACACTCTTTGAAGAAAGCATTTATCTTTACTGCTTTATCACTTTCCCACTCGATTGCTACTTTCTTGTCTAGAAAGTCTTGTTTTGTGAAACCTTTTTTCATCTTATCTTGTTTTACTAGTTCGCTAAATTTGTGTACTGTGTAACCCTTTTGTACATAAAAGTCCTCATTACAATATTCACCCTTTCCTATAGCATAACACGTATTACCTTTGTAACCCTTCCAATTATTAGAGGTAAGATAGCTATCTCCAGTAGACCACCTAAACCCTAATCTATCAGCGATAGCAGATAATTCCATGGACTCTTCTAATGTTTCACAACGGAATACATTTGTTTTATCGTCAAATAACTCTTTCCAATTTACTTGATTATTCATAACTGTTTCTTTTATTTATTTAACTAAAGATAAGGACTTTATTTCAATCTAGCAACTTTATCTTTACAGAGATTCTATAGCTTTAATAGCCAAGTTAATATCTCCAAGCGTTACATCTTTCCAACATCCAATATCGAATGTAGCGGATTTTAAAGACACATTCCAATCATTAGATCCAACAGTCAAGGTAGAAAACAATACACAATCTCTAATTTTCTCTAAGTCTTGGATAGGCAGTTTACCGTCAGCAACTACCAGCCCGTTCTTATACACTTTAGCTTCCCTACCTTGACTATCCTTGATAACTGTTTCTTTCTTTTTATAGACAGGTTCGAACCACAGGTCTAATACGCCTGCGGCTTTTATATTATCAAAAGCTATCGAACTTATTTTAAAATCACAGCTACCATCCAAGCTGCCAAATTTAGGAACAGTTGCTAGTTTCATAGCAACTTCTCTGTACTCTTCCTTTACTAAATTATACCCAATAATCTCACCTTTTTCTCGCCTTTCGAGTTCTAAAAGGATTGATTCTTTAATCATGTAGTAATTATACCCTGTATACCTCCTAGTATCGGTCAGGATATAGACTTCATCGTTATATACCTTACTACCATAACTAATAAGCTTACCTTTACTATACCCTCCTGTAAAAGTAGTATCTGGTTCTATAGAATTCCAATTTACTGCTCTATACTCTGTACCGTCTGGTACTTCTGGTAATTCTGTTCCTGCTACTTTGTAATCTGTCATAACTGCCTGTTTTATTGTTATTAATTCTAAATCTTGTTCTGCATGCCAATTTTCACTTGTGCTTCTACCAGGTACGAGTACTCTGTAGGCTAAACTACCTTCATAACTATCTGGTTCTACTTCCCCAATTCTTCCTATATCACCTATTTCATTTTTTGAATTATCGAAGTTTCCTACAATTAATACTTCATCGTCTAATCTAAATTTTCTTGCCATAATTGGTTGTTTTACTGTTATATCCTAAAGATATGAACTTTTATTCAGACTACCAACTTTTCTTATCTAAATCTCAACTTTATTTTAAAAAAAAGTGAGGGTAGTAGGATACTTCTAGGAGAAAGCCTATACAGACAAGAAGTAGAGCGGTGAAGACTGTTATAAGGGATTCTTCCTCCCACGATACTACTTTCCTTTTCATTCATGTATTTTTCTTACTAAGTATACTATTAGAGCAATAAGTATTAAGGTGGGAACAGTTATCAAAGGAGCTAGTATTAAACCTGCAACTAGAAACCATGAAATTGCAAAGAAAAAGACATAAGCCCCTTCAGCATCGTTATAAAATATAGATTCTATAGTTTCTTTTACGTGTACTTTTAGTTTACTGTTGAATGCCGCTATTGTTAAAAATATTAACCATAATATAATGGTTACTATTAATGTTACTATTATCATTGTTTTATTATTTACGTTGATTAAAAAAGGGAACAGTAATTAAACTGCTCCCCTCTATTTAGATTACTTGGTTACTTTATTTTATGTTAAGAATCATTCCTGATCCTCCACCTGTCACCGTAGGTAATACTCCATTCCACTTTTGTGCTTTTACAAGCTCAATGTATTGAGGTGATTGACGTAATGCTTCTTGCTTTACCATAATTTCTCTAGCTTCAGCGGATGCCTTAATAACCCTAGATGCACTATCTCCTCGAGCTTCGGCTATACTTTTATTAGCTTCAGCTATACTACTTTGTAGCTCTGTTACAGCACGTTCAGCATCTTGTTTAGCCTGTATCTTAGCTGCGATAGATTTAGCTAGATTAGGATCTGTAGGTGTAGGCTGCTTTAGTACACTAAACATAAGCGTAATACCCTGTGGTTCCAGCTGTTTGTTTAGTAAATCATTTACAGCATGTTCATAAGCAGGTAGATTTGTTAGTATACTATCTACTGTAATAACACCAGATACATCTTGCATAGCTCTCCTTACTGAGTTTCTTAGGAATCCATTAGTTATAGTCTTTAGGTCGTCTGTCTTATATTTTAGGTATAGCTTAGAGGCTTTATTAGGTATGATTTGATAGTTAACGCCTACATCCATTTTAAATCCAGCACCACCACTACATGCTACAGTAATTGCTTCATCAGTTGGACTACCTTCTGTATTACTTTCAGTCCATACTACGTGTTCCTGTGTTGTTGGTAACGTTACAATGTAACTACTACCGGGCATATAAAACTGCCAACCTGTTAATAGCGGTAAACTATCTATGCCTCGATAATCACCTGCGTTGTCAATTTTAAATCCTACTTCAGTTGGTGATATTCGCGTCATACAACTGGTTAAGCTACTCATTACAGCGATAAACGCTACGAAACCCATGATTCTTTTCATCTTTTTACTTTTATTGTTTAGTTAAAATTTAGTTTGCCTTTACTTCTTTTACTATCTTTTGTAGCTTTTCAAAGTTAGCCATTGTGATTGTTTGACATCCAACCTCGATACGGTCTGCATATACTTTAGCAGTATAGTCTTTACTAATCTTCATTTCTTTGAACTTAGGTCCTTTAGAGATGACTTTGATTGATTGTGCCGGGTAGTAATAATCCATCTCCATTTCAATACCTTCTATCTTTACTATAACACCTTCTTCATCTCCTAATTTCTGAACACTACCTTGCTTACCAATAGCATTATCCATTTCAGGTTCCCATGAGTTTCCCCATCCCAGATTCTTACCAGGAACTTTGTGTGTAATTTTTACTACATCACCTACTTCGAGTTTTAACTCGGCTAAAATTTGTTCGTGAATTGTTGTCATTGTTTTTTCTATTTTTGTTGTTACTTTTTTTCTTGTTGGTTTTATAACACTCTCATTCACAGCCCATATATTAGTAGGAGTTTTCACTCTTATTAGACCAGGTGCAATTGATATAATTTCTACTTTTTCTCCTATTTCTAATTTAGCACCATAAGGTCTGTTCACTGTTATTTCAACAATATCACCTACGGCGTATGCAGGCTTTTGTTCTTGTAGTTCCAGATACCTGCCTGGCATGTACCATGAATTACTCTTAATCTCTATCCAGTAGATAATATCTTCATCAATCATCTCATCGGGGTTAGAACTGTAGATGGATACTATAGTAGCTTTTGTACCTTTTCTTACTTTAGCATAATGTGCATTTGTTTTTGTTATAACTACTTCCTGACCTACTTCAAATCTCATACTTATTTGTTTTATTTATTTAACTAAAGATAAAAAATTTATTTTGCCTACTTTTGAAAAAATTTTTCTGCTTGTTTATACACTACTCTGTAAAAAAGATAACCGGGAATTGATATAGGCCAGAAAATCGATCCGAAAACAGCAGCAAGTACATAGTCGCATCTCCAATCATCATCAACCCAATCATACACATTCCAATACTTCTCATCTCCTTTTTTACTATTCATAAATGCTGTGAAGCATGCTAGCCAAGCTATTATTACTACGAAATACAAAACTACAATTACCATAACTTATTTTTTAAAGTGATTAAAGATTCTTTTTGTAAACCATATCAGATATAGTCCCCATAAAAGAGTAATGACTATGGCTAGAGACATACCTGCTAGATTAGCGGCTAGATTAGCCTGATTGGCTAAACTGATAGATAGAGCAACACATCTCGATAAGATTACGAGTGCTACAAAAAACTCAATTAGCTTAATAGCTACATAACGATAGACTTTCATAACTGTTTGTTTTATTGTTATAAAATAAAGATAAGGAATAATCTTTAGACTAGCAACTTTATTTTGCTGAATCTATAGAAATTTCTAGTTTTACTTTTGGGAATATTCCTGTGTGACGGAATAAAGTGTTCCCGTTATTCCCTAATAGGACTACTGTCGGTACCCCTGTTACCTGGTATTGAGATACTAGAGAAGGGTCTTGTGTTGCATCAATCTTTTGTAATGATACACCTTTACTTGAACATACCTCTTGAATATAGGGGAATAAATTCTTACAAGGTTGACATGATGGTGTGCTGAAGTATAAGACTTGCATAGATTACTTGTTTGTTTATTTTAAAAAAAATTAATTATCTAACTGTTTCCATGTTGTACCGTTATGGAAGTACATGTGAACATTTGCTCCACTTCCTGATACAATCACACTACCTGTTGTGAATCCAGATGCTGGAGTTGATGATTGAACGGCTAGTGTTAGTATATTGTTTATAGTAGCTGAACCGGTTACTAGTAATGAACCTGTTACCTGCATTATACCTCCGGAATTAATACTCGTATTATACCCAAATGTAAAGAATGGTGAGTTTGTCGGTATTCCTACAGTTAAAATTGTACCCGCAGTACTGAAAGCATTAAACCCTATATAAGTAGTACCTAATATATTATTAGGAACGTAAGAAGATAACGAACCAACATTTAGTTGGCCTGATGCCGATATAAAATCATTTACACGAAGTGAACCTGTTATAACTAGACCACTGCCTGATACGTTTAGGGAACCTGTTACTGTTAGTCCCTTAGTAGTCAACCTACCTGAACCATCTGATGTTATATTACCACTATCAAA
>Ga0214166_1000912_pt1 | contig 13696 bp, 3 predicted proteins | sample TroBogepilimnion_27_FD_153005 | JGI IMG/M metagenome (GOLD analysis project Ga0214166, IMG submission 153005) | Freshwater microbial communities from Trout Bog Lake, WI - Practice 18AUG2009 epilimnion v3 | ecosystem: Environmental > Aquatic > Freshwater > Lake > Epilimnion/Euphotic zone ...
CATTGGTAATTTTATGGAACCGCACTAGTACTCTTCAGAACCCAATGTTTCAGGGGTTTTTACAGTACATACAATACTTACAGTACAGGTTGACCAGCGGGCAAGATTGTATTGAAAATAAGGGGTGCATTTTCTCAAAGGAGGCAGTTTTGGTTTCACTCTGAGTTGAAACCTGGTTTTGAAGTTTTCCCCGATGCTTTAGTCAAGTACTTCCCTTTTCCCACCTTTTTCCCCAACTCCCCATCAAAAATGCACTCATTATTTTCTCAACTCTCCCTCCCCCCAGTCCTTACAGTATTTTTACAGTATACCCAACTTCTTTTTCAAAAAGTTTTGCAGTTTTAATGGCTGCACCAATTCTGCTTAATCGAAGCTCCTTTGGAGACTTATTCTTTAGACAGATTTGTTATTTTTTATATTTACTCCTCTTTTTCTTGGAAAAGAATCAGGGGAGGGGCAGGGAGACAAAAAGAGATGACTCTTTTAGTCTTTAGCACCGGTTTAGGGCAGAGGTTTTCTTCCTCTGTGTTTTCCCAAAGTGAGAATGATGAATCATTCTCACCTTTTTCTGCAGCCAGTTTTACCCGGTACAGTTTGCTAACGTCTGTGAAGACATCTTTAGCATGGGAGGAGAATGTTTGTTCGCCCAAATCATTCTCCAGGGAGACAATCTCTAACTGTGAGCAGTTAAAATCTGTCTCATCTTCATCTTTCTCGAGATTGAATCTCGGGGACCTCCTAAGTGGCTTAGGTGGTCCATGAAGATCTATGTCAGGTGGCCTAGATGCCAGGGGCATCAAAACATCTTGAGGGGGGGCATCCACAGAGCTGGGCTCTGCTTCATTTACCACCGGAGCTTGGAAAAGTGTTTCCAAATCTCCTTCCTCCAGAGCACTGTCCAATCCTTTCTCAATCTCACCCACTCTCTCAGAGGTTATGGGGTGAGATGGGGCATCAAAGATGCCGGGATGAGTGACAGTTTGGCCAGCTTTCTGCAACTGGGCATTTAAGTCCCAGCCTTTAGAAAGCAGTAGGCGATATTCTGCCAGGTCCATAGGCCTTACAAACTGCACATGTGAGTGCACAGTTTTGCCTGTGGCGAGATCAGTGAGAGTGACATTTCTCTCTTCCAGTTTCTCAATTCTGTAGGGTCCCTTATTAGGTACCTTGAGAATGCTAGAGATAGCTGGAGCCTGATCTCTCATGAACACAATTTGTGTTTCATGAAAGTTGGGAATCTGGCTCTTTTTGGAGCCGACTCGCCTTCTCCTACGCTTATCCAAAATGATTTTAAACCAATTGGCAGCATGGAGATTTAATTCCTCATCCATCTCTCTGCCAGCTTTGCTGTCAAGATGGGCCAAAGGATGAAAGTGAGCACTCATATTGAAATGAATCTGCTCCCTCGTCAATCCAATGTCAGGAATGATTTGCCTATTTAGGGCCTGAGTAACAGTAGGGAGAATGATGTGCCACTCCTCATTCTCATGAGGGTGCTCAGCATCAGAGAGAACTTTCAATAAAGTCTTTTTGAAGGACTTTATGTAGTTCTCACTCCAATTCTGAAATTGGCAATACGGGACACTGTAAAGCACTTTTACAGGAGCCATCTTCACCAATTGCTTTGCAGCTTTTTGGAAAGATGTCTCATTGTCCAGGTATATTGCCTCAGGCCAGCCAGTGGCTGAAAACAGGCACAATAGGCCCTGAAGGATAGAGGCTGATTTCTTATCCTTCAGAGGAAAAGCGTACACATACTGTGAGTAAGCATCCAAGCAAAAAAGGATATATGACATAGAGCCTTTTTGCATAGGGATTACATCACAGTACAAGTACTGCCTTGGCCTAGTGGGCTCCAGAGTTCGGCTGGTTTCTGGAGTTGCCTTGTGTATGTCAAACTTTTGTGCCAAAGCACAAGTGACACACGCCTGCACATAGGACTTAATAGCCCTAGTAGCATTCCTATTGTAATAGTAATGCTCAAAATTCCTTCTTGTAATAGTGAATGAGGAATGACCCAAATTCACATGAAGGAAATGGATGACTGCAGGCAGCAGTACATCCGGCAGGCAGATTACATGTTTTACATCTTTTAAATGCTTAGACATGCACTTCTTATACAGGACCTGGTCCTTCAATAAGAAGTTGGAGTAGGGGAAGGACATGTCCTTGTTAGCTACTTTTTCCCGTAGGGTACTCAAGTAGTCATCCCCCTGCTGGGTTTGAGCCAGCATGGTTCTAGTCATAGATTGGTTTTTCAACAAATCTACAGAAATAACAGCGAGTTTTTCACACATGTTATTTTGGGCCCAGTCCTTAGCTTTTTCCAAAGAGGACTGGTCCTGACCAGAGGACTCTGTCTGTGTTTGTACAGACAGTTTCCTTAGCTCCTGTGTAAAATCCTGGATGACAGCCTCAGGATTTGGACAGGGATGATAGACAAGGGAGACATTGCATTCTCCCTCATCCTGCATCATCTGGCTCTCCATGAGAGACAGTTCGGCCATGATGCTGCTTTTGCTTTCCTTTCCCTCAGGTAGTCGGATAGCTAGGTTCATTTCCGGTACATTGAAGTACTGAGGAAATTTGTCATCCATCATCATATGTAAATATGATGTGGGCAGGCACATCAGCTGAAATGGTTTTATTTCAGCAGAAGTACCCGGTGAGCCAAAGGCTGAGGTGATGTGGACTGAACCACACTCATCCTCATTTGGCTCTGAGTCATCCCTCTGACAATGAGGGGATGACAAAGTACCCATCTGTACACTCATGCAGTGTACTTCATCACAGTTCCTCTTATCCACTTTAAAGTGGCAGGGAACACCATTCTCAAAGTTGAGAGTGGGATGAGTAATGGGCAGGATGAGGGCACTTACAATGTAGGTACCAGCAGTCATCCTTACTTCAGAAAGGCTGTCATTCTGAAGGATCAGTTTCAACGTGGATGAGTAGGTGTCATCCTGTAACCCAGAGTGAAAATGAATTTTCACTGGGGATGAAACTGAGGAATGAGGGATGATTCTGGCACGCAGATGGTCAGGAATAACCATCTTTATACCAGTGTCAACCTTAAGCTGACTTTTGGGATGAATCACCACATCCTCTTGGATGGGAATATCAAGCCCTGGTCTGTCATCCATTTTTTGTGGATGACAAGAATGAGGGGGGACAAGCACATAACCTATGGTTATTTCAGGGCTGTCCTCCAAAGAAGATGGGGCATTTTTCAGCACCAACTCCTTCATGACCTCAAACCGGACAAAGTCATCCCTCATGACCTCATCCAGTTTTTGTTGGTAGAGTGCTTTCGCATTCTCCCTGAGAGTGTTGGCCACCCTAGCCCTCATGGCGGGGTCAACTCCCTCATACAAGTGATTGAGGGTTTTCTCAACCACCCTTTCAGTGTAGAGCCTATGGAGGTCAGGCCGTTTGACCTCCATGACCTCAAATGGTTTGAGGGGCCCACTCACTTTTGAGTTCTCCAGTATTTGTCCGGTTTTACAATCCGAGCTAGAAGTTAGCTCAGACAGACCATTCAAAGTGCTAGAGTTTAACTCAGCGGATTTCTCACCCACGATAGATGAGTCATCCCAACCTTTCAGGAGCCTGAGGGCTGAAAGGTATTTCTCCTCAGGTGTACAGTCTATGAAGAGTTTGTACAAATTGGAGATTGGTCTAGGAATAGAAATCTTAGATTTCTTCCTAGGGTACTTGTCACTTTCCTCAGGAGTGAGGGGGAGTGAAAAGTACCGGTACAATGCCTCCTCACTGGCCATGAAAGGCTCTGTAAGTGGGGGCAAGGAGTTTGCTTGCACCTTTGAAAGGGCAAACTGAGCTTTTTCCAAAAACCTACTGGTGGAAAAAGCTCGGCTGAACACATCAGCCAGAAAGTTCACTTCACTAGGTACAGAGTAAACCACATGTGGTATTTCAAGCTGGATTTTGGCCAGCTTGTTAACCAGCCCATTGCAAGCAATGGAGTACTCTCTGTTCCTGCCTACCCACATGAGTGCTCTTGCATCAGTGAAAACAATCACTGATTTATGAGTATTCAAAAGGTATGGCTTGAAGTGATCAAAAGCAAGCACAAGAGCATAAGTCTCTTTAAAGTGAATGCTTTTGAGTGAGTCAGTGTGGCTAAACAGCTTGGAATAGCATCCAACCACACGCAATGACCCTTTCCTGTGTACCCATAGGATGCAACTGCATGCAATTTTACTTGCATCAGTTGTAATGAGCAGCTGTTCATCCCTTTCGGGAATGGTCAGCCTCACATCCAGAGCAATGAGGGCCTTGATCCTCTGCCATGCGAGGTCGGCCTCTTCATTCCAGGAAAAAATTTGAGATCTAACTATCTGCTGCAGTGGGAATTTGATTTCAGCCAATGCAGGGATGAATTTCATCCAATAGTTGAGGGCATAAAGTCGGGACTGTAATGTGTACAGTGAATCCGGCTTTTCCCACTCCAAAATCGACAAAGCTTTCACTTTGTCTAGGGACAGCTCAGAGGCCTGAGGCGTTAAGCTTACACCCAAAATTTTGAAGCTCTCTGGAAAAAATGCTGACTTTTTGGGGCTAAGCCTGATATCGTGGATCAGGTAAGCCGCCAGTACAGCTTTCAGATGGATGAGATGAGACTCATTATCATCCGAAAAGATCCAGCTGTCATCCTGATAGTAATCGAAGAAATCTTCGAAGCTTTCAGGCAGCTGATCTGCCTCTGCCTGAGTCAGGTGCTTTTCCTTCACCTGCCTCATTGTCTCTGATGAAAAAATCATAGACATGGCTCTATCCCAGCATCCAGGGGCCGAGGTTAGTCCCTGGGGCATTCTGCAAAATTGCAGGGTCCTTCCTTGCAAATAAAATGCAGTATAGGACCGGGATTGTGGGGCTAAAGTCAAGTGCCAATAAGCTTGATTTGCATCAACTGTGCTTACTACCTTATTTTTCAATTTCTGAAAAATGAACTCTGGGAGCTTAGGTAGGGCTTTTTTGACATTTAGTGTTTTTGCATTCACCCTCCTTAAGTCTTGGACTATGCGGAAGGATGAATTTTTTTCACCTCTGACTTGGGCCAAATAAACAGAAGCTTTGGTTAAATCTCTTAACCCTTCATATTTAGGCACCAAAAGTAAATTAGAAATGGTCCTGGGAGAGTGTACCTCTTCAACCAGGCCCTTATCTAAAAACTCACCAAAGGTTGTGTTGCAATATGTCATTTTTTCTTCTGACATAAACCTCTGCTTTTCAGCAGGGATATCTGCAACAATCTGTAACTGAACGCTGAATCCTTTGAATTCACCAACGTCAAGTTTAGATTTAGCAAAAACAGACTGGTATTCCTGAAGAATATTATCCAGTCTCTTCCTGAGGTCAGGGTCAAGATTGGGATTGACCTCACAATCTTGATAGCTAAATTTCTTACCCAGGTCAGAGGGGTCAATTATTTGATGTTCAGAAATAATCTGCTCATCAATTGACTCCGGCTCTGGATCCCTTTCAGAAAATCCAGCAGTGGTGGGCAAATCAACAGAGTTGATCTGAACATCCTCCACTTGGTTTGGCTGACAGAGGTCATATACCAAACCAAACTCATCCCCAGGGTTAAGCCTTAAAGGCCCCTCAGAATGGTTTGTAACAGTGCATTTCACTGTATCCGGTGATCCAGCTATACACTCAAGTATAGATACGGATCCGGAAAGAGCCGTGGTTTCCAGCCTGGAGCCGGCAACACAGCTCAGTGGGGGGTTAACTTTTGCAGTAACAATAGATGTTACTCCTTTCGGAATGTAAGTTTCCTCACACTGCATAAAATTACCCTGCACCCTTTTTGTTGCAGTTTCCAGTGCAACACTGGTTCCACCATATTCCTCTGAGAGGCAAAGGTGGGTGGGGGTTAGTCCTAAAACTACCATCTCATCCATAAGGATGGTGGACCCCAAAATCGCCTCATAACCATTAATGTTATGGGCAATTAAAAAAGTGTGAGGTATTTCTACCTCTCCTTTTTCCGACTGGAATGTGACCACCACTGGAGTGGAACCGATCACATTATTATGCAGTACACTGCCAGCTACCCTCATATCAATTTCCAGTTTGGTGAATACCATCCCGGAAAGTTTCTGGTAAGTATTTACGGACAATAGACAGTGTGAGCTGCCTGTGTCCACCAGTGCTTTTATTGGCTGCTCTCCTATGGAGAATTGCACCAATTTTAAAGCTGAGGTAGGAATGTTCATACTATTCATATAAACTTCCTTAGGCTGACCGGATTTCTTCCCTTTTTTGGGGTTAGAAATCTGTAGCTGCCTGTCTATAAAATCATTATAAACAGGAGTTCTTCCTTTTGGCCCAACATTTTCTGAAATAAATTTCAGGTGGTCCAAAATTGGTATGCTATCTGATTTGAAGTCATTTTTCACATAGACTCTAGGTCTAGGAAATTTATAACTATTAAAATCAGTACCATCGGAATTTTCACAAAATTCCGGGAAGTGCTCTAGCTGGGATTCACCAACATTGTGTGGTGTTTCCGGTTTTTCCAATCTGCTGACATTGTGCAGCAGATCAGCAGACAAATTGGGCACACTGCAGTTAGCAGATACCACACATTCATCACTGCTAGCACCCACAGTCCTAGGACCAGGAATTGCACTAGCAGGGCCAGAAAATCCAGCTTTGCAGCTAGTTTCCTGGGGGTGGGATTCACCAACATTGTGTGGTGTATCCCATTTTTCCAATCTGCTGTCATTGTGCAGCAGATTAGCAGATGAACAGGGCACACTGCATTTAGCAGGTACCACACATTCATCACTGCTAGCACCCACAGTCCTAGGACCAGGAATTGTGCTAGCATTTTGGTGGGACTCAGCTGAGCTGATTTGTCCCAGTGCTAGTTCAGATTTACAGCGGCCACACAGGTTAGAATCCTGTATAATGGCCTGCCGGTCATCTTTATCTGCTAATGCCTTCTCAGCTTTACTGAGACAGGTCTCACACCTAGCAGTCCTAGCAGGTGGACTCAAATATTTTGCAAGATGGGCCTCTGGAGAAGAGTCTCTATTCTCAGAGGCAGAAACTAGTTTTTTGCTAGTTTCACAGATTGGGATTCACCAACCTTTGGAGGGAAGGTGTCCTTACTGTTCTTGCACTCATGGGAAAAGTGGTGACTTTTCCCACAAGTTGAGCAGAGTCCGGCACAGTACAGTTTGTACTCTGTGCACAGGAACTCATGATGGTTGGCAGTGGGATAGCACTTTGTACAGTGCTTCTCCTCAAGAGGGTCATAACCCCTCCGGCAGTTTTCACCATCCCTCATTTCTGGGTAGATGGTTCTCAGGTAACCAGAATTGTTTCTGGTACGCCTGCTGCCGCTGCTTCTAGAATCAGATCTGCCGGTCCTAGAGTCAGAAGTGGATTTTTCACCATTTCTGCCATTTCTCCCAGGTGACCTGCTGGCTTCCCTCTTAGAGGTACTGGAGCGGTCACTGGGGTAGGGGGGGTCCCTCTGAGGTCCTCTGAAGGACCAAGGTGACCTTGCCCCGGACCGTGACCTTTCCCGGCCTCCATTTCTGGAAGTAGAACCGGCCTCAGAATTATTCTGGGCCCTGTCCCGGGATCTATACCTGCCATCTTGGACCTGTCCTCTAGTGTAGGACTGGTCCTGGGCCGGCTCCTTATTTGTCATGACCTTGGTCAACACCTTGTCCAAGGTCACAGCAAAAAGATCCAGACACATAGTGTTCAGCTCTTGCTGACCACCATCTGACCGGTCCTGGTTAGAGGACCTGGCCATCTGCCTGGTAGTGACACCAGACCCGTGACCTCTGGGGTCAAGGTCATGTATAGTGCCACTAGCACCGCCTGAGCTGCCATCGGTCTGCTGACCGGCAGCTACAAGGTTTCGCCTGACTGAGTCAGACATGACCTCTCGGGACCCACTAGGGACCGGGGTCATGACCTCGTTTTGACCCTGCACCCTCTGAGGGGTCACAGGGGGCTGAATTCCACCCAAGTTACTGGGGGTCCTCAGTCCTACCTGTTGCAGGTTGGCATCATCAGCGGGCTTTGCAGCCTGTTGCTGATGGGTGCCAGCAATTAAGCTGGCCCCAGCCTGGTTTGGAGGCTGACCTCCCAACATGTGGGCGGCCATGGCCAGCTGCCTATTGGCAACGGCCAATGCCATTCTGGTCGCATCCAGCTCGGGGTTGGCTCCCTGGACTAAGGGCTGACCCATGCCTATGGGCAGAATGGGTAGCACCTGGGGGGCCGGAGGCTGCGGCCTCTGGTTTGGGGTGGGCGGATATGCCATGTATGTCTGGTAGGGATCCGTATAACCCTCCAGAGGCACACCAAATGTCCCCCATCCATTGTCCATGTAGTTGAACTGGACCTGGGCCTTAGCAGCCTCAGTACCAATTGTCCTACCAAATTGGAGAGGTTTGGTGACAACCGCTTTTTGGAAGCGGTCAGCATCCAGGGCAAATGCATGAATCTGCTCATCCGTCATGGGTGTGCAGTCTTCAATTTGTTTCTTTATCCTTTTGATAAGAGGTATGGAGACATTATCAGGGGAGAAAGAAATGATTGCCGTCCTCCAGGACTCAGACCTGGCTGAGGCATTTTCAGCCACAGCCTCTGGATAGATGCGGTCAATGAGCTTCCTGGCCATGGTCAAAGGAATTCTCAATTCCTGACCAGGCTCCCTTTTGAGCTCCCCGAGCTCTTTCCGCCTATACTGATTCCTGTCCATATTGCGTTCAATACTTATGAGGTAGTTGGCTACCTCATTGATATTGAGGTCCTCCACCATGTGGGTGTGGACTCTGCAGTGGTCATGAACCAGCTTTTTTAAGCACACCATAACCATTTCAGGGGTGTACTTTCTCTCCTTGGCTAGCTTTTTCAGCTCAGGGAGAGTGTTTTTCCAGTCAATGACTGTTTTGCCATTGTCTAGAAATCTGCAGCATGCATATTCCACTAGGGGATGTGCATTTTCAGGCTTAGAGATTTCCTGCCAGGCAGGTTCATCTCTATCCAGGTTAACATTGAAGTATAACCTGTTGCCTGTCTGATTCACCATGTCAGGGAGGTTGACATGGTGCTCAGCACACTGCTCGGTGGCATGCTCTAGAGTGAGCACTTCTCCTAACTCAAAATCAAAAACCTCCGGGACATCCTCTTGTCCTCTCTGGAGGTAATTGGTGAGTAGGTGAAGAGGGGTACCTTCCCCTTGGGGGACGACCCTCTGGCCTCCAACCTCAAGGTTAGTGAGAGTATCACAGACACTCCTCAGCATAACCCTATGCTCATGTTCCTGCGCAAATCTGTCAAAGTTGAACTCTGCCATTTTTAGGTGAGTTTGTTTTTGACTGATTGGGGAATATGACTATTTTGGCCTCTGATTGGTTTTTAACCTTTCAGTGGCACCTCTGATTGGCTAGTCGTAAAAAGGTGCAAATCAGTATGAGCTGATTTACCCGCTATTTTACTTATTAAGCTTTTCAGGTGACTCTCTCTCACTATCTGATAGGTTTAAACCTTTTCAGTAGCTTTCTGATTGGCTAGTCAGCAATGAGACCAGGATCTTTAGATCTGATTGGTCTGCTATTGCGGTCAGCTTATCAGCCTCTTTAGAAGTCTTACTGTCTTATTTTGGAAATAAGACAGGTAAGTACCAGGCTCCTTTCGGAACCTTTCTGAATCAGAATATGTTCACAGAGAAAAAGTTATATTTAAGACAGGGTCGCCATGTGATATTTTTGCGTTATGCACAAGTAGTGCTGAGAGGTTGCGTGATTTAGACCTTTCTATTAATAAAACTCTTTAATTAAATGATCCGGTTATGATTAAGTTTTAACCCTTTCTCTTATGGAAATATATTGGTGGCACAATTGGTCTAAATACTTTTCGGATCCAAGGATTGCAAATTACTAAAGTCCGGATAACTCTAAACAATGTGAACAGTATAATGACCCGGCACTCACTTACACTTCAATGAAAGAGGGCAGCAAAAGAGAGACGATTTTAGACTTATATTCTTTGTAATATACAGTCTGACAATATCAGCGAAGATATGGAATGCAATATATAGGGCAAATATGGCACAGTAAAACACACTGAATATTCTTTCAGAGGCAGTAAATAAGCCCACTAATTGAACACCAGAGAAACTATACACTAAATTCACCAGTAGCAAACCATAATGCTGAATAGGTCCAAGATGTGGCAAGGAGAATGGTGGATGGTAATGGTCGTCTTCTAGCAGGGGCACCTCTTGTGTAGATTTTGAGAGACTGGTCCAGTTTGGTAAAAGGGGTGGCCTTTTATAGGGGACCCGTTCTAAAAATAGATCTGGCAAAAGGGGGGAAGCCAGTTCTAAAAATAGAACTCCAAGAATTCACTGAGGGTGGAGGAATGGCAGTTTGGTTTTCCAGGAATTCACAAGTCTATAAATAACCCAAGGGGGGGTTCTATTAATAGCATACACCTGGTACACAATGAAGGAGTAGAGCTGAATAGGGAGCATACATATAAATATGTAATTTAATAAATATATACAGCGGGTATAACTGGCTCAAAACAATAAGCGTGTATACTCCGCTTGAATTAAAATTATCTATAATATACAGGCTTTATATAGTCTGTAATATTATCACAAGCCCCCGCACACACAAAATTAGCTCCAAAATAAATTGTCTCCGAGGCCGGCCTCAGCCAGACCATCGGTCCTCCGCTCACTTCCTCCGGTCCTTGCGGTGGTGCCTGGACTTGGTTACCAGGGTGTAGGGCTCCTCCTCGGACCCCTTCCCGGCGGCTCCAGGGTCAGCCTCGGCCTCTTCAGTGGCCTCAGGCTCAACCCGAGCGGCCTCCGCGGCCTCAGCCGCGGCAGGGTCAACTTGCATGACCCCGGGCTCCATCTCGCTGTCCTCCTGGAAGATCCTCTCGGGGACGGGTTCGTCCAGCCATCGGTTGATGGCCTCCAGAGCATCTCCTCCTCCACAGTCCTCCGAGGCTGATGGGGGCTCGGTGTCCTCCATGGCCTCTCCGAGGTCAACGACCTCCACGACCTTCTTCTTGTCCTCCGGGGGGAACAGTGTCATGATCCCCATGTCATAGTCGGTCACTCCCAGACCTTGCATGACATCCACGCTGACAGACATGCCGGTGATGTCGTCCTTCCCCCTGTTCCGGTTGGCCAGGACCAGGGTGTAGATGGACTGGCCCATGTAGAGCCTGGTGTGCAGCTGGGTGGCCGAGAAGGAGTAGGTGGCCACCTGGGAGCTGTAGTGAAACCGCTCCCAGTGCTGCATGTAGGCATGTCTGCCCAGGTAGACAGGATACGGCTTCCCATCCTGTCTCACCTCCATGATGCAGACAGGGCATAAGATACAGCCTTGTCCGCCTTCCCAGAATGGCCTGAAGATCACTCCCAGAACCATGTCCAATTTGGACGGGTGCCTCACATCTTGGTAGAGGATGGGCACACCTCGGGTCTGCCTGCACATGGCAGGGTACAGCAGAATTTTTGGTTCTGCTGCAGGGTGAGCTGTAAAGCTCAAACGGGGCACACTCTCCAGCCCGTACAGCCTGCTGGCCACCATCCCCAACTCAGTGTTGGGGGGAGCCTCGCAGAGGACAGGGTTCTCCTCCCTCGTCCAGTCCGCCGGACAGCGCTGGTAGGTGGCGGCCACTTCTCTAAAACGGGTGCAGTCATACATCCCGTAATAAAGGTCCACCATGGGTCCAGAGGACCTGGTGGACAGGGCCGGCTCGTACTGCTTGGCTGGCCAGGACCCTCCCAACAGGAAGGGAGGCGGGACACCCAGGTAGTGGTCCTCCCTTACGGGGTCCCATACATAAAAGTGTCCCGGGTTCTCTCGGAACTGCAATCCGGCCGGCTTCACACTGACTTCATAGGGGGACAACCTGCCCAACTTCAGGCAGGAGTCCGGCATCACAGCGTCCCTATGGTACCTCCCCGACAGGCGGTAGGACAAGCATTCGCAGTCCTGTCCCTCACCAGCATGATGAGGGCACCTTTCCACCTGGGGAAGTAGCATCAATCTGGGATTAACCTTAACTTCGGACGGCAAGTCCTCAGAAGGAACCAATAACTCAGGGTTATGCAGGGAGTCCACCACCAGGATGTTCCTGGAAGGGTGGGCCACGGACCTGTTCTTGCGAACCTTGTCCTCCCTGTACTCCCTGGAGAAGTCCACCTCCAGGAAGTCCCTCTGGTACTTCACCAATCCCCCGACTATTTGAAAGTCGGTGGAGGGCAGCATCTCTTGCGAGATGTACCGCTTCTTATTGGTTCTAATAACCAGTCCGCCTGGACCGGATCCAGAGGATCCGGATCCTGCCAATGGGCGGTCCGACGGACTAGGTCCGGTCCCTGCCCTCTTGGCTTTCTGCTTGCCCCGTTTTGCAACCAGGCTAGCAGCTTCCTCGGGGATCCCATCCCCGGATCCAGTTTTGACACCGGATCCTTTCCGACTAGCTACAGAGTCCAGAAGGTCACGCAGATCCTTGGATCCGGGACCAACTTTCTTCTGGTCACTGGGACGGACACCGCGGTTTTTCAACCCGGATCCAGCCCCAGCAACAAGTTCCTCCTCGAACTTAGCTCTCTTGGATCCAGAGGATCCATCCTCCTTCTCCTCCTGCCGCAGAGCGGCCTTCCTCTTCCTCAGGGCAGCCCGGGCCCTCTTGTTGGGCCGGACCGTTCCCTTCCGCTGCTTGTCTGCCTCCTCCCTGGCTGGATCCGGGGATCCTCCGGCATCTTGCTTGCCACTGGATCCCTTCTTGGCCTCGGATCCGGCCTCAGCAGCTTCCTGGTCCGGGGCAGCCTTCCTGGGCTGCTTCTTCCCCTTCCGGGTTCTCCTTCCAGCGGGATCCGGATTGGATCCGCTGGATCCGGCTCCAGTCAGGCCCAGGGTAGGCCTCCCGTCCTGCTTCGGCTTGAGGGCAGGCCAGTTCTCCTTCTCGGCCTCCAGGTGAGGAGAGACAGGGGAGAAAGGTCTCCCCTGCCAGGCAGGCTTCTTGGCAGCTTCGTCCAGGGCCAGCTTCAGCTCCCTCAGGGCCTCCCTGGAGGGGGAGTCCTTGGGCTTGGACACCTTGATTCTTAGAGAAGACATGGTGCTGAGCTGGTGCAAGGAAGAGTAGGAGAGGTTATCTCTGTGATACTCAGGACTAGACTGAGGATTAACTGGCTCTGGACCAGCTTAAGTACCCACCAGGAACGTGAGGTGCGCAAACTTTACCCCTCATCCCTCCCAGAGCCAGAGCTGACCGCTCAAGTTTGCGCTGAGTGGGGGGGGAAAGGCGGGACCAATCAGATTCCTCCTAGGTCATGTGATCTAGGGGGGGTTACAAAAATTTTATCCTATATGTCCCTATTTTATGTTTGCTTAACAATAGTATAAAAGAAATGTTTATTTTTCTTTTAAAACTTATTGTGCATCTTCATAAAAATAAGTATCAGAATATATCCAGAAAATATCCAAGTAACCAGCGAAAAATTGAATTCCGCAGGAATTATTATCTCAGAATATATTTCCAGGAATTTATAGAAACAACCAGCGAAAAATAAATTCCGCGGGAATTATTATTCCTAGATGTACTTCCAGGAAGTTTTGAAACAACCAGCAGAAGGTGAATTCTGCAGGAATTAATATTTCAAAATTGTACT
>Ga0214166_1000913_pt1 | contig 13694 bp, 25 predicted proteins | sample TroBogepilimnion_27_FD_153005 | JGI IMG/M metagenome (GOLD analysis project Ga0214166, IMG submission 153005) | Freshwater microbial communities from Trout Bog Lake, WI - Practice 18AUG2009 epilimnion v3 | ecosystem: Environmental > Aquatic > Freshwater > Lake > Epilimnion/Euphotic zone ...
GATACCACCAAATATTATTCGTATAATTTTAAAACTAATCTGGCTTTATCCAATTTTTCTTTGGTTTTATTGTATTCTTCCTCACATACATTAGCCTTATAGTTTTTGGAGTTCAAACGTTTTTCCAGGAACTCTATGTAGTTCTTATGTTGTTTAAGATCAAATTTTTTGCTCATGATTTATTTTTTTGCCAATTAGCACCAGATATAAATGCCATTTCAATATATTTGTTAAGTAAAGCACCAACACCAACACCTATAACATCAAAACCCTGTGCTTTTATATAATCTTTCAAGGCTTCGTTTAACTCATCCTTATCGATGATAGTATCTTTTAACGCAATTGGTTTTTTGTTATCCTGTAGTATCTCTCTAAGGATTACAATCGCCCTATCCAGACCATCGCTATATGAATAATTATAGTATTCCGAATCAGATTCGGATTTTATACTCTCTATTGCAGATAGTATTATTTCGTTATCTTTAGGCACGTGGTATGTATTTTCTGGTTAATAAATTAACGTATTGCTGGTGTTCGAGAGGTAATGTTTGATACCACACACGAGCTTTATCTATCTGCCTTTTTTCGTATTCCTCAGTCAAACGTCTATTACGTTCCTCATCTGATTCAACCAATTTTGAATAAAATGTAAAGATTTTGGAATATGCACTTTCGTAATACGTTGGTATGGTTATACCTTGTTCCTGTATCACACGAAAATACCTGATGGCATCTGGTGTTGTTAAAACATTTTCAAATGTTTCTTTCAAAAATGCGCTCACTTCAAGGCGTGTTTTACCCTCTATTGGTTTTACGTTGGTTAGTTTCAGTTCTGGCATGGCACAAAGATAAGACAAATAATTAAGACCACCTAACATTGTCAATTAAAAACTTGATTTGTTTTGCTGCGTGATAATATTCGTTCTCAACCAGGAGATCGAATAGGGTTGTCAGGGTTTGCTTGCTGATGCTTCTTTTGGTAATACAGTCTTTGATATCATCAATATGGTTATCACCGATAACATCAACACTATTTTTGATTACCTTATGAAACATCTGAGTTGCATAAAAGGTGTAATTTTCTTCTTTCGTCAGTACTGCAAACATAGATATATTGTTTTTTACCATTTAACAAAGAAAAACAAATTGATTACAAACACCACAAATGAGGTGAATGAGAATATTCCCAATTGTACATTGGATATTTTCTTTTTGCTATATAATACCCAGCCAGTTATAAGTATAATCCAGCCGATAACATTAAGAATCGTTGCCATAAAGTTAGTTTATACGAACCATGTGGTTAACTGTGGATGCATCGTAGTAGAATATACCATCCATAAAGTACACCTTATAGATAATATTCGGTTGTTTTGATGTGTCCTGTGCGTAATATGCTTCCTCTGAGGTTACAAACGTACAGTTTGGACAAACCTTTTTTACGCCAGCAAGACGAGATTCATATGTGGCTGTCATGCGCTTGCATGATGCAATGCTCATTAGAAGGAGAGCGCCTAAGATTAGTCGTTTCATGTTACAAAAATACTATTTTTTATTTACCAAACAAAATTCTGTCCGTATTTTCTTTTATTGTATAATACAATTTCTTATCATCAATCAATGATTTCTCATATGAAGGTATCATTTCACTCATTTTATTAATCCATGTTGCGGATTTCATTTCATGAAAACATTTTTCGATCAGCTGAACCATAATGTGTACTGATGTTGATGCACCTGGATGCCCCCAACAATGCTGCCAATGACCCATCTTCTGAACTGATAACCTCAGTACCGAACTCAATGATGCCACCTTTTTCTTTATCACCTTTGATGATTTGAACACGCTGACCCGCAGTATGTAATTCCCAATCCTCAGCCTTTGCTTCTGGGTAATAACGCTGCAACTCTTTGATCTTATCATTGAATGATAATGTAACCTGTTGTATTAGATACTTGGTCAAAGGAACATTGTGATATCCAGCAGCCAACATCGGTTTCAAATTGTTTAACCTGATTGATTTAAAGAAATCAAGATATGAACCATGTTTGAGGAACTTGGTTGAGAAACCAGCGAAGGGCCCGAACAAAAGTTGTTTATCACCATTGATAATTCGAGTGTCCAGATGTGGTACTGACATTGGTGGTGCGCCAATATCGGCTTTTCCATATACTTTGGCAAAATGTTGTTTGATTACCTCCTTGTTTTTACATACAAGGAACTGACCGCTTACGGGGAAACCAGCATAACCTTTTGCTTCTGGTATTTTGGTTTTCTCAAGCAGCGTGATTGCTGCACCGCCAGCACCAATAAACACAAATCTGGTTTGGAATACCCAACCCTTGTCAGTTTTGATAATCCAGGTACGATCAGGGTTTTTATAGATTTTTGTTACCTTGTTATTAAGATATACACTAACATTCTTATCAACAAGATTGTTTAACAACTGTTGAGTGAGTTGACCATAGCTAAGGTCTGTGCCACCATCGGCATGTGTAGCAGCAACATGTTGTTCTGGGTTTCTGCCTTTCATAACCAATGGCATCCATTCGGATAGTGTGGTATGATCTTCTGAATACTCCATGCTATCATAGAAATGATGACCTTTCATTGTGTCATATCTCTTTTTCAGAAATTCAACATCATGGTCAACAAAACTCATATGCGCAACTTTGCGGATAAAGTCTTTTGTTTTGAAGTTATTTGACTTTTCAGCCATATAAGCCCAGAACTGCTTTGACATTTCAAATGATTCGGTAACATGCAATGCCTTTGATATATCTATCTTACCGTTAACCTCTGGCGTGAAGTTTAGTTCACACAAACCAGCGTGTCCTGTACCAGCATTGTTCCAGTTGTTGGATGATTCCTGACCGAACATCGGTTGAGATTCAATTATGGCTACCTTGAAGTTGGGGTTCAATTCTTTGAGTAACGAACCTAATGTTGTACTCATGATACCACCACCTATTAATACTACATCGTAAATCATAGAACAAAGATAAGACTTACTATTCAGATAACCAAATGGTTTTTATATTTTCCAAATGATTTTTATATTCTTCATATGTGGCTGGAACCAAATTTTGATAATGTTCTTTGGTATCATATCTACCATTGAAACATTTGCAATATTGTTTATTTAACCCAACCAAATGTTTTAATACCATGAATACGCCATCATCACCTTTAAGGTAAGTAGGCATTTGATCTTCATTACGGTATTCATACCATTCAAGATTAATAAACAAAGCAGGGCATTTTTCAACATCCTCTTTTGAGATTGATCCGAGTGATCTGAATTGATTTAGATAATAATTATTGAATGATAATTCCAATATATCATTAGCCTTAAATGGTGAACCTGGATACCAATGTATCAAAAGTATTCGTGGGTTCATTAAATCCATTACTTACGATTTATCCACTCATTAAAGTTATGCACACCGATTATAATGGCAGTAGCTAATAAAAACATCAGACCTGATGGAGTAACATATACCCACCAATGGATGAAACCTTGCTTCTTTAGCTTTTTAACATTCCATAATGATGCTTCGTGATCAATCATGGAATGCAAACACGCAACCGTTCCAATAACTCCTGATAGACCCATCAATAGTATCGTAAAACAATGACAACCACCTGTTGTCGATAACAATAATGTGAAATATGTGATCACCGCCACGATATTCCAAAATATAACACTTTTCTTCATATATAAATTATTTCACTTAGATTTCATGTGCAATTACCTTATAGATATACAATTGTGATTCCAATGTTGGTTTCTTACGTTTTAAGCGATTAATAAAATTGCTTATCTTAATAACCTTATTAAATAAGATATCAAGAGAAGGATCATAATAAACCACAATATCACCCATTTCAACCGTCCATTTGGTAGGTATGGCTTTGCTTTCAACATTAACAGTTTTTAGGTCAAGCATTAAACCATCCTGAGTTACTACATCTGGGCTTCCCATATTATCTTGTTTTTAATTCGTCATCAATTCTTTTGCGAATGGCTTGCATTTCTTTCCAGTTCTTACGTGATTGTTTTTCAAGTTTCCACCAGTAAGGTAATATGGCTAAACCGCCAAAAAAGTCTATTGTTTCACACCACCAGAAACCAGTCTTGTGATACTTTGGAAACTCATCCATGTGGATGGTAAGTCCATCAAGCCAATGCATATGCATTGCAAAGAACCATGATGAAAACCATATCAGTATCAGGGCTAACATCATGTATAACATGTGTTTAATCGGTGGGTTATAACGGTAGTAGCTTTTCATTCTGAGGTATCTCAGTTCCATTACCGACCATTTTTTGACATCAAGGTTATCCCATAAGTCAATTATTCCGTTATCTATAATTTCGTTCATTGTACAAATGTAGTTAAATTATTTGATACCACCAAATTATTTATTCAGAATAAACCTCATTGCTGCCATCCAACCTGACATAAAGCTGAAACGACCTCTGGTGAATAATCTCCTATCAACTGATGGTAAAATAACTTTTGAGTTGTCCATGAATTTCCTTTCAAATTCATAATATTCATCAGATAAAGCCATCCGATGTTCCCTATCAATTTCTATATTCCTATTAATTAGGGCTGGACAACGATCACCATCACCATATTTGCATGACCCTTCATATTCACCTTGTTGACAATGTTGTACATGTGTATCAACATCATGTTTATAGTGTTCCAACCAGGCATCAGCTGATAATGGCGTAATTCTTAATCGATCTTCCCTTTCTTCCACGCCAGACCAATAGGCAATAGCCATATCCTGGTCAGTCCAGATACGTTTACTCATATTAATTCCTTGAATGTTTCGTAGTTATCGGTAATAATGTACATGGATTTTTCTTTTTCAGACATTGTAATGCTTACAGCATCCATAATGTTGCGCCAGAATGCCCCAACCAATATTACCTTTGGTTTATTCTTTTGTTTTCGGATAATGTCAAGTGTAAGAAATAGTTCAGCCAAAGTACCCAGACCGCCTTTTTGAACAATCAATAGTTCAGACTTAATGATAAGATATCTCAATCTATCGAATATATCCACAGCGACAAGATTTTGTGTCAGGTATTTATTACCTTCGGTTGATCTAAACGTACCACAGGTATAACCAATAACGGTAGCACCAGCTTCCGATGCCCCTTTAGATACAGCTTCCATCATACCACCATAACCACCATTAAGAACAGTATAACCTTTTTCAGCCAATAGTTTACCTATGGCGATTGTATCTATATATTCGGGCGAATCGGTTATGTTCATCGCTCCACCGAATAATGTTGCATTTTTTACTATCATTCACCCCATACTTTTTGTAACTCATCAAGGTCTTGATTAACCTTTACGAGCATTGTTATCATTTCTTGTATTTGTTCAGCGCCTCTGTTCATTACGTCAACAGCCCAGGCTTTAAAATCATCCTTATATTTTAATCTAAAGCTAGAACCACTCATACCACTAACAAGGTATTCTTTACGATACATATAGTAATGATCGGCATCTTCCTTTTTAATGATTTTAACGCTCTCATATTCCCATACAGTTTCACCTGAAAACTGACGATTCATGTATTTAGGTATGTAGTGACTCATGGATATAATACTTTAACCATTTCTTTAGCTTCTTCAATACGTTCTTTTAAACGCTCACCATATGTTGCTTTGCCCCATTCAGTACTGAAATTGAAATTAGAAAGGAAAGGCTCTTGGTATTTTAACATCTGTTCTGATGTTATTCCGATTTCTTGTGCTAAACCACATATTGTTTGTATCCAAACTTCATGAAGTGTATAGGTAACATCGGCATCCCTAACAATAAGTTCTGGTAATGTCATACCGCCAGTTAATTCCCTATGTGGAAATTCTGTTGCATCAATACAACGGGTTATCCAATGAAGTTCATCCCAATCCCTGTCTTCCTCCAACAGATGTTCATTTAAACCATGTAGTGCTGTAATAATATTATCAGCATCATTACCTGATTTACCACAATGACCATAGTCGTGAAACAATGCAGCTATCAACATATTACGCAGCATACGTGGCGATATTTCATTATCATAATACATCGCACCATTATATGTTGACCACATCACATGCAACATATGACGAAGATTATGATATGGCATATCCTTGTTTGGGGCATTAAACACAGCTTTGAAGTAGTGTTTCAGATCACCAGGATATGTGTTATCCTTATTATTGATTATGTCTATTATCGTTAACATAAAAATTATTTTTGTTGATATTGTTTGATACCGAATTTGTCATTTCTTGCTCTAAGTTGATCGCTAAATTCTTTTGAGCGATTATACTCATCCTCCGTAATCATTTCCTTTGTCATCCAAAGGTGTTGGATTAACACAGGTGATCTTAACGGGTTTTAACCAGCTTAGATCAATTGATTCGTTGCTGTCAAAGATACATTCTTCGATCTCAACTTTATCGTATGTAAGTGTAAAATTAGCAAGCCAATTCTCCATTATCTTGACTTTGTTCTTAAAGTCTTCGAGCGACATATCGTTGGTACGGAACGTAACCATATGATATTGATAGTTATCATCTTTTTTAAAGATGTTTTTGCTTAGATGCCAACCTTCTTTAACAAAGAATGCTTTGTATGGGTTGTAGTCAAAGAAATATGGTATCTTTAACCTCAGATGAGATTCATAATAGATATGTTGTGGGTCTTTGGTTTCTTCTGGTTGTTTTTCAACCTTTTGTCTGATAACCTCATAACCCATGAGTTGTAACTCATGAACGGCATAATCGAGTATCTGACGGTAGTTGTTTGAATGATATTTGCAGGATGTCATCACTTGATAACCAAGCTGGTTATTGTTTTCTGTTTCAATAACAATCGGTTTTACTCCGATTGATTTGCAGTCTTGTTTAAATTGTTCGACATCATTTGTGCGAACCGTAAGATGTATTTCGAAGTCCATAGTACAAAAGTAAGCAATTATTTATTACCAACCAAATTTATTTTTGATTGCTGTCCTGGCTTCCATGTGCCTGTTAGCCCAGCTACCACCGACCTCAACAAACGGTAATCCTTTCTCGGTCAGCACCTCTTTAATTTTATTATAATGGTTCCATCTTTCGTCAAGAAATTGTCGTGTTCCATCCTGTACCGCAGCACAATCTGGTTTTAATAATATATAAAGATCATATGGTTTAGCCAAAGATTCTGTGTGGAAAATAAAATCCTTTATGGTTTGCAATCCATTCGGATAATACATATCATAAAACAATTTTGTTGTAAGGATCTCGGTGTCGGCAAACATTAATTTATTAGCTTGTTTAACCAGCGTTTCCTCAAGCAACTGATGACCATGTGCTATTGTTATAAAATCAGCTTCACTTACACTATTATTCTTTTCCCATACGGTTCTACCATATTCCTCAACATAAACAGTATTGTACAAATTAGCCAATTCTTTGGTCAATGTGGACTTACCACATGACTCAGCACCCATAATGGCTATTCTTTTGACGAAATAAGGCTTAACATGGTCTGGTAGGTAATACCACATGGCAAACGGATCTTTCCTCACCAATGTGCCTGAAACTGGCACAAGTTTGCGATCAATATCCACCAAGTGATGTTTGATACCAAGATGTTTGGCATATGGGTCGCCATAACTTTCTGATGTAAAGATAACATCAACGGCAGGGCAATAACGCTTAACAACATCAACCCATATGTTCCAAAAGTCAGGATGTTCTTCTGGGTATTGTGGTAATACTTCATCACAATGAACAACCGTCACATTTGGGTTGGTACGGTATTGTTCTTTAACCCATTTAAATCGGATATCCCCAGGTATTGGTTCTGTTGGTAATGAGCCAACAACGACTGTAACCTTTTCAGAGTTGACTATTGCTGTATCAATCAGGAACTGGTGACCTTTTGTAAATGGGAGAAATTTGCCTAATACGTAGGCTGACTTATATGCTTTTTCCATTCTTTGTATCCGAAGTATGTGTTAATAAATAAACCAAGATAAAGAGCTGCTGACCAGTAGTGTCCTGATGTTATAAAAAACACCACATATATGCTATTAGCTATCGCCCAATATATCCAGTTTTCGAGTTTCTTATGTGCCGTTAATGTAATTGCTGCCAGACTTAAACTTGTTGTGATCATATCAAAATAACCAAGTTTGAAATCAAAAGTTAAATTGATTGAACAAAGTAACAGAAACAACACACCTGTTAATAAAAATCCGATGGTTATATAAAGTGATTCTGATTGGGTAATCACCTTATTATCTTTCTTACCCCATAATAACCATCCATATAGGCATTGTCCGATGAACACTATTTGGAGTGACATATTACCCCAGGATTTATCATGTTTAAAGATGAAGAAATAACATCCTGTACCAATTATACCTGTTAACCAACACCATATGTTTTGTTTTCGTGTTAACCAAACCGAAATCAGGGTGAATATGACCGCTACTATTTCAAGCATTAGATTTTGATTTTAAGAGCCAATGAATAGTTGATCAATTGACCAACATAAAACGTAGGTATTCCAGAAATACCAGCAGGTATGTAATACTTGTTATTAAACAAGTTATTCACCTTTAAAGATAATACCGTCCTATGCCACCTTACATCAGCAAACGCATTTACAATCGTATATGGTGTGCTTGTATAGTTTTGATCTGTTAAACTCATTACCATTGAAGATACATTTTGTTCAACCGCACCGAATGTGAAATATCGCAAGGTATATGAACCACCAATAGAACCAATAAAATCAGGTGAGAATGGTATTCTTGCACCGTTAACGCTGGTAGGAACATCTACTGTCATTGTGCTACGCTGCAATGTTGTATTGAAAAATAGCTTAAACCTATTCAGATTGACATTGATATTTGTTTCCATACCATTTCTCATGGTTGATTTGATTACTTGCTTACCCATGAAACCAGAGTATGGATCAATAACCCCTGTGGCAACATATTCATTGTTAATCCACATTGAATAAAAATTGAGATTAAAATCAACATTTGATAGATGATAGTTATATCCCATCTCATAATCAAATACCATTTCAGGCTTTAGCTTTGTCGTATCATTTTGTAAGAACTTTGTATTATCAGTATTACCATAACGATATGCTGAATCTGATTGAATAACGTTCTGTATCATATCAGTCCTGGTTGGTTCCCTCTGGGTCATGCCAAAGGTCATATATACATTATGGTTATTTGTATGTGTTTTGATACCCACCTTTGGGTTAAGGAACAGCCAGTTATATGTTTTTGATTCTGATGCGTGAAACCAAACAGCCCTTGCCTGTACATCATAAAACAGATTAAACAAGTCGTGTTTATTTGTGCCTTTGATATAAGCGATCACATCCTCTTTATTGCCAATATTTGAGTAATACTGACAGTTTTGTGGATAGTCATAGAAACCATTGTTATCATAACCAAAATGTTTACGTGAGTAAATATTGGTATTTATACCGATGTTGGTTGTATTATGCTTGCCATCGAGAACCATATTGCTCATAGCACCGAATTGGTAAGATGTAACACCAAACAATATATTTGCGGTGTTATAAGTACCTTTGACGTTATCGAAATAGACCGATGTATTGAACTTTGCTTTGGAATTTGAGTAATTAATCCAGTTAATGGCTACCATGTTTTGGACAAACGTATCTTTGTCCGATGTTTGGTTAGCATTGTATTTGTAATTGGTATCTATGACTGACATTGGTACACCATAGAAAGCGAGTTGGTTATGTGCAACGCCACTAAATCCGTAGATTTTGAAGATGTTGTTCTTTTTAAATAAACCAAAAGAATAGAATACCGAACCACCCTGATTACCGCTATGATCTTTATATCCATTTGTGTTTAGATATGTTCCACCCAACTGCATTGCAAATCCATTCTTATGGATGCCAGATGAATAAAACATATTTGAATATTGATCATTTGTGCTATTTTTTAGCAGCGTGTTCACTTCAAATGTTGTGTCCGACATGCTTTTGGTTTCCATATCAACCGAACCAGCGATTGATGTATTACCATATTTGGATGTACCGATGCCACGTTCAACATTGATTGAGCCGATATAGTTGCCAAATCCAGGCATATTGCTAAAATAAAGACCTTGATCTTCCATCTCATTCAATGGAATGCCGTTAAGGTTATAGTTGATACGTGTTTGATCCAAGCCACGCATACGCATGTAGCAATAACCATTTTGCTGACCGTTGTCGGATTGAGCATAGATGGATGGTGTGGCTTTGTCAATAATGAAGAATGGGTCTTGCTGTTGTAACAGGAAGGAATACTCAGACATATTAATTTTTGTCTGGGTGATGGGTTGCAATTTGGTTGCGGATATACCGATAACCTGTACCTCTTTGAGGTTAAGCGTATCCACCGTATGTTTGGTGGTGTCTTGTGCGTTTGCGCTTAGTGCAATAACTAAAAATAAAAGTGTCAAAATGTTTTTCATCTCTATTAATTTTGAACAAAGATAAGTAAACATTTTGACACCACCAAATTTTATTTATAATCTACACATTTAGCTTTTTCTGGTGTGGTGAAATTAAACACACCACGTAACATTATACGCCTAATACCTTTGGGTTCATACTTTTTGTTGTCATCCAAAAGGGAATCAAGTCTTCTATGAAGTTTTTCTCTCATTTCATTCTCACTCAATCTCTCCTGGAATCTACCACCTACCAATTTAGTTTGCCCCATTTCATAATTTAACGTTATTTTACGGTATGGCGTAAAGTTCTCTGGTTTATACATTACAGGTGAAATGCTACAACCATCCAATACTTCTTTACCAATTTCCGATGGATCATACATTGTTGGCGTTAATGAAATATCATTAAGATATGTAGCACCAGTATATTCGTTACCCTCATACAATGCGTGTGTATTAACCATTTTATTGGTTACAACATTATCAATGGTTCTAAGAACATATGGCATCTCATTTAATATAAGATGACACTCATAGAACTCATCACAATTCTGTAGCTTATAATAGATTTTGTTCAGATCATTATATCCGAATTTTAATTTACCTTGCTCAATATCTTCGGCAAATTCATTTTTAATTACTTCAAGTAAAGTCATACATTTAAATTTTGTAACATAATATTACAAAACCCAAACACATTTGTAAATGAATTTTTAGTCCTTTGTTATAATACTTTCTATAAGAATTGCTAAAATAAATATTACTGATATCCATGACCCAAGAGCATATAAAAACGCAAAAGGGTATGTTACCTCATTCCAATCATTTGATTTCTTTGCAAAGTATCGTGTAATAAAGAATGCCAATATTGATCCTACTAAATAAGTTATCATATTATATAAGTGTTAATGCGTGTTCAATTGATTTTTCGTAACATTCCCATCTGGTGTCAAAATAACCACCATCTTTACCTCTATCTCTAATGCCAAATTCACCAGTCATTTTTCCCGTATCTATAGTTTCATATTTACCATCAATGATTTTCATCTCACATACACGATAAACAGGATTATAGTTATCAATACGATAATGAAATTTGTTGGTATCTGGGGCTACGTATTCACATGAAACAAATACCTTTTTGCTCTCAAGCCATTCAAAGGCTTGTTCCCACAGTATTGCCCCATGTTCGTAATAGAAATGGTTTTTATTAAACCCTTTATATTCGCCAGATAACATTACACCTTTATCACCGCTATATAATGCGCAACAATTAAAGTCGAAACCTTTTTCCTTCAAAAGTTTTGCCAGATATTCTGGCACAAAATATTTTATCATATAATTGTATGTTCGATGTCAACTAAACGTATTTTCCAATCGGGCTTATTAACTTCATAGTAGTTTTGAAGTTTTGTTATAGCTTCCTCACCCGTTTCAGCCTCAACAGGATGAATTTTCAGGTGTTCGGCTGTATATATAGCACCATTATTTACTGAATGACCATGTTTTTTCTTAGCCATTATTTGTATTATGAATATCATATCTCTTTCATCATTTGTATCCAGCGTTTAGCCAGAAGTAACGAATATGTTTTATCATCCAAACCATAATTACCAATGCTCCACCCATCATTCACCTCAACGATTAAAGTCCTACCATCAGAGGTAACACCGAAATCAATAGCATAACCCACAGGTTGTGTATGATAATCAGCAATTGCTTTATCAATCACTTTCATATCAGGGAAAACCCTAAAGTCACCCTGATAGTGTTTAATGCCCTTTAATTGCCCATCTATGACATATCCTCTGTATTCCGATACGAAGTCTACAACCTCGGATACAAGCAAAGGACAGTGGTCAGGAACGTCAGCAAAGAACATTGTGCGTGAACTCTCTCTGGTTAACACGCCAGGTGTTAATACATCAGAGTATTCTTTAGCCAAACCGTTTGGTTTAACGAAGATGGGCAATACCCTATCATTCATAAACTGTTCTTTGGTCATGTACCTGATCTCTCTGCCAGTATATGGCATAAGTTCTCTGGGTATATTAAGAGCTTTAATCGGTTTACCGCCAAGTCTTTCAATGTACTTATTGGTGTCCTGAATGAATGCCACAACAATGTTAGCACGTGACAAAGGTACTTCTTCTATTTGAGAAAACAAAATAACATTTGCACCTTTTTCTTTAAAACCCATATATGCAGAAACAGCCCAATCTGCTATCGGGAAACCATTTGCTGCTTGTATGTATATTTTAAAGTCCATCTTTTATCCTTTGTAACGCTTCTTTGGCAAATAATTCGCTATGCAGCAAATACTTTGCTTTTAATAGTTCAGCAAACTTAAAAAGTTGCTCCTGATAATCCTTACCCTGTTGAGAATAATAGTATAACCTATTATCAGCACCAAGTTTTGATATGAAACCAGTTAGGTATTTTTCTCTGAAAACCTCAAGGTCGGCATATTATTTATCGTTTAATATGAATATTTCATCAATCGTATATCCAATGCCAGTTGTTGACATGATACGGATTTGTGGTCTGTAAGCACTATAAGGGTTTGTTACAGGTATAGGCTCAGGTTTTATTTTATCTTTACGATTATGTGTTTTCACCCAATCCAGATTTGCTTTAAAATTCTTAGATGTATCTTGATCCCACGTCACTGAATTGCAAACGAAACACGATTCAATTTCACCAAATGTTTCTCCACCATATTTGCTACGATAGAGGAATTTTTTACCTTTTAAATGTTGATTTAAAAGATCGGTCATATCATTGGTCAAGTTATTTGTTGGTACAAACACACCACGATGATCATCTTGAAAAGCCATATATATTATTTTAAATAAGTGTCAATAATTGTTTTTTTAGTATTATAGATTGCTTCAAGTTTGAAACGATCCTTTAATGATTTAATTCTTCCGAATTTAACCAAATTAGCATACTTGATGCTTATGTTGGTTGGAAATGGTTTGACTGATTCGGAATGTCAGCTTTGGCCTTGAAAAAACTGTTGGAGGGAAATACGGGCGATCAAAAGATGCCGTATCTGATTTGTTTTTCCAGTTGCGTTTAGAATTACTGTTTATGAACATTCTTCGTGCTTGTGTTGGTTGGAGAAGGTTTGACTTCATCATCCCTGACTGGCAGCCTTGGCCTTGAAAAACTGTTTGAGGGAAA
>Ga0214166_1000919_pt1 | contig 13651 bp, 3 predicted proteins | sample TroBogepilimnion_27_FD_153005 | JGI IMG/M metagenome (GOLD analysis project Ga0214166, IMG submission 153005) | Freshwater microbial communities from Trout Bog Lake, WI - Practice 18AUG2009 epilimnion v3 | ecosystem: Environmental > Aquatic > Freshwater > Lake > Epilimnion/Euphotic zone ...
CATTGATTGGAAACGTGCACACTGTGTTAAATTTTTGTTGAGGAATGTGAAATAAACTGCTGAACGAAGCTAAGAAGAAATTGAAAACCATCGTTTCCATCGTGAAGGCATATATCCAAGTCCAAAAAACTTCAAGCTGAAATGATCTGCGAAAAGGCCTAAAACAATCAGACTACCACTTGTTTGTTTTCTCCACTTGTATCACGAAATTCTTGATTAACGTATCAAATTGATGTTCGCCTGTTGGGAAATTGTAACTCACGGTTACCACTTTAGAAGTGCCTAACACACTTGGTATCAAGCTATCCGGGAATATCACCGACAATAACTTGTTTTGCACCCATTGGCATCTCTGACCAGGGAAATCCACGTAGGATCCGATAACGACCAGCAAAACCCATTCCGAAGAACAGAATGAGGAAGGGCTTAGTGCCCACAAGATCCGAAGATCAAGAAAATGGATAATTCCATGCCCGGGAATGTCACCGAAGCTGTCTAAACGACTGAAACTATCATACTGACCGAGATTGAATATATGTTGATTTGAGAAATTTTCAATAAGACTATTTATCAAGTTTTGCATTTTACACGAAGAGAAAAGCTGAACTGAATGGAAAGTAAATTTTACAGATTAGGAAGGTTAAAGGGATAGCAGTAGGCTTTGCATGCCACACTTACGAACACATGCAACATTATACTCTGTTCATAAGCTGGTTTTGCCTGATATTAAAAAATGACTTCGGAAGTAAGAAAGAAAAAAATGGAGAAGAACTGAAAATTGTTCGAAAGAACAATTTGTTGAATGTTGAGTATTCCAGTTGCCGTGTCTCTGTTGTTGTTTTTCACAATCGATATTTACATTTACATTTACATACCTTTGAATTCTCAATTGAGCTATTCTCAAATATGATGAGATTATAGGCTAAAATCTATGTTCAATAGTCAAACAAAAGTGGATACTATATAAGTATCAGTTTGGATTTGGTGTTTTTTGTTAGTTTTTTCTGCTTTACAGTTTGTTTCCATTCCATATCTGCAATTTCGAGATGAAGGGGGGTTTGGGAAAGCTGTTTTATCTGATCACATTCGCTGAGTGTGTATATGTGTTCCAGATGAAAGGCTTTAATGTCCTGGGAAATTGCTTGTCTCCATGATAGGAGTGGGCGACCTTTTTTCCTCTTTCCTTCTATTGTTTCAGAAAAGGCGACTTTGCGAAGGAGTCTGCTGTTGTCCATCTTGAGTATCTTGCACAAGCATTGTAGTCTTTTCATTCGTACAAGTGGCTCAATAGCTGTAATGGAAATTTTTTTGGTTTCAAGAATCTCGAAGATAGATAAGTAGCTAATAAAATCTTCCCATTTTTTCCCAATAATTGTTCTTAAGAACCTGTATTGGCATCCTTCCAATTTCTTAAAATGTGTTCTTTTGCAGTGCCAGGTTTCACAGTCTTGTATAAGTATTGGGAGAACTGAGGTTTTGTAGGTGCTGATTTTTGTTTTCAGGGAGAGTGATTTATTGGACCATACTCGTTGAAATAATTTAGAGAAGGCTGCTGTGGCCTGACCAATTCTTGTTTTGATTTCAACATTCAGAAGAGCATCATTTGTAATCATATTACCGAGATATTTAAAAGACGAGCAGACTGAGAGTTGTTCACCATTTATTGTTATGTCAGGGTCTTGTAGTGTTGGGTCTGAAAGGGGTCTTTGTATCATAACTTCTGTTTTTTTTACTGATATAAATACTGGAACAGGAACAAATTATGAGTAACGTACAAAAAATCTTTGCGGCAGAGGACTGGACAAAACTGTATACAGCCTACAGCCAGATAGACCTTAGTAGCTATGATTTTGATAATCTTCGACGTGTTTTACTGGACTATGTTAAGACTAATTTTTCCGAAGATTTCAATGATTTTATTGAAAGCAGCGAGTTCATTGCATTAATAGACATGATGGCTTACCTAGGCCAAAGTTTGGCTTTTAGGATTGACCTCAACAGTAGAGAAAATTTTATTGACACTGCGACAAAACAAGACAGTGTTATTAGTCTAGCTCGCTTGGTGGGCTACACCCCTAAAAGAAATATTGCAGCAAGTGGCATGCTCAAGTTGAACAATATATCAACTTCGCAGAATATCAATGACAGCAACGGAAACAGTCTTACTAATGTTAATGTTATTTGGAACGATTCAACAAATCCAAATTATCAAGAACAGTTTAATATTATCTTGAACCAAGCAATGAGTTCAGGTCAACAGGTGGGAAACCCTGCACAACGATCTGTTATCAATGGTATCACCACTGAGATATACGAGATAAACAGTCTCAACTCATCACCTGTATTGCCCTTTTCTCAGTCCATCGGCGGAGTTAGCATGAACTTTGAGTTGGTGGGCGGCACTATTAACAGTGACAAAGAATTGGTAGAAAGAATACCTATTCCAAACAGTGGATTTAATCTCATATATCAAAACGACGGCAAAGGCAACGGAAGTCCAAATACCGGATGGTTTGTGATGTTTAAGCAGGGTACGCTGAACAATACTAATTTTGGCATCAGCACAGCATTGCCAAATCAAGTACTAAGTGTTAATGTTAATAACATCAATAATACAGATACATGGTTGTTTCAGTTAGACGCTAATGGCAATTTCACCACTCTTTGGAAGCAAGTTCCAGAAACCAGCGGAACCAACGTTATCTACAATTCCATAGCGCAAAATATTCGAACAATTTATTCTATTGTGGGACGTGCAAGCGATCAAGTAGATCTAGTTTTTGCAGACGGTACATTTGGACAGATACCAAACGGCAATTTTACTTTTTTCTTTAGGGTCAGCAATGCGCTAAGTTATCAAATTACTCCTGCAGATATGACCAGTGTTGTTGCAAGCTTGAATGTGAGAAATCAAAATGCCAGCTTGTCTGCACTAAACATGAATTTTACCCTCAAACAAACCGTTGCAAATAGTAGCCCTCCAGAAGATTTTAATAGTGTTAAGGTAAATGCTCCGCAAAGCTATTACACACAAAATAGAATGATCACTGGTGAAGATTATAATATCTATCCTTTAATATCAAATCAAAATGTTCTCAAAATCAAAGCAGTCAACAGAACCAGTTCAGGAGTGAATAGATATCTAGATATTATTGATCCTACTGGAAAATACAGTTCTGTAAAAATTTTTGCAGATGACGGCGTCATTTATCAAAACACTACTGCTGACACAACTACTTTTGTTTGGTCCAGTGCTGCAAGTGATATTGCAGCAGTAATTCAAAATACGTTGAATCCTTATTTGGTAAATGAAGAATTTACCAATTTCTATTATGTGAATTTTCCTAGGGTGGATTTTAGTACTACCGGATTAATTTGGGAAGCACTACACTCATCCAACGGAAGCTATGATGGATACTTTAATAATGCCAACGGCGTTCCACAGGCATTTGGCCCCAGCGCAGGAGCATATCCTTATACAGCACCATCCACAGGGACTCTTTTAAAATTTGTTGCACCTTCTGGGTACTATTTTGACAATAATCAGAATTTAATCCCTGGACAGCCATCGACTGGCAGCTCTACCTACCTTTGGGTTAGGATTATGAGTCTAGTAGGCGACGGAAGAAATTATGGTGCTGGTGCTCTTAGCACCGGTGCAGGTCCTATTGTACTAAGCAGTAAGGTTCCTTCTAACGCAATACTTGTAGAAGCTATCCCTCAGATCAGCAGAGATTTTGGCTCATTGACCACTTCAATATATGACGGTATTGCAGCACAGGTAGATTTTGGAATTGGATACGACCAAGCCACAACTAGCTGGTACTATATTGACAGCCGCAATTTAAGCAATAGCTCTAAATTTAATTTAGCCCACGCACAGGATACTTCAAACACCAACAGTGATGCTAGCTGGTTAATTAAGTTGCAATACAGAAATGCTAGTTATACCGTTTCCGCAAGGGTTTTGCAGACTATTTTCCACAGTGTTTCACAAAATCAATTCTATTACGACAGTGATGAATTGATCAAAGATCCGCTGACTGGTGAAGTAGTCAGCGATAAAGTTTACGTTCTCAAAACCAATGGGAATTGGGATAATTACTATCTACCATATCTCAATGATATAAGATTTCATATTATTGGAAATGTACAGCAGGTAGACGGATACATAGATCCTACCTCAGTTAGATTGGGATTTGCGGATTCAAACGGTAATCAAATTCCAGTTGATCCGGACAGTTTTGGTTTGGTGTTAAATCTTGAAACTGTGAGCGCAGCCACAGCAATTGCCAGTGTGGGTGGTGGAACAGTGCAAGCTATCAGCGTCGTCAACGGTGGCAGTGGATATGTTACTGCGCCAAGTGTAGTGATTACTGGCAACGGCTCGGGCGCAACAGCAACAGCAGAAATATCAGCAGGATCAGTTATAGCAATTAATATTACAAATCCAGGCACTAACTACTCTGTAGCCAGTGTCTATGTTGATCCGGGAGTTAAGAAATACGGATTTTCTCAAAACGATTTTGTGGTAGTGCTGCAACGTTACATGGACAGCAGTGGATTTTATGACTGGCAGTTGTATTTAGATACAAACACTATGATAGTAGTAGATCAACTCAGCAATATCGGAACCACAGACCCAACAGGAAATGCATATGTTGATGGACAATTAATATATGCAAGATCTACTGGAACAGTTTATGTTTGGAATTCCAGCAGCGGAAACTATTTTAGCACGCCAGATTACAAGGCCTATCGAGGCAGATCTAGCCTGCAATTTAAATATGAGCACAATGCCAGCGACTCTCGCAGAATAGATCCAGCATTGAGCAACATCATTGATTTGTATGTTTTAACATCTAACTACAGCAGCAATTTTCAGAATTGGCTGATAAATGACAGAACGTTGGCTAATAAACCAAGTCCTCCAACAGCGCAGGAGTTATATACACTGTTAAACAACATTGAATCAGTAAAAGGCATGAGCGATGAGATCATCTATAACCCTGTGGAGTACATGGTGTTGTTTGGCTCACTTGCAGATCTAGCTTACCAAGCTAATTTTCAAGTGGTTCCAAATTCCAACACTTTAGTTAGCGATAACGAAATCGTTACTAGGGTAGTTAATGCAATCAACTTGTTCTTTGCAAATGCTAATTATGATTTTGGAGACACTTTTTACTTTACTGAACTTGCAGCCTATGTGCATCTACAGTTAGCAGGTCTAATAAGCAGCATAGTGCTTGTGCCAGTCAGTACAACCAGTGAGTTCGGAGATTTGTTTCAAATAACCAGTTTACCAAATCAGATTATGATACAAGATGTCAGCGCAGCCAACGTGATAATCGTAAATAGCGTGACGCCAGCAACTATTAAAAATTAATTAACATGAGCGCATTTCAAAGAAGCTATAAATTTTTACCCAAGGCTTTCCAAACTGGAACCAATAGGAATTTTCTATCGTCAACGATGGACCAATTGGTCACCCCAAGCCAAGCGAGACAGCTTAATAACTACATTGGAAGACGATATGCTACGGGCTCAAAGGTAACGGATAGATACCTAAGCAGCAGCTCTCCTTATAGAAACGCTTATCAGCTAGAAGTTGGCGCGGCAGTAAAAGAACCAGACGGAACATATAGTTTTGGTGCAACTGTTGAAGATTTCATCAATAGCCTTAAACACTATGGATTGGACATTAACAATCTTCAGGGTATTCTCGGAGATGATTTCAAACCTGCCGATTTTAAGATTGATCTAGACAAGCTTGTAAACTTTGGTCAGTACTACTGGTTACCCAATGGACCGCAAACAATCACACTGGATTTCACACAAGTTAATCATTTGTACACGCTGCTATCCCAGTTAACAACTGGAGCACCTAGCTATTATGACAGTGATTTTATCTACATAACCGGTGAAAATAATTCAAACAGCGCGGCCGACCCATTTCCCAATAATGAAATTGGTAGAGGAGATAGTCCAAAAACTGTATCGTTCAAAATACCTTTGAATCCTGTTTCTTTAGAGGTTCAAAATCAAGTAGCTGTTCCTCCAGCATCAATGATCGGTGTTGCTATAAACGGACAACCATTTTATACCTACACCATGGGAAGCAAGGAAACATTAAATGGTGTAACTTATACTGTTGATACAGTTTATTTGGAAAATCATGACCCCGACACTGCCTTTTCTCAAGGCAATCCGCCAGATTCTACAAGTAATCCAGTAGTAACATCGACCACTTATAATAGAAGTGAAGATGTGCAACATCGCAGCCCCACAGTGTTTGGTGGGCATCCGGATATTAATGGAGTAATACACTACCACGCTTACACGTCTCTTCTATCCGATTATACTGATGTTAACACTCACAGTAAATTGCTAGGATATGCTTTTGACGGCAATCCAATTTATGGTCCTCGAGGCTATGCCAACTCAGATGGCAGCGGCGGCGTGGTTAGAATGACCAGCAGTTATAAGCTGGTTACCGCAAGCAGTGTTCGAGGAACACCCAACGGTAGATATGTTGAGGATTATGAATATATTCCAGGTTTGGGATTATTGGATGCAAATAACGGTAGATTTACAGTAACGCCTGAATTCCCCAACGGCACATATGCATACTTCATGACAGTGGACAGTTCATATGTGCCAGTATTCCCTTACGTTATCGGCCCAAATTGGACAGGGTCTCCTCTACAGCAAACCGGCACAATTTTACCTCCATCTAATGCAGCAGAGTTTGAAGGTATACCCACTGTTGACGTAGATCGAGATATTATTGGACAGCAGAGATTTGCCTTTAATGGTTTGGTTTTTGTTAATGGTCTAAAAATTAAATTTGATAGCACTGTATTTCCGGCAAGCTATAGAGATCAAGAATACTATGTAGAAGGTGTTGGAACTTCTATTCAATTGATCCCAGTAACTGAGTTGGTTGCTAACCCTCTTGAAACCCCTGTCAACTACGAATTAGCAAGTGATTTATATGATATAAATCCTTACGACACAGATCAATACGACAACGTAGATTATACTGTAGTTGATAAAGACTATATCACAATTAAGCGCAGCAGTCAAGATCGCAATCCTTGGAGTAGGAACAATAGATGGTTCAACTACCAAGTAATTGAAACCACTGCAAATTACTTAAAGTCTGAGATTATTCTCAACGACTCATTAAAGGCTCTTCGTCCTATTATTGAGTTTGATAGCAACTTGGCTCTTTATAATTTTGCTAGAAAAAATATTGCCCAAGTGGATCTGTTTGATCTAACTCAACCTGATGCCTTTTACAATGTAGAAGGATCTACTGGCTATATTGTTGACGGTGTTTCTTTAACAGATGGCATGAAGGTAGTTTTTGCAGCAGACAAAAATCCCACTGTTAAAAAAACAGTCTATGATGTTTCTGTAATACCCATTTCAAACGGAGCAACAAATAGTTATAGTGTTACTTTGCCCCCATTGGGTTATCCAAATACGTCGGGTCCATACGCTTGGACTCCAACCAGCAATACCTCATTTAGCGTCAAAGGAGATTTTAGATCCCAGTCAATTGAAATAAATCAAAACGGGGTTTATTTAAATCCCAAGACTGATTTCCAAACTCGTGTAGTATATTCTCCTTCCGCAATATTAAGCATTGTAGTAAAAAATTCTGGTTCTGGATACACCAGCGCCCCCACAGTCACTATTACTGATAGAACAAATTCCAGTAACACCACAGCAAAGGCGATTGCGATAATGTCTGGCGCTCCTGGATACCCACAAGGTGGATCGGTAGTGGGAGTGGCAATAATTGATCCGGGCGCTAACTATTCCAAGGTCAGCAATTTACAAGTCACACTGTCAAATTCTCAGACTGGAACAACTGCAACAGCAGAAGTGGCTGGAGTAGGTCTAGTAAATTATATTACTGTTACGCTCAATTCTGGCTCATATGCTACAAAAAATATCAGTCTTGAAGCTACAAACTATACTAATAAAATTGTTCTTACCCCTTATACAACAGCAACTGAACTTGATGGCGTTTGGGTAAACAATGGAGTTAACAACATTGGACAAAGTTATTACTACAAAGGTGGAGTTTGGAACAAGGCACAAAGCAAAACTCAAGTAGTACAAGCTCCATTATTTGATTTGTTTGATATTAACCAGGACAGTGTGGGTGACAGGTCAATATACAAAGGCAGTACGTTTAATGGAACTAAACTATTCACTTACCAAATTGGCGTTGGAACTAATGATAGTGAACTAGGTTTTCCTATCAGCTACCGATCAATTGGTTTGACAGGAGACATACTGTTTGATTGGTCGCATAGCATTGACGTTTTTGCAAATACCGCAAATGAAGTTACAACCCAGCTAGGCTGCGAAAGTTTTTATGCTTTGGATACCAAAGAAAACAAGCTACTCAGTGTTGTCAGCGATTATGCAGGTCTGTCAAATCTACCAGCACTGGATCTTAGATACATCACAGTACCAACATACACTGTAGATCTCAAGGTTTCTACATCAGACAGCACTAATCAGCAAACTATAATAGTTTATTTGAACGACGTGCCGTTGTATCGTGGAACAGACTATGATCTAATTAACAGCGTCTCTACTAATATCAACGGATCAATTGAAAAACAAAATAGTCAATTGGTATTTAGAAACTCGTTGGCAGTAAATGACAAGCTTTTGATCACACAATGGACCAATGACGATATCAGTAATACTGATTTGATTTGGAGACTTCCATTATCTCTAACAACTAACCCGGCTAATGATCAAATTAAGAGCATGACATTTAGTCAGTTGCAGTCCCATTTGATCAGCGGTGCGCAGCTTTTAAGAACATTTAATGGCGTGGGTGTTGGCAGTAATAATTTGTTCAGCGAGCCAAGCGTAACTCAACTTTGTAATAAGTTTGGATATCAAAATGGAAATATTTTGATAGGAATGGCTTTATTAAAGAATAGAAATATTGATTTTGTCGAAAGCGTAAGATATGCCAGGGACGAATTTACTAAGTTTAAAAATACCATAGTCGTTAAGTTTGATACGGTATTATTTGACGAAAATAACCCGATACCGTCGATGCTGGATAATATTATATCTAGTTTTGTTTCTGGCAAGACCAGTGACTTTGCATACTATGATAGTGATATGGTTCCTGGTTATACGAACTTTGTAGAAAGTTCTTATACTGTCAAATACACCCAGGACAAGACATATCCAACCAGTGAAGTATTCACAGACAGTGAAACTAGTAGATATGCTGCTTTGGTCTACCATAATGGCAAGATTTTAACTAGATATCGCGATTATGATTTTAATAAGAATCAAGCATCATTTACGATTACTAATCGCCTATCTCTAGCAGTTGGTGATGTAATAACTGTTCGTAACTATAATACAACTACTGGAAACTGGATTGCAGCGACCCCGGCCAAGTTGGGACTAGCTCCTGCATACCCGCCCGCTGCACTAACGATTCCTTATCCTCAAGAAGGAAGTATTAAAAATGTTTTGATGATACTTGGTCATGACGGAAGCCTTACCCCTGCATTTAGCGACATAGATGTTTATAAATCTACTGGAGAATTAAACGATCAAAGAGATCTCTTAATTCTAGAACTAGAAAATAGAATTTTTAACAACATCAAAAATCCAAAAAGTTCTTTGGCCGAGTTGATTAGAAGCAAGTTCAAACCATTGGCCGGAAACTACAGATCAACAGCCAAGGATTTCCAAAATACCATCAGTGTTATGGACAGTTTCTTTGGTCAGTGGATACTAAAGGCTAGATTAGACTATACTGATAATAGTTCCTACAACTCCGATGACCCGTGGACTTGGAACTATCGAGGCCAAACTGATGTATATGGAAATGCAGTCCTGGCAGGTAATTGGTATGGAATATACCAATACTACTTTGATACTGTATATCCGAATTTAACTCCCTGGGAGATGCTGGGATTTTCAGTGCAACCAGACTGGTGGGTATCCGAATATGGCCCAGCGCCATACACCAGTCAAAATACTGCTTTATGGAATGACATAGAACAAGGTCTGATAAGACAGGGTAATCGTGCTGGCATTGATTCTCGATATGCGAGAAAAATGTCAAATAGCACAATTAGCCTGCAATCAATTATACCAGTCGATTCTCATGGAAACCTCCTAGATCCTAGGGCTTGTGGATTGGTTATTATAACAGATACAAGAACTCTTGGCGCAGATTGGATTTTTGGTGATGCAGGACCTGTGGAACAAGCATGGCGCAGAAGCAGCGAATACTGCTTTGCTAAACAGGTTTACACTGCACTGGTCAGCACGAGATTCTATTTTGGCGCTGCATACGATTTACTAGACAGTATGATTGATCCAGTTAGCGGTGTATTAGAAAAAATTTATAACACAGCAATAACAGATGTCGGAGCTGTTCTACGAAATTCAAATATTGCTAGCAGCGTGGTTTCCGATCAAACCAATGGATACTTCTCTTGGGTGCAGGCATGGACCAAAGCGTTAAACATTAGTTCAACAACTTTTGAAAACTTTGTAACTGGCATCGTTCCAAGACTCCAGTATCGAATGGAAGGTTATACTGACAAAGAAAAACTACAGGTTTACTTGAACGCAATTACGCCAGGTAGTACAAACTCGTTGAGTTTGATGCCAGACAAGAATTATCAAATTTTATTAGATCAAAGCGCACCAACTAGCAGATTGGTATATAGTGGCGTGACTGTTGCTAGGACTAGTACGGGCTGGCAGATAAGCGGATATGATACTGAAAATACATATTTCTACATACTGCCAAGTATCCATAATAAGAATTATCAAAGTATTAAAGTTGGTGGAACCACAGCTCCTTATATTTCTTGGGCACCAAACCAAACTTATGTAAAAGGGCAGATAGTTCAATATGCTAACTCTTACTATGTTGTAAACGAAGATACAATAAGTTCGAACTCTTTCACTGCAAGTCCTTACTATACTCAACTAAGTTCTTTGCCTGTAGTCGGAGGAATTGTAGCAACACAGTGGACTGACTACAGCAAGGTCCCGTCCAAGGTTTATTATGGAACTGAATACACTACTGCACAGCAAGTATACGATTTCTTAATCAGTTATGGCAGGTACTTGGACAGTGCTGGATTTATATTTGACACTTACAATTCAGAGCTTGGAAGAAACGAAGATTGGTATTTGTCCGGAGAAGAATTCTTATTCTGGACTCAACAGAATTGGAATACAGGATCTGTTTTAACACTAAGTCCGTCAAGTCAGAATATTCAGATCTATGCGCCGCAGGGAGATCTAGACCCGCTCTACGGTCCTTATGCCGATCCTCAATCAGTACTGGACCAAAATGGCATGGTCATGCGCGCCACAGACATTGCGGTAGATAGAAACTTTGACGTTATAACTGTAACTCCAACCAGCACTACTAAGAATATATTCTTACTCAAGGCAGTAATCAGCGACTTTGACCACCTGTTAATTTTCGACACTGTGGACGAATTTAATGATGTTATATTTGACTCAACTGCCGGGGATAGGCAGCAACGTTTGTTGCTAAAAGGCAGCAAGAGTAACAGCTGGAATGGAAAATTATTCTCTCCTGGGTTCACAATTGATCAAGCACAGGTCACTAACTGGGCTCAGTACACTGATTATCTCAAGGGAGACCTTGTAAAATATAATGGTACGGTCTATGTAGCCAATGTTAATAATAACAGTGGCACGCTGTTTAATTACACAGAGTGGAGCACCCTAGCTGTACAGCCATATCAACACCTACAACCAAACCTAGACACACTTGCTAGAACAATAGGTGATTATTATGCATTAGACTATGAGCAGATTTCCAGCCAACAGAGTCTATATGCAAGACATTTGATTGGGTATCAAAACAGAAAATATCTACAAGAGCTGTTAGTCAACGACGAAACACAGTTTAGATTCTATCAAGGAATGATAACCCAAAAAGGCACAGAAGCTGCCGTATATGGATTATTGAGAGGAGCCAACCCAGGCGGAATACCTAAGGTAAACATCACAACAGATTGGGCATTGCGTGTTGGACAGTTAGGCCTGTCGGACAATACCAATGACATCAATATACAATTGACCAGCAGCGATCTAAATTTTCCAAACGTGATGTTGGATTTGTCTAACAGCGAGTCATATCAAGATAATATTATTCCTATTGCACCAGACAAGATACTAAGTCAAGGTAATTTGTCGTCCAGCGCATTCTTCCCAACTGTGGGCAAAACACCTGGAGTATTAGGTGATGTTTATGTGAACAATTTTGTACAGAAGGTGGCTGGCTATGTTAGACTAGATCAGGTAGATGCCACAGCATTAACGCCTGATCTACTGGCATCAGTCAGTTCGGAAATCACAACTTCAAACAACAAGATTATATGGGTAGCAAGTACCCCATTGACTGATTCTCAAGTTTATCTAACCAAAGTCAAAGGTCCATTTAACTTCACTGTTCTTACAGATAATATTCTTAGCATATCGGCTGATCTATTCCTAGAACCAAACGAAGCGATTTGGATTAATTTTACTAGTTCAAGCCCAAGCACAATCACAACACTGCAAGGATATCAGGTAGTTAATACAGCATTGAGCTACAATGAGTTTACTCTGAAAAATCAAAACTCGCTGACCGAAGGCAAACAATTTACGGCATTTATTACCAAATTCTTGCCTGTAGAGTACAACAATTTTAATGTTAAATCTACATATCAAATTGATGCGATTAGCAGAACTAAGCCAGCTCAACTAACTCTTGATTCAAAACACAACTATAAGGGTCACGAAAAGGTTGTATTAGATTCGGTAACCTCTCCATTTAATGTTCTTAACGGTCAGGTTTTCTATGTTGACGTAGTTGATAGTACTAAGATTTATCTATATTATGATCAATTCTTATCTCAGCCTGTTGACACTTCTGCTATTCAACTTCCTGGACCAAGCGGACCGACTAGTGTAACTGGCCAAGTGTATTCCAGCGATATGAATGTTTCTCAGAGACTGTATCAGCTACAAGAGGATGATCGTCTCTGGATAGATAATTATATACAGGACAATATGTCTAAATGGACAGTGTTCAAAAAGTCATCGGTTTGGCCAAGTCCTTATCCAAATGTTTTGCCAAGCATTGGATTACTCAACAACATTAATAAACTAGGAAGTACACTATATTCTTGGGATTATAACTCTGTTGTTTGGTTAGCGGCTAGATTCAATTATTTGAATCCTGAATTTTCAGGACATACCAATCAAGGCGTCATAGTATTTGAAAGAAATACTAATCTTAATAATCTAGGAGAAGTTTCAATACTGAATGGGTCTATTAACTCTCCAGACAGCTTGTCAGCTGACGGACAGTTTGGATATTCTATTGCTAGCTTTGACAAAGATACTCTAGTTGTAGGTATACCATCAACAAACACGTTTGATTTTAGAGCAGGGGCGGTGCAAATTTGGAAGAGAGATAAGATTGGCAATGACGGATGGGTGAGATATACTGCGCCCATCTCTAATCCATCAGATGGCACTTATTCAGAATTCTTTGGTGCTAGCCTACTGAGAATCAATGATAACTTGGTATTAGTGGGAGCTCCGGGAT
>Ga0214166_1000924_pt1 | contig 13599 bp, 19 predicted proteins | sample TroBogepilimnion_27_FD_153005 | JGI IMG/M metagenome (GOLD analysis project Ga0214166, IMG submission 153005) | Freshwater microbial communities from Trout Bog Lake, WI - Practice 18AUG2009 epilimnion v3 | ecosystem: Environmental > Aquatic > Freshwater > Lake > Epilimnion/Euphotic zone ...
GTGCGACTTGTCGGGCGGGGCTTCCCCCATCATTTTATCGAGGTTGGCGAAAGCGTCGTTGAGGTTCGGGGTTGAACGCTGACCGCCGGGGAGTTCAATCGGCGCAGCCGGGGCGGCAGGCGCGGCGGTGGCCGTGGCGTCGGGGGTAAGGAGGATTCGCATAGTCAGTTATTTTGCGGCGGCAGAGGTTCGATTTCCGGGGCCGGGGCGGGCGCAGCCGGGGCTTCCGGCTTGGGTTGTTGCGCGGCCTCAATTTGCTTGGCGGCATCATTCAGGATTCGCGCCACACAGGGGATGCAGACCGGGACGGGCGAGAACGCCTTTTTGCCGGACACGTCAACGCCGTGGTTGCAAAGCTGTATGAACAGGGCCGCGCTTCCGGCTTGGTTGTAAAGCTGGTACAGGTAGCCGGGGTAGGGCGAGATTTGCGCAAAACAAATTCGGCATTGAACCGGAGGCTCCAAGATCGGCTTTTCAGACCCGTCGGAGGTTTCCACTTGTAAGTTGAGTTGGTTTTTCATTGTCGGTTTTTAGATTTTCGAGAGTGTCGAGAAAGGCTTGCGCTCCTTGGCGACGGTAATCGTTAGCGGCTGCATCCTCGATGGATGAAGGCTTTTGGAGAAGGCTCATAAAATGCAACATCGCCGCATCTTTAGCCGCCTGAAATTGCACGGAATCAATGACGTTTTGGAAGCCCTTGGAAATATCCGAGGCGCGGAACTTTTCGCGGTAGGTCACTTTTTACCTCCACGGGAAACTGCCGCTGACTTGCCGACGATTTTTTGCGTCATCTTTTTGGAGATGGAGTTTGGCCCCTTTTTCTTCCGGCCGCCGGAAGCCTCGTCGGCTTTTTGGTTGGCGAGCTTGAATAGCAGCGAGCCAGCCTTGAAGGGGTTCATCCCTTCTGGGTATCGTATGCCGGGGTTGTAAACTGGGTCGCTCATTTCTTAGACCTTAACCTTTCCACTGATTTTGTCAAGCCTCGACGATGGCTTTTCCGTCGGGGATTTCGCCCTCGCCGTAATGGATGTCGAGTTTTGCGGCCTCGTTCATTTCGCCAACGAGTTCAACCAGAGAATTGATGTCGGTCGAAACGCCGTCGGGAAGCTCCTCGACGCGCTCTTTGAGGGTTTCAATCGCCTCATCCAAGGTGTCACCACCGGCCACCAGCCAGCCTATCATGGGGTCGGGTTCGTCTTGGGGCGGGAATACGAGTTGACCGTCGTATTCGCAGCAGTTGCCGCACTTAACCCATTGGCGAAGTTCGTCGGGAAACGGGACACTGGCCCACGTCGTCGCCTCGCGCTTCAAATTTAGGACGGTTTGGACGGCGTATTTGAACACGGGGATTGGCTCGACGAGTTCGCCGTGCGCGCCGTGCCAAATAATGTCGCCCCAATTCGAGAAAAGCTCTGCCTCACACTGCGACGGTGGCGACCCATTGCGATGAGTGCAATCAATGTAAAAAAAGTCGTCCTCGGTAATCCGTATCTCGGTGGAAAACTTGTTTCGGTAACGACGCTCACGCAGAATCGGGGCAACGGCTTCATTGACCTTGCGAACTTGCTCAGGCAGTGAATCGTATTCCTGAACGGCGCAGAGGTAGCCACGGTCTTTGCACTCAATGCCGTGAACCGCAAGTTTCGGGAAAAGTCCATCCACATTGTAGCCATCATACCCATCTTCGATTTCCGTTTCGATTGTGTCCGCGATGACAAAAGGTATCGCGTCCGCCAGCGGGCCGAATTTCACGCGGAGAAAGTCGAGCCAGCCGGAATCTTGTTTCGCGTTGCGCCAATGGAAGGTTTCAAAGTCGCCGCGATATTTGGACATTTTAATCCATTTGTCCTCTTTGTCCTTCAAAAATTCCCCCATCGCGCCGACGCCCCGAACTCGCGTGTGCGGCGGAACGGATAGGCCAACGGTTTTGAGCATGTCCAAGAATTTCTCGCGGTGAATTTCGAGGCTGTCCGCGCTCCGTGAACCCCAAACGGGTTTGCCAAGCTTTTCCAGATGGAGTTGCAGGCCGGAGAAACCGATGTCGGGAAAGACCCAGAGGTCAGCCTCGTCCATCACGTCAAACGGGTCGTCGCAGCGAACGATGTCCGCGAATCCGTCGCCAATGATGGAGTCGGCAAGGCGCGGAAAGGCTTTTTCTACCGGCGTGTGGTAGTAAACCTTCTTGAACTCGCGGGCAAGGCGTTGGCCCCACGGGAGGAACAAGCCGTGGTCTGAAATTAATGCCGTGACTTCTGATGTTGGCTTATTCACCGTTTAAGGCCCGAAGGCGGCTGTTGACTTGTTCGACCTCGTGACGATGGACGCCGTGAATCACTTCTTGCGCGTGTTTTTCCTGCTTCTGCTTTTGCTGCTGCTCGAAGGCAATCTGCTTCTGCGCGGTGCGTTCGGCGTGAGACTGCGCGGCGAGTTGTTGCTTCGCCTGCGCGGTCATAATGATAGCCTGAATCTTGGCTTGGTCTTTCGGGTCGAGTTGTTGGCCCTGTTGCGACTGCTGCTTTTTCTGCATCTCCGCAGCCTGTTGCACCATCTGCTTGACCTTGTTCATAACCTGATGCAAGGCGTCGGACAACTGTTTGACCTTTTGCTTCGTGGATTTCTCGTCCGCGTGACCTTTGATATGGAAAGTCGTTTCCTGTGCCAAGGCGGCGATGTGGGGCGTGACACCGTTGCCGCCGGGGACGGGCTGGCCGTCAATCGTCTGACCGGCGAGGTTTTGGATGCCGATGAGTTCTTGCTGGTCAACCGGGCGACCACGGGCTTGGATTTGCTGGACGTTCACGGTCAATGCCTTCAACAATTCGGCGGCGTATTCATCGTGGTTGACGCCTTCCTTGAAGTCCATCGGCAGACCGGCGACCATCACCGAGGCGGCAAGCTGGGCGTCGTGTTTCGAGCCGGAGACTTTCGGCTGCTCGGGGACAAGGCGGTTCGCCAAGGCGTAGTCGTCGGTGGTGATGGACAGGCCCATGCGGAGGACTTCTTTCTGCGCGGAGGGGTCGAGGCGCGGGAAATACTGCGCCATGATTTTGTCCATCATGGCGACTTGGAGCATTTTGTTACCCCCGGCAATGATGCGGTTCGGCTCAATGTCCCACCGGGCGGAATCCAAGGCACCGAGGGGGACACCCTGCCGGAGACACGCGGCCCGGAACTTGTTCGCGTCGGTGTCCTGCGATTCGTTGGTCGTCAGGCAGAGGCGGCGGCAAATTTCTTTGTACTGGTATTGCTTGTAAACATATGCCTGCCCCACCATCGCGGACACCATGCCCGCAGAGTTGGAGAGCTTAGACATCGTGCGGGTCGCTGTTTCGCTGTCGCCGCGCTCGTCGTCGAAAGCGTGGGTGAAAGCCTCGGAGTTGGTCTGGATGATGCGGTTTTGGACGCCCATCGCCATTTGCACGAGGTTTTTGTCAATCCGCCAGCGTTCTTCCGGCTTCACGAAGTTGACGCCATCGGGCAGCGGGCGTTTGTCCGTGAGGTCAATTTGCAAGGCGCGTTGCGCGTCGCCCATGTTGGAGACGCGGAAATACTGCATCATGTGCTCGAATACGGCGTCATTGAATTTGCAGTTGAGCCGGTTTTCGAGGTGGCAGACGGAATAAAGCAGGTAGCCAAGCGAGCGGACGGAATGGTAGCGGAAGGGCGCGACGGATGAGCAGTCCGCGAACTGGAAATGGATGATGTTCTCGACCGAGGGCGCGTAAACCGGGTCGCCGCGCTTGTCGGAGTCGTAGAGGAATTGGGATTTTTCCATGCCGTACCGCTTGCGGTCTGGCACCATGTCTTTGATGTCCTGCGTGAGCACCCCGCCGACACCCGGAAAGCCCCATGCGTCGAGCACCATCTTGCGCCGCCAGCCTTCGCGGCCTTCGGAGTCGTCCCAGTAGAAAAAGTCGTACACGTCAATCGTGGGGACGGCATCGGACGAATACAGGCCGGAGTCTTGCTTGAGCCGTTCGGACATTTTTTCCGGCGACCAAATTTCCGGCCACTTGTTGCTCAAAGCGACTTGGGCTTGGTTGTCGGCCCATTTGCAGGCGGACTCAACGAGGTCAACATTCCAGCCAGCGTCCACGTTGGAGCCGTGCGTCATGCCCCAGAGTTCGCGGACGGTGTAGGAGCGGTACTTGGCGAAGTAGGTCAGGTTTTCGAGCGAGACAAGGGTGTCGGACGGAATCAGGATGTCCTCAATGCCATCGGCGCGGGGACACCAATGATAGTCGTCCTTCCACGAGGAGGGGCCGATGCCGTGGAGGACGTTCTGGGCAATCGTGGAGCGTTGGGTTTCCATGAAGAAGCGACTGCCGCGAACGATGCGGTTGGCTTCTTTTGTGATGATTTGGGAGTATTCCTGACGCTTCCAGGCGGGGCCAAAGTCGCAACTGACGGTGAAAAGCGGGTCGGGTACTACGAGGGCTTGGGTCAACTGGCGGCGGGCGGCGTGGACAACTTCAGGGCCGTGGAGTGTGTTGACATTGCAGTTGAGCGCATTGTCCTGGACTTCTTGGTCGGTGTACGGCGGTGCGCCGTTCATCAAGTCATTCACAAGCGAGCGATTCTCCCCGCGAGGGAAGTCCGCGAGCTTCATATTCCAAACCAAACTCTCGACCCCAGATGAATCTGAAAATTTCATACGCTTACGGTAAACTACCCCATTTCCTCGCGTTGGCAATGTTTCATTTGAAACCAAACCGCTTCGGGTCAATCTTGCGCTCGGCCAGAAACGGAAGGGCGCGTTCGTAGTTGAAAATGTTACCGGCGAGACTGTGGCGGATTTCCGGCTTCTCCCAATACGCTTCGTGCTTCGCGTGGTAGATGACGTTTTCCAGCTTGGTGTCGGGATACTGGCCGCTTTCGTCAATGATGACGCGCAAAATGTCTTTCCACCCTTCCCGCGCAAGAATCATAACCGGAAACTTCTTCCGGTTGGCTTTCCACCACTCCACCGTGAAAGCGTAGAGGTCGGAGCCGCCCAGGGTCGAGCCTTTGCTGATTTCCGTGTCGGGAATCGGCTCCATGAACGGGTCGAAGTCGCGGCGGAAACAATACAGGGCCGGGACTTTTTTAAGCCGGGACTTGATTTTCTTCGCGCAGTCGGTCGAGACGGCGGTGTCGGAGTTCGTGAAAACGATGATGTCCTCGTAAAGCAAACCCTCGGCACCCTTGTCAATCACGTCGCGGACGAAGGGCAGCGTCTTGCGCGGCGGCTCGGTAAACAGGCGCGAAAGCTCGGAGTCCATAATCGGACACTCTTTCCAGCCCTGCGATTTCCAAGTGAACGCGGCGACTTGCAGGCGTTTTTTGTCCGAGTCGAGACTCGGTGTGTGGAAACTGTAAACGTGTAGCATTTTCATAAATTATTTTTGCGCCTCGCAGCGAATCGTTTCAATCTCGTCTTTTTCAATCCCGATTGAACGCCAATGATTATCCAGCGGGCTTCTGCCAGTCTGGCAGATTTTCGACCGCTCAAAACCAGCCGCCCAAAGCATATAACGAAGCGATGCGGGCGAAAAAACCATTTGATGACCATGCGAAAGAATCAGGTCTTTTGCATGTTCTCGGTCGTTGATTTTTCCGAGGGACGGGACGCAAATTCTCACCTTGCCTCCGGGCTTCAAAACCCGATGACACTCTTGAAACAGCCTTAGAATTTCGTGCGTGTTGAAATGCTCGACGCCATGCTCTATGAGCAACGTGTCAACGGACGAGTTTCCAAACCTAAGCGGCTTGGTTACGTCCATGTCTTGGTCATAATTTTCCCAACCCTCGATTCGATTGGAGCCGCAGCAAAGTTGCACGTTTTTCATATCAGGCCACTCTCTTTCAAGACTCTCAAATCTTCTTCGCTGGTTTGCTGGACGTAGAAAACCCGGTCTTTGATGTTGAACGGTCTTTCGCGGTCGTAGCCAAATCGGAACCGTCCAACCATGTCGCTGTCGGTCCGGCGAAGCCATTCAAATTTAGGCTCGCCAGTGTGCGCATTGGAGGTTTGCGGGTGACTGCCAAAATACTTTGTGACAAAAGTTCTCAGATAAAAATGACGAATCAAAAACAATGATTGAGAGCACGCCTGATTAGGCTCGCCGCGATGCCTACGCCCAAAAATCATCCCGCGACTTCCGATCTGGCGATACATTTCGTCAACATAATTACCAAACGCAAGGCAGTCCTGCTCTTGAAATATCAAATCGGATTCGTTGTTGTAGGCCAGCATCGCTAACGCCAACACAGCCCCAGACCATCCGTTGAACTCGTTCTTTTTTATGCCTTTTATCAGGTCGTTATGGTTTCCCAAATCGCCCGAAACAGTTACCGACTCGACCCCCGATTCGGGGAAACGGCAACCGCCCTGACCGACAACGCAAATGCACTCTGGTTTTGGGGAGGCGAACCGGCGAATGTTTTCAATCCATCTTTTCGCCTGTTTTTTTCTTTCAGCCTCCGGGGTTTTCGAAGAGTGAAACCAACCGCAGCCAATCATGTATCTTTGGTTGTTCATGTGTTGTAGGCGGATGAAATAAACGCATTAAGTGAGTTCAGCTTTTTAACGGCTTTTGGATACGGAAAATTTGCGTACAGCCCAACGCTTGATGGCATGGAGCTACCCCAGCCGTCGCCCTTGGTGTAGAAGATTTTTTTGAGATTGGGAACTGCCGCCGAAAGATGCAGCGAACTTGTGTCTATACTCACAAGCAATTTTGACACTTCAAACAGCCCCACCATGTCGTAGATTCGTTCGGCTACCATGTCGCCGATGTCCACGATAAAAAACTTGTCGCGCCATTTGCTGATGACGTGCTGACACTCCGGCATCGCGGCGAACGGGCTGGAATGACCGTTGAAGTTGTAGAGCAGGACGGGCAGGTTCTTCTTGTTCTTTTTCAGGACTCGCGCAATCAGGGCTTGCTCGCGCTCGCGGTTGCGTTGGTCGAAAATAAGGGGCAGCTTGTTCATCAAGTCAATCGGAACGCCGGTTCTGTCCCAGATTGAGGTTTGATAGTTCGGCCACATTTGGAAATTGACCGCCCATTTGTTTTTGCCGAATACGAGCGTCGGGTCGCCCGCTTGCAGGGGGATGTCCGACCAGTCGCCACCGTCAGCCATCCACCAGCGCAGCACGCGGGCCTCGATGCCTTTTTCTTTGCAGTATTTTTGCGCCTTGGCGTAATCCGCGCCGGTCTGGTCTTGGATTTGGATGGCGTCAACGTAGGAGCAGCCTTCGTAGATGGATCCGAAGCGTGTCGAGGTCACGACGATGGGGCGCACTCCGGTTTGGTCGAAGATGTATTTGAAAGCAGGCAGGGCTATAATCGAATCCCCGAACCTGCCAAGCAGTAGAAATTTGTTCATCGGAGCCAGCATTTTTCCCAGAGTTTTTGTTTGGATAATTCAGGCATGTGCGCAAGTGCGACATCTTTGGGACACCACACCTTTAAGCGGACAGGACAGTCACAGGCATCGCACACGCCAAGTTTTGAGTCGAAAGCAGTGCGAAGGTTTTGACCCCTCACCCAGCCCAAAACGGCTTTGATGGTTTCCGCGTAGATTCCCCAGCGGGTCGAATATTTCACGTTTTGGTTGTGCGGACACGCCGCGCAGATTTCGGCGCGACTGTTGGCCTCGACCGCGCCCACGGGTTTCATTCCGGCCCCGAACCACTCGACGAGTGTCTCGACCCCGACTTTGAAATTTTGCGGAGTCATGGCTTAACGCATCCCGCAACATTTCTTCACGCTCGGCGCAGTCGAGACTTGCGCAAAATTGCTGGGCAGACTGTCCACCTGCACGACGTAGCTTGACGCTCCGGGTATCCGCGCCACTCGGCGGGCGTTCTGCTCGTCCACGACGGTTTCGCAGTCCGTCCATTCGGTCGGTAAACCAAGTTGCGGATTCGCCAGCGAAAACTTTTGGTAGAAGCTCACGGCTTCGTAAAACGACCAGTAAACCCGCTCAACCTTTGGGACAAGCCCCTTGATGCGGACGATAAACCCGTTGGGCGGGCAGCTTTGTCGGTTGGTGAGTCGGTAGGTCATGCCTTTAGCTTTTCGTTCATCAGGAAGTCAACCGCACGACCGCAGTCGCCAGGGGCCACGTCACAGGCATGGACAGCGTTGTCGGAGACGACGCCCGCGTCTTGGAGCCGGTTCATGGCGTCAACGGGGTCGAGCCGGAAACCGGCGATGGCTTTTTCCAGATTGTTCATTTTTCGACGAAGGCGGGCGTTTCGTTGATGGCTTTCACGGCGGCGTCAAACCGCTCACGAGTCCAGTCGCGGGTGCCGGATTCCAAAGCGGAGAGCATTGAGATGGAAATTCCCAATGCTTCCGAGATTTCCTTTTGGCGCAGGCTTTTTTTCAGGCGCAGGGCGCGAATAATCCGACCCGCCTCGGCGTGGTCAATCTCGTCAATTTGGATGGTCGGAATCTGCATTGCCCGAAATTACTTGGGTTTACCAGTTTTGTCAAGTGTCAGCCACAATCACGGCGTCGTGACCGGCACGGCGGGATTCAACCGCAGCGACTTTCTTGGTTACGCGGACGCCGTACTTGCCCTCGATGGTGACGAACGCCCGGCCTTCGGGGTCGAGGCGTTTCAATTCTTCGATTAGGTCTTTGATTTTCATGGGTTAAATTTTTATTGAGTTTGAAGTTTTGAAAATTCCTCCCAAGCTGACTGAACACGGCGAAACAATTCTGCATCGCCGCCCATGTCCGGGTGATGCTTTTTAACGAGTATCCGGTAAGCGTCTTTAACCTGCTCCGCGCTGGCATTTACAGCCACTCCAAGCACCTCCCACCAATTAGATGCCGTAGCTTTCTCTGGCAAGGCGGTATAACCACGAAACGCTTGCTCCACATTGCCTACTCCCCATCGCTCTTGGCCGCGCAGAGCTTCGATATGTTTGACGATGGCCCAAATGTTGCATTCCACCCTATCCCATTTATCGCAGGCCAGAGAAACGGGTTTGCCTTTCAGCGTAAAATAAACCGCCGCGCCACGGTCGTCCGGTTGCTTCAAGCCGCTCGCGGGCTGGCCGTCGAGGCGAAGTTTTGCGTTGGTTGAAATCACGGCATTCGTTGCTCCGAGCCGGTCAATTTCTCGCGCAAGCTCATAGCGGACGCGGGCCAGGGTGTGGCCACGGTTGTTGCCCTCGCGGTTAAATCGCGAATAAGTGATTTTGTGCTTCGGTGTGCGCTGCCAGCCATCCGGCCAGCAAAGTGGGTATGATGTTTTGTTTTCTGTGTTCATTTTTTATTCTCCGGGGTTGTAGTGCGGGACATCTTCGTCGGAGATAGGCGAAGGCTTGGCCCGTTCGGTGATAGACATGGTTGCTCCGTTGAAATTGCAAGGAACGGTAAGGCCCGCTCCTCCTTTGGTGGATTTTAAGACGCGAATGTTCAAAAGATGCGGGTCGTTTTTATCGCGCCACGCCCCTAGCAGCAGGCCACAAGAGTTTTCGATTGAGCCGGACTCTTTGGCAGAGTGCAATGTCGGCCCGATGTCGTCGTCCTCCGGGCGGCGAACCTGAGACGTGACGATGATGATGGTCTTGGTAGCCTTGGCGAGCACCTTCAAGCCTTCCGCGATGTCGGAGACACGCTCACGCCGGTTGCTGCCGGTGGCCTGCATGAGTTGAATGTAGTCGAGCAGGATGATTTTTGGCATCTGTCCGATTTTAAGTTCGGAACGCCAGATGTAGCTCTCCAAGGTTTCCAGAGTCAGTCGCGCCTCGGAACAGATGAACAAGTTTTTAAATTTTTTGTTCAGGGCGTCGCCGAGCTTGTCGCCGTTTTTATAGGCGGCTTCCACTTGGGCGCAAGTCATGTTCGCCATTTCGGCAACGAATCGCTCAAACAAAAGTTCCATCGGAAGCTCCATCTCAAACATGATGGTCGGAATGGGCCGTGACGCCTTCGCAATCGCTTGGAGTATGCCGGTCTTGCCGGAACCGGTGTCGCCAAGGATGAAAACCAACTCGCCCGCCACGAGGGGGCGGATGGCGCGGAAAGACGGAAGCCAGTCACCAAGGCTGAACGAATTTGCGTCTATGCCGGTGGTGTGAGTGCTGTAAGCATTCTCCGCTTCCGGCAATGCATAGACCGGCATCTTGAACCCCTGAATAAACGGGGTGGCCGTATCGCGCATGACATCCAGTTCTTTTTTGGGTTCGGGATTTGCGGCGATAAAGTCCGAGGCGTCTTTTACGCTGGCGGGCAGCTTTACCACCTTTACCGTTTTGGCGACTCCGGCGATGGATTCAAAAACCAAATCCGCGTGCTTTTTCCCGGCGTCGTCATTATCAGGGCAAATCACGACATCCTTGCCCTTCAAGGTGTCGCTATAAGCATTCAGCCACTTACCGGCCCCGCCGACATTGCAGGTCGCCACGAATCCAAGGGCGTTCAGGTTGTCGGCGTCCTTCTCACCTTCGACCACCCAGACCTCTTGGCTGGCGTAAACATTCGGCAGGTTGTAGAGCACTCGCTCAACGCCGTCCATGTTGTAAACCCAATCGCCGTTCTTTTGGTGACGCTGGCGGAAAGTTTTGGGCCGGAACCGCAAAACCTGATACACGGTCTCGCCATCCCAATTCGTGTAGGAGTACGTCTTTTCATGGACAAGATCGCCGGTCGGCTCTTTGCGTTTGGCAACGGCGGGCGGCGGGGTGAATAGGCGGGGAGGCTCCTTGGCAAACAAATCGCGCACCGTCAGACCCAGCGCGGCCACGACCGATTCGGTGGAGCAGCCAGCGTGACACTTGAGCAAAATTTTACCGTCGCCAGTCGGCGTGACGGAAAGCGACGGACTTGAATCTTCGTGGGCAGGGCAGCAAACTTGGACACCGCCCTTTACGGGTTTCTGTTTTTCAAAACGGCAGATGAATTGTTCGTAGGTCATGGCGCGAACTCCTTTCTTTTGGGTTTTTGATTGTTGGTTGTGAAATTGAATGTTTGTTGATTAATCTTCCAGTTCGTGAGGGCGTGAGTCCAAGACTTCATTGGATTTCGGCCAACTTTCCAGCCGTTCGACTCGTAATGGTTCAGAAACTTCTCAATCTCCGTCCTCGGCAGGCCAATTCTATCGGCCTGAAACTCAAGCTCGGCCAAGGTTGGTTTTTGAAACCTTGAAACAGAACTAGTTATGCTTGAAGCATTGCTTGAGCAATGCTTGCCTCCACTTTCTATATCCTTTTTCTCTTTATCAGGAGGGGATGCAAGGGGAGGATTCTTGGCCCAACGGGCGTCCGCCGCCTTTTTAGCCCGCTCGGAATACTTCTGATGGTAGCCGTTATGCTCGTCCCAATCATGGATTCGGTTGTCTTGGTCAACGAACCCAGAGTCTTTCAATGCTTGTAGTATGCTTGTAGCATACTTGGGGCATCCTATAAGCTCTGCCAACTCCGGCCCATACCCTGAAAGGTCGCCGTCTGGTTGGTTTTCGGCGGCGTAAGCCCAAAGACGGGGCGGAATCCAAAAAGCGTCATCTCCAATGATGAGCCGGAGACGGATGGTTTTGCGGTTGGAATAGAAATTCGTACGCACTCGAATGTAAAGGTTGCTCATTGCCCGACCTCGATTTCATTCATGGCGGTGTCGCACATATTCTGCGCGACTTTAGCCATGCGTTCTGTGGGGTATTTCGAGATTGCCAGCCGCAGGGCGTGAGTGGCGCGGTCGGTGATTTCCTGCCGAATTTGGTGGCAGTCGTAGCAAAGTGTTTGAAAGACGTAATCTGGATACTCCCACGGGTCGAGCTTGGAGTAAATCAAGTGGTGAACTTGGAGGTTTTTCTTTTTGGAGCCGCATGAGCAACAAGCCCAGCCATCGCGGTCAAGTATTTCCAAACGTTTGCGCTGCCAACGAGGGTCACGGAGTTTTTCTGCGTAGGTCATAAGGTAATAATCGGACATGCCAGCACCATGCTGACGGGGATACTATTCCACATTCCACACTTTCGGTCAACAATAAAGTTGACAATTTTTCGGCTTCGTGCGATAACCAATCGTCCGCGTGATGTCGGACTGATTGGGTTGGCCCCGGCTGGGAAACTGGCCGGGGTTTTTAATGCCGGAGAATGTGGTTTAAAGTCCCCTTACTAGTCAGCCCAAATTCGGCCATTGTGAGTTTGTAAGAGTGGCAGGAATTGTAAAACTCTTTGATGGCAGCGCGAGGGTGCTTTAACGCCGCTAGACCAGCCTTCCTGACTCTCACTTCTTTTGGAATGTCCATCATATTTTGAGAATAGGTGCCAATCTCAATGTTGGCGGCGGAGTTGTTTAGCGGGTTTCCGTCGAGATGGCGAACGCATAGCAGCGGGTCAAAAATGCGGTGGCCAAACTTTTGAAAAGCCATAATTCGATGGACTGCAACATTACATTGCTTTCTTCCCTCGCCGGTTTTCATTCCAAATTGGCGGTATCCGTGATGGTTTAGTCGTCCCTTTACCGGCTGGCCAAACTTGTTTAACAGCACACCTTCATTGGTTACGGAATAGCCTTTTTTTATCGCCAGCAGTAGTTTTTCTTTGGGTGTCATAAATCTTAAAAGATGGGAAGCAACCAATCCGAGTCCAAGGTTCTGGAATACCCTTTGGAATCAACTACTGTGACCATCCAGCCGGTCTGACAGCCGTTGGTTCTCCTCACCATAGTAACGCGAACCGGAGCGGCAAATCGCTTATACGGCGGCTCGGTGGCATCCCATTTCTGAGTGTCCACGATGTCGCCGGGTTTGAATAGGCATGGGGCAATGGGCATAAAATTAAAAGCCAGCCTGTCGTTCCGACGCCATGAGCAGCATCGCGGTGGAGAAATCAGGCCACCATCCCGAACAGGCCAGCAAAGTGTCACCGCTTAAACGTGGGCACCAGGTTACTAAGCCAGTACGCATCGTCCATCGGAAGGCGAACCTCATGGGGCGACTGGGCGCAATCCGTCGTAACGGCGTAAGGATTCTTCTGAAACAAATCACTCGCCGCCACAAAATCAACATGGTCGGTAATCAGCTGTCCGTTGTTTGCCACAAGCTCAATCGTATTCCGACCAAGGCAGTAGCAAGGCTTGGGTGTGGACGATGCAGGACTAAGAATCTCCGGCCCCAAATACTGCTCAATCAGCCCTTTGATGATGGTTTCGTTGTTGACCGCGCAGTCGGCTTGCAAGGCGGGTATCCGACGGGCAAGTTCGGCGGCCAGGAGGGTGCGATTACTCATTTCGTGAATCCTCCCACATTCTACAAATACTGTCAAGCGAGTTGTTGCAAAATGTGCAATCGCCGGACGGGGAACCAATTTGTTGACACCACCAAAATGGTCGATGTGTAAGCAGTTTTTACAGGTTGTGGATAAGGTGGGGGTTATTCACGGGTTGTTCGCAGGGTAGAAGGGATGACAGGCCGACTTTGCGACGAGGTAAAGATGGGCGGGGAGGCTCTCTAAAATGGGTGTGAGATTTGTGTGGCGGGATCTCTCTAAAATGCACAAGTAACGCAACGGGGTGGGGGCCGTGCGTCCGCCTACCCCCTGGCATGGGGTGGGGACGGGTCAGCGCGGAAAGTAGATTCCTTAGAGGAGGTGGGG
>Ga0214166_1000929_pt1 | contig 13565 bp, 18 predicted proteins | sample TroBogepilimnion_27_FD_153005 | JGI IMG/M metagenome (GOLD analysis project Ga0214166, IMG submission 153005) | Freshwater microbial communities from Trout Bog Lake, WI - Practice 18AUG2009 epilimnion v3 | ecosystem: Environmental > Aquatic > Freshwater > Lake > Epilimnion/Euphotic zone ...
AGCTATCCGTATTGCCAAACTCCACCGCGCTGAGTTGATCGAAATCCATTTGTTCTCATTTGTCCGCTTTGCGGTCTAGCTTGTCGAATATCTGCTTTAGAATATCCTTCACATCAAGAATATCCTGACGATACTCGTTTTTGGTCACATACTTGGTATGGAGATCCCTCTCCAAGTCCTTCAAGTCTTTTTCCAGACTGCGAATTGCGTCCCATACAACCTTTAACAACCAGCCGAGGATTGCACCAAAACCAGCCGCCAAAATGTTGATGAGATTTTGATCCATTTAGACCGCCTGTGTTGTAGCCCAAGGAGCCGGTTGAGTAATTTCAATCGGCGCGACTTGTTGGTTGATGACCTTCTTCTGGATGTACCCGGTGCCGGTGATTGGGTTGTAGAAAGCCCCGTAGAGAGCCGTGACCAGATTGTCGATTAGGCTTGGTACAGACTCGTGCGAGACGCTAGGATAGGGAATATCCTGGCGGCAGGCTGAGCGGTATGGTTGGTTTCCGTAGGACATAGGTATTAAGATTTTCTAGCTATTTCAAACCAAGCTCCTCCGTTTGAAACCAAGGTTAAGGTACTGCCACCCGTTGCGGTAAAAGTTCCTCCCGCAAGGTTAAGACTGTTGTTTCCAGAACCGCTTGTAAGCGTAATTGAATTATTGAAAATCAAAATAATTTGTCTTGCGGGCCATCCGTAATTCATAACGCTAAAACCAGTAGATCCAGTAACACCAAAAACAGTTCCCGTGTTTGGAATTACCATAGGACTTGCAGAAGCAACCGTAGAAACTGCTGATGTATTGCTGATGGGATTGCCAGAAAAAGAACCAAAATAATTATTGTTTCCAATATAAAGATTTCCATCGTTTGCATTAAGCAAAAATGGGTTTGTGGTAACTGCAATAAAACTTACGGCATCAACAAATACTTTTGAGGATAAGGAATTAAGAGTTATTGCAGTATTTTCATTGTCAATGTTGCCACCAATTATTGTAACGTCACCAGTATTGACAGTTATGCCTGACGTATTGCTTGTAAAAATAGAGCAATTCGTAAGTTCAACAAAACCATAAGGAGATGCAGTCCCTGTGTCAAAATACATTCCTGTATCTTGTCCAGAAGCCAAACAAGCCATTAACCTTGTTCTTTGCGCGGATCCCGTAATTGAAAAACCTATCTGACCACTATAGGTTGTAGGTGATTGATCAGCAGAACAATTGCTTAAAATTACATCACCAGTTGCAATTAGGGAAAACCCAGTTTCGTAACCATACGAAAAACAGTTATTTACCCTAGTCCAATCTCCACCAGAACCAGAACCAGTATAAGAAATTAAATAAGCTGTTCCAGACCTGTTAGTTGCATAAGAAGTTCCTGTAGTGAGGAAAGGCCATCCGTGACAATTGTTTAGGTGAACAATGTCGTTACTGTTCTGTATTTTTATACCAGCCGTACAATCAAATTTTAGGTCTCTTATATTAGCTCTATTATAATTATTGGATGTAAATGCTTGGGCAAAACCCAAAATCATACATTCATGCAAGAAAACATCATCTCCAGCAGCGGTAATTGCCGTGCCAGCAAAATTTGCGGAAGGATTTGTTTCTGGTACTGCTTGGTCTTTTCTAATTACCAAACAACCAAAAAGACCACTACCTCCTGATAATGAAATTGTTGCGGAACTATTTAATACAATTCCAGCAATTGAATTATAGGCATACCCAGAATCAGTAGCATTATTGCCCATGTAAAATTGTGGCCCTTTAATTGTTACATTAGATGGAACACTTAAATTGGAAGCAATATAAACCCTGCCGTTGTAATTAACAGTACCTCCAAAAGAACCAAAACTATTCAATGCAGCTTGAATAGCAGATGTGTCATCTGTAACGCCGTCTTCTACCGCGCCGAAATCTTTAACATTCACAACATTAGCAAAGCGATCCCCCAACGTTCTAGCCGTGGTGCTCCCTGTGGCTGTGATCGGTGTGAGCGATGCGTTCGAGACTCCGGTGCCGCCGTTGGCTGCGGTCAGGGGGGTGGAAAGGGTCAGCGCACCCGTTATGACGGGCGTTGAAAGCGTGACTGAACCATTCCCGATGCCGTTCACGGCATTGAAAATAGTCGTAAAATCCGCATCCAAGTAGGTCAACTGGTTCTGGGTAGTCGTGTTGCCAAAGGTATATGGAACAGTCAGCGGAAGTGTAGTCATTAGAACCTCGCCCTTAGTTCATGCTCTGTTTCAAGCGTGTTTATCACAAACCCGCCGTAAGTAGAGGTTATGGTTAACCCGATATATTTGCCCCACTGTTGGGCATCGCTTTTGTAAAGGTAATAACCGTTGGTAAAGTCCCACGGGATAATGGATGAGACGTTGTTGACCCACGGTATAAAAGCACCAGATGAATTAAACCAAGGCACTTGGTTTGTTAGCGTGTAGATCGGGCTTGAGTTGACTTGACTATCAACGGTGACGTTGAACACGCCGCTATTGGTCAAAGTGGCTTCAATGCCAAATTTCAGGGCTTGTTTGTCTCGGATAATATCGCCCATAGTCCATAGCGCGCTTTGCACGTTGGACGATATACTGGCTGTGCTGCTTTGGTATAGCTTTACCAGTGATGTGCCGTCAGTGCCGTAGATCGAAGGCACCCCACCAACCGGAACGCCGTTAATATATTTGATAGTGCCTTGGCTAGTCAAGAACCATTTTTTGTCAAAAAACACTGCTTGAAGCGGGCGCGTTCCTTGCGCAGGATCTTGGTAGTAAAAATTAAACGCAGCGCAAAGAATGCCGTTCAGCAGCACCTGACCGCCACTTACAGGCTGCGAAAAATCAATGAGCGGAAATATGCCATCCAAAGCGTCAGACAACTTCGTTGTCGTAGAACCCACCAACGCATAAACGCCGTAGTCATTCATAAACAAAACGCTGCGGAAGTATGGGAACAAACTGTAGATGCGTTTAGTGCCAACAGATGCACTGACGTTGGTGTTGGTGAAGATCGTTGTGCCGTTGCTCTGAACGCGAACGTCAGAAAACACGTTGATGCTGTCGTCACCAAAAATGTAGAGGAAGTTGTTGGCCGAAAGTAGGCCCTGAATGTTGCCGTGCAGCGTTTCGTCGGTCAGCGTGACAGAACCCGCAGAAACGGTCACAAAGTCGCTGTAAGAGCCTGCGGCGGAGTAATACACCGTGCGCCCTTGAGCCACCCACACGCGCCCCGAGAACGTCGCCACGTCTATGTTTGGGCTAGTGCTGGCAACCGCCGTAGCAATGGCTCCTGAACCCGTAGAATCGGTAATAGAGACAGACGGGTTGGACGTGTAACCGTTGCCCAAGTTAGTCATCACAATCTGCGTGATAACATTGGCGACAACAACCGCTTTGGCAGCCGCATTTGCGCCACCACCACCGGAAATAGTGACCGTGGGAGTGGCGCTATAACCTGTGCCACCGCTTTGAAGGTTTACAACAACAGTGCCGGTCGCAAAGCTAATGTAACTAGCAACCGCAGTTGCGCTTGATCCACCACCACCGCTCAAAGTCACTGTTACCGGCCCTGTGTAGCCAGAACCGGCGTTAGTCAAAGTGATGGAAGATACCGCAGTGCCGGTAAGCGATACCTGGGCCGTAGCTTGAACGCCGTTTGCGTCATTCGGCGCGCTAATAGATACAGACGGTGCGCTAGTATAGCCGGTTCCAGGGTTGGTAATTGCGATCGTGCCAACGGAGCCAATGGCGACTACGTTATTACCATTCCAACTATACAACCCGTTTGCCGGGTCAAGAATCAACAAACGCTCATTTTTCCATTGAGCCGAGCGCAATCCCGATCCACTAAACTTACCCGCAGATGCAATAGTGCCTTTAGTCGCCGTTTGGATATTAAAATCCTCAGCTGCGCCGTTGCTCTGGAATGAAAGCAAGTAGTCAGACAAATTGATATTAGACGACGTAAAATAAGTTGTCGCCGTGGTCCAGGTAACTACATTGCCGCCGCTGTTTGTGACTGAGATCTGAGCCGGGACAATCTTAAGATTGCCTGAACCAATAGGCATCGCATTCTCAAGCCACGAAAATTCGTTCTCAGGAATTGCCGTGCGATTGGCGTGAGTATTGATACCCCTAAAGTCTTTTATGACCAGATACTGTTTGCGCTGCTCTGCCGACGCCATAGGTTAATACCCTGAGCTATACGGATTAGGCAGCCTGCGCGTAAATGTGCCAGCAAGCACGTTCTGCACTTTTTTGATGTATTCGTTCTTGAAGATCTCGGACTCGCCGTAAGACTGCTCTTTGTATTTGGCAGTATGGCAAGCGTAGTAAGCCACTGGAGAAGTCCAAGGATCGGGAATAGGGTCTACGTCCGACAAGTTTACGAGCGGCACTGGCTCAATAACCGTGTCGATTTCCATTGCATAAACTTGGTCAGGCACCGGACCAAGGTAAAAGGTCTGAGTGCCATACATGGTGAACGCGATTGGGCGTCCAATGTAGTTCTGCCAATAGCGAAGCTGCGCGTTGAAATCACTCCACGCCAGATAGCGCAAAGGAACGCGGCTGTTACCCCAATACAGGTTGATGTTCACGATATCCATCGTCTGCGCACCCTGCGGCATTGATGAAAACGTGTAGATCTCTTGGCTGGTGACGGTATTCAACATCTGAATGGTGCGAAGGCAGCCGGTATCGCGCACCAAGCGATTTCTCGCTTCGTTGATGTAGTCAGTCAGTTCATTGGTCGAATAAAAGTTGGCGTTAGCGTCGTGCAGAAGCCTCTGGCACTGCGTAATGTAGTTTTGAAGCGTCGTGGACATGCGCCCTCCTCATTATCGAGTGGCGTGAAGCGTCTTTACTCCCCCAACAACCCTGTGACGGGCTGAAGGGGGAGCATTGACCGTCGCCGGGGACAACGAACGACGATTCTGAGGCGCATCCTCACTGATTTGAATCTCAGCAAGGCGCACCAATCCCTGCGGAACGTCATTTGACGTTTTAACCCAGCCCAAACGGGTCAAAAACGGCGCTTTATCTTCAATCTGATAGCCAAAAGTAGCGCGGGCCACTTCTACAGGAACTTCAACAGAGGTCTGAGGCGGAAATTTGAAAATTTCCCCGTCCCAAGAACCCTGCAAGAAGTCAGAACCCGTATTAGTGACCCACACTTTGTCCATCAGAAACTTACCACGTCGCCCCAAACGCTAATGTTCACCGAGGTATTGGCGACAGCAACGCCAACCTTAACGAACAAAGCATTTGCAGTGTAGGCAGTAGTGGCCGCACCGGAGGCAAGCGTCAGGTCTTGCCAAGTATTGGCAGCAGTGACGTTACCTAGCGTCTGCCCAGCAGCCGTCGTCACCGCGTTTGACGTGTTACCGTCGTTGCTGGTGAGGATGGTCACATTGGCAGTAGCCAAAGACGGAACTGTGCCGCCCGCAGTGTTGGCAGGGTTTGTCACCGTAATGCGACGGATGATGTAAGAGCCAGTGCTACCAACGCCGCCCGAAAGAATCGGGAGGGTCGCAACCGCATTGCCAGTGCTTGCCAACGAAGTCGCTGGCGAGAAAGACACACGAAAAGACCCAAAAGCGTCTTGGTAAAACTGACCTACGGAATCAGGATTAGCCATCGGTCACTCCTTTAGGAAGTGAAGGTTCCAGAAGCCGCCTGACCGCCATTCACCGTCAACAACGTGACCGTCTGAGTGCCGGTGACGGCGTTCGCGCGGACGTTGAAACCGTCAGAGAACAGAACGCCGCCAGTGTTGTTAGCAAGGAGCGTGCTCCAGCTATTCGCACTACCAGTGTAGTTGTTCACCTCAATGGTGACGTTAGCAGACGGAAGCATGAGATACATGCCAGCCGGGACAAACTGCGAGTTAAGCATCGCAGTCGAGTTGCCCGCGCCAACATTCGCCACCGATACCGGCTGGAAATACGCCGCCGCCGAGTTGGCGCTGACGTTGTTGACGAGGATCTTGTTAAGAGCGAGTGCCATTGACTAACTCCTTAGATCGAAAGGCTGTTGTAGCCGGTGACTTTGGTCATAGAACGCGGCTTGGTGTTAACCAATTCCGCAATCATCAGAACCGCACCGACATAACCAATTTGCCAATTCGGCAAAGTGGACTCAAAACCCGTAAACACAAACGAACCCTGCTCATGGATATAGAGCGACAAATAGTTCGTGTTCAGGAAGTAAACCGTGCCTTCAGGGCAATACGGGTCCGGGTAAACCGGAACGCCGGCAACCATCAGAGCGCGGAACGCAGCCTGCGGGCCATTGGCATCAGTGTCAAAGCCGTGACCCGGCGTAATGACATACTGCTCCTGACCAACATAGTCCTGCGCCAGAAGTGTCCAAGTGCCAAAGCCGCAAACCGCAAAGGTCGGAACTTCAGCGCCATTCTTCACGGTGCCGGAAATGTATTGCAAGATGTTCTGACGAGTCGGGTTCACCGAACCAGCCGCATACACCTTCGAGCGCCACCAAGTGTTCTGAGTGGTCGAGCGAGTGATGTTGCCGTAAGTCGCAGTGCCAGTGCCATCATCAACCGCCGCTGGCAGCCCAATAAACTGCTGCGTGTTGGTCGTGTTGTTGTAAAGCGCCGTCGCCATCGCATCCATCATCACGTTGGTCGCATCGTTCATGCGAGCCTCAATGAGCGGAATAACAGCATGATCCTGCTGAACCGCACCTTCCATGCCCAGGAACGGCACGGGAGCGATCATCAACTTTAGGTTAAATTCAGCGTCGAACGCGCCTTGCTGGACGCTCGGCTGGCTGAACGAACCGCTGTAGTCAGACCATTGCGCGTTGACAAACTGCGAACCCTGCACCGGCACGGTAACAGAAGACACACCGCCAGAAGCAACCTGACTGTTCGAAATCAACGCCGCAAGAAGCGGAGTCGAGTTGTAGATTTGAACAACCAGCTTGGGAATAAACGCACGCCGCGTGACATAAGTCAGCTCGGTATACTGCGTTGATCCCGTCGCCGGAAGAATGCCACCACCAATAGGCATGGTTTATCTCCGAAAAAAATTAAGTCCCCTACAAAACGTCAAATGCCAATGGGTCGCGTGGGTTTGCGCAACTCATTAAAAGCCTTTGCCGCTTCATTCCTTGCAGCCATCTGCGGGTTTTTCCAGAACGCCGAAAGCGTAGTCTTGGCAGTGTCGTCCATCACGTTCCGGTTATAGGAAGTGGGAGTCGGCGCGGCCTGTTCACGCATCCAGCGATGGTAATCCGCTGCGGTTTCGTGAGAAGTAATACCCTTCTCCAACATGATCTTCTCCACTTCCTCGATCTCGCTTTCGCTTTTCACCATGCCTTTTTTCATAAGGTTGGTGCGGCGACGCTCAAGATCTTCAAGAGCCTCTTTTTCCTGAAGCCTAGCTTCAAGCTGACGAACACGGGCGTCTGAAGCGTCAATCGCACTCGTGGTGCGATCTTCAATGTCGATTTCCGGGATCGTCATGTCAGGCTTGGCTTTTTTGGTCAGACGCAAAAAGTCTTTGCGAGTGGCCGGATTTTCAGCAAGCTGACGCGCCAAAGCCGCGAGCTCATCGCGGGCTTCCGGCGAAAGATCTTCGAGAGAAGGCATGTCTGTCCCCTAACCTATTCAGATGACTTTATGCCCGTCGCCGGGCTTCTTGATCGACAGGTTGTTCTTCGGTCCAGTCTTGGACGCAGAAGAAAGCCCACCAAGATGCGCGTAGCGCGGCGGGTTGTAGATTGGACCATGCATCTGCTGGTCGCTAGTCGGGCGGCGGATGACACCAGCGCCCCTCGGCTTGAAAAGTTCCATGATCTTATCCTTGCATGGGCGGAGCGCCGCCACCGGGCGGCATTGGAGGCATACCACCGGGCATACCACCGGGCGGCATGGGCGGAGGAGCGCCAGGAGGCGCACCGGGCATCGGCGGAGAAGCCGCCATAGCCCTAGCTTCAGGACTGCCACCGCCTGCATTTGGCAGGGTTTGCAGCATCTGAAGAATCTCAGCATTCTTGAGGCTGTTAGTCTTGGCGGTGCGCGGACCCATCATGCCCGTCAGGCTCTTAAGAGCCGACATGACTTTTTGCCCTTCATCGCTTTCAGCACCAAGACCCGGCAGCGATTGCTCAAGAAGATCCATCGCCAAACCAATATTGATTCGAGCCGATTCCTGCGTTCCAAGACGAGGTTCAGGATTTGACATAGGAGCCGCAGACGGCGGTTGAGGAGCATTGGGGTCAGACCCAATAGCAGCGCCCGGCGCAGATTGCTGCGCTTGCATCAACTCCATCATCTTAGAAGTCGAATCAGACACCTTACGCTCCAGTTAATAATGAATCCGCGTTAGCAGATTTTGGCATAATAAAACAAGGGGGAATATATTTGAGGTCCGTCCCCCTCAGCGGACATCGGAGACTAACAACGGGCTAAACCCGTCTGTTAGTTACTTCCGGCGGTGCTTGCGGCCCTTAGCCATAATAAATCCTCCTTTCATAATTTGAGTTGCGTCCCCTGGGCCACCGTCATTTAGCGAGCGCGACGGCGAGCACGTTTCATGGCGCGATACATCAAATCACCCCCTTTCATTCACGATCCAAGCGGCGCGTATTAGCGCGCGGCGCGGACGTGCGAATAGAGGATACGCGATATTCAATGCCTGCGCCATCTCTACCTGCATTCAACTGGGAAGTTTGAATTCTTGGCTGATCGCCACGAGGAGTTTCATCAGCCATTACTTCACCTGTTTTAATTTTGCGCCACCGCCTTCATGGTGCGGTTGCGCGGCTGCTTTTGCCTCGTTCTTTTTCAGCTTGTCTTTCAACAACTGCTTCATTGGAGGCTCCAGAAGATCCAGCAAGCTCTCTTTGTCGATCGCGCCTGCCTTGAACAGATTAAACGCCAAAGTGCGCAAATCTTCCATGAAAATTGGACTATTGGAATGCGCGTCAACCTTGACGACAAAATCCTTAGTAAACTGCTCCGCGATAAAATCCATGCCATTTGCATCGCGGAAAGACGTGTCGTCGTCCATCTGCATCAGCCGCAGATAGAGTGTCGCCATTTTCTCAAGCGCATCCTCAACGATAAGAGCGCGCTTCTTCGCACGGGAAGACCCAAGCCGCGCCAACTGCGAAGCGTGACCAGAAGAACGAACTCCAGACTCGCCATGACCGGAGAGAATGCTGCTGATACCAGAGGCTTCAGCAAACATTGCGTCAATCTCGCCAATTTCCTTGTAAAGGTCCTGCGGGATTTCAGGCGCAAGTTTCTCAACCTTTGAATTGGGCATGTCGGTCGCCAACAACCCGCCAGCACGGTTAAGAGCAAAGTTCTTTTCATCCAAAATGCCAGTAAAGCCCATCAAAGCTGTCGGAGGGTTTACTTGCTTGGACAACAGATCAAGTATCTCACTCATCCGCTTGTTGCGCATTTCTTGCAGATAAATGAGGCGAGAAACTTCAGACTGCCCCCAATAGTAGTCAAACTGGGGGTTGGGATTCAAATGCACAAACGGCAACTCTCCTTTCAAGAAAATTGCCTTGTTTGAATCCTCGTTCCACAACGGGCGGTCATAAATTACAACGCCGGGGTCGGCAATCGTGACAATCTGATAGTCTTGCGTTTCGTCGTTGTAGACATACAACTCTCGCATTTCGATGGTGTCCTCGGCAACTTGAGGACGCATGCGGTTCACCCCAGACAGATCCAAGTTTACGTTGCCGTAAATGGTCGGATTGCTCTGCGACATGATAATGCGGTTGACCGCATTCGGAATCTCGGTCGGTGCATGGATGGAGGAGGTAATGCGTTTCATCAACGCTTCACGGCGCGGGTGTCGGTATAGGTTTCGCGCCAATTCGGATTTGGTGATGTAGTAGGTCTGGCACAAAGCCTCTTGGCGATCCGTGTAAGGCACATCCTCGCGCAACACGCCAATGGCTCCAGGCTCAACCATATACGGTGTAATGCCGCCAGGGCGACGCACCAATTTGACAAACGTGCAACCAAACACCAGTGACCACGTTAGGGCCATGCTGAAGATGTTGTCAGCGTTGGTGTTTGACCATTCGTCGTTAAGAGCCTGAGTCAAGACGGGGATCTTGGAATGTTCCGCTTCTTTGACTGCTGCACCCAACGCAATAGAAAAACGGGTTTGGTCCGCGCTGTAGAGGAATGACACAAGCTGGTCGATATGCGGGTAGATCTTGTTATAATGCGCTGGGCTTTCTTCAGGACCAGAGCCAAACAAGAAATAGCTACGCAGGGAAACATAATCGCCCTTTCGCTCATTTTGCGAAACGTAACACTTCTCAGCTAGGTCTAAATAGAAAAACTCTCGCTCATCAGCATCGGACGGGATAATCATGTTTTGATCTTTAACCCCTCATGATCGGCAATATAACTTGCGGCGCGTGGTCCTTGCAAGTCTCCTACATCTCTGGGCAATAAACTAACAGATTCCCCTTTAACAGAATTGTATGCTTTTCCGCCCATAACATTAGACATGCTAATGCCGCCTCCGCCGCCCCAAATGGCATTGTCACCCGGACGCGCTTCACGCATTTCTTGTTCTTGTTTAGAAACCGGCGCGTTGTTCCTTGTGAAATACCCCTGTTGGCTTTCGCCTTCACGAGTGCTTTTGATGTTGCTCATGCCGAACTCTTGAGCCATGCCTTTAAGCGAGCGATCAGCAGTTTTCGTTCTTGCCGACATGTATGACGGTGCGCGAAGGAACACAACGTTAATGCCATGCTCGCAGCCATTCGGGCATACAGGCTCCCAAGCCTCAAAGAACCCATGCTGGTCGCATTTGTAGTCACGTTTTACAGCCATATCAGTCCCCTTTATCGCCTTCAAGTTGTTGATTGAAACTTGGTTGCGAATAGTCCGCACGGTTGCGAATACCCACATCCATCTTTATTTGCCCGTCAACCACCTGAAGCCCCAGGTGGCGGTACATGCGTGGTTTAGGCGAACGCCGATACTCGGTGAACCGGGTGTTATACATGCCTTGCATCACGGCAATTTCGCCATTTTCCCACTGTTGCAAGGCCCTGCTAACCCGAATCTGCGTTATCTCTGAGACCGGGTTGATTTTCTGGATAAAGCATTTCTTGAACAGATCCTCGGTAATGCCCGCCACGTTGGCAAACAACGCCGCCGAGATCCCCCGTTTCTTATCCGCGAGAAACCTGTCAATACGCTCCATCAAGACTTTTTTGGGCAGGACGCTCATCAGGAACCATACATGCCAATGTTTTTGAGGTAGTCCGATACTTTGCGGCCCACGCTGAGTTGTTCAGGAGTCCTGTTCTCCTGAGACTTGTTGACCGCACGGCTTAGTTTCATTGCCACCAATCGTGGTTGCACCTGTTCAGCATAAGCAGCGGCCGCCAACGCAGCGCCAATCACGCGATCATCTTTTCCGCGTCCGCCAGCCTCAATCGAAGCGCCGTCACGGCGAATGGTCTTCATTTCTTCGATCAGATCCTGACTGCATACGCGCATCATGCCTCGTTCAAAATAGTCCTTCAGGTAACTCATCATCCGCTCTTTGGACGATACCGTTGTTACCCATCCCATAGCATTGCTTGGACCGCTCAACGTGTCGTTCTTCCGCCAGATGTAGTTGGACATATGCCCCAGCACATCCATCAGATCTTTACCGTGCTGCCCGCCTATGCTGACCGCCTGACGCCGCAAGTTGCGCAACTCATTGATGACGGCTTGTCCAGGTCCGTTCACTTCCAGGTTAAGCGTTGAATTGCGATACGCGCCAGCAAGATGACTAATCACCCAGGCAAATTGATAAGTGTTCATTTCACTGGTTGCAAACTCGGCAACCTGTTCCATGCCGTCCGAGTAGCAACGCCAGACGCTAATGCAGAACCTATCCGCCCAATCGCTAGATCCATACGCCGGGTCAGCGCCAATGACGTAGTAAGCCGTGTCAATCGGCTGTTCCCAAATCCTAAGCGTTGCCAGCTTGTCAGACGAACGCACAACCTCAGTGTCGGCAAAGTGCGCGCCCATCACATAGCGATACACCTCCGGCACCATCTTCTTCGCGTCTTTCATCGCATCCGTGCAGCGAGCGTTCGAGAAGAACGAACTGCCGGTCATAATGAAAGCGTAGTCCTCAGTGGGCGGAAACTCCTGATACATCAAAGCATCATCACGAATGCCTTCAGACAGTTTCCAACGCCACCAAGCCATCTGACGTGAATTGATCTCTACGCCATAAAGCTTCTTGATATCCCGGACCCATTCTTTCTCCTCGCCGGTCAATCGACCATCCCAATAGACTTTGTAAACCTGAGATTCCGCATCGACAGAGTAGAACTCGTTCCGCCACCAACCGCAGAAAATAGCCTTCTGCGTTTTGGCTCTTTTGGCCGTGATATACATGTCATGAAACATGTTGAAGCCGCGAGCCGTGCTCTCAAACATATACAACCTGTCGGGGTTGGTTTCCGCCAACGAAGCCAACAAGGACGCCAAACCCTCCTCATCACCCCATGAACTTGTCTCCGTGCCGTGAAGGTAGGTAATAGCTTTGCCGCGCCCCAGAGTGCCTTTCGCTCGCAACCCGGCCACCTGATAAAACAACCGGCTTCGGTTCTTCAGCACCATCTGATTCCGGTTGTGGCTATCAACCGGCATCTTCCATTCACGCGGCAAATGCTCGTGATACATGCCAAGAGTGCTGCGGAACATCTCACGGTTTTCCTCCGTGTCAGTCACCAACGTCGCACCCAAACCCGGATGTGTGAACACCCAATACAAGTCCAACGCCAGACTGATTGTCGTAATGCCTTGCTGACGCCCTTTCAGAATCACATAATGATGGATATCGTTCTCAAGACCCTTTTGAATCTCCTCCATCACATAGGTCTGAGTGCCAAGCAAGGTGCCAAGTTTCTTCAGACCCTGTTCCTTGGTCTCAATCTGAAGCTCCGAACAAAACTTGTAGAACTTCTTAAGATCGAACTTCATACCACGCTCTCCACGTAGAAGCTGCTACTCAGCATCAACCTTTGCCGCAGGCTCATCCTCGCCAACGTAGTAATACCTTTGCTTCGAGGCGATGATTGCATGTCCCTGCTTCCTATTCTTCTGCGCACACAAACTCATGATTGACCGCCAGGACACAGGCAAATAACCGTGCGGCCAAAGCAATTCCTTCAGATCATCATACGAAACACCCTCCTTCCCAGAGAGCATACACGCATCCAAAAACCGAATAGGCTGTTCAGCCGGACGCACTCGACGAACATGCGCACGATGGTCCCCAGTCTCACGAGCATACTTCAAGTAAGACAAAATTGTGGTCAGGCTAACGCCCTCCCCATCAGCAATGTCCCGCAACCGAACATTAACCGCCCAACGGTCAAGTATCCGGTTCAAACGCTTCAATGATTCTTCACGCATCGCCATACAACAAATCCTCCTCATAAAGTTATATATGGTTTTAACAAATAATTGAAGTGCCGCAAACATGGTTTTTTCTTGGGGGGAGTTGCGAAAGGGGCACCCGCATGAGGGGGCCCAGGGCCCA
>Ga0214166_1000931_pt1 | contig 13560 bp, 19 predicted proteins | sample TroBogepilimnion_27_FD_153005 | JGI IMG/M metagenome (GOLD analysis project Ga0214166, IMG submission 153005) | Freshwater microbial communities from Trout Bog Lake, WI - Practice 18AUG2009 epilimnion v3 | ecosystem: Environmental > Aquatic > Freshwater > Lake > Epilimnion/Euphotic zone ...
TTCCTAATGGTTTAACAATAGTAAGTGGTAACAGTTTAGTTCAAAATAGTGTAAGTAGAACTAATGTTAATACTGACCCATTGGTTAACTTATATTATTCATTTAATTTATCATTAAATAATAACGATGATTATAAATTTACTGGGTTAACATATTCACAAGGTGGATTTTCCGATACATCATTCAGTGGATTAGCACAAAGTCAAATATATGTAATTGGTATTGATAATTCACAATTCGGTGAAGTATTAGACGGTAAAGTTATCAAAGTTGATATAACCACAGCTGCAAACACATACACACTTTATAGTACATTCCAAAATAATGGTCAATCACTTTCGGTTCAAGATGCAAACTATAATGATGTATCAACTGAAGCCTTGAACTTTGGACCAAACATAGCTATAATGATGTGTGATAAAATTATGAAACCTAACGGCGGTAACCCAACATTAACTTGGGCATCAGGGTTTGGAACAGTTAAACCATTTAGTCAAAACCAAAAACAATTATATAACCTTATAACCAATACAAATCTTGGGCAAAGTGCTGATACAGCTGTTGGGATAGCATATTTAGATGAAGGATTCGTAGTTATTACAAATCAAGATATAATAAACGAAGGGATTATATCGAGTGCAACAGTAGTGACCCTCGATAGTCAGTCAACTTCAATTGTTCAGAATATAACTTGTATTTCTAATAGAGGTGAGTTTGGAACTTCAACCAATAAAACATTTAGTGTAGGTGATGTACCTAGAATAAGTGAAATAGGATTATATGACGGTGATGGCATGCTTATAGCCATAGCAAAACCAGATAGACATTTGATTAAGAATGTTAATGAATTTTTAGCTTTGGGTATAAAGATTACTGTTTAAGGCTTGATTTTTTTAAAGCATATGTTATATTGTTTAAAAAAATATGGAAGAATCTACAGAAAGTAAGCTTATTTTAGGCTTAGACGTAAGTACCAAGACCATTGGTATTGCTCTTTTCGAAGACAATAATGGTAAAGGTGACTTAAAATTATTGCATCATGTAACTCCTAAGGTTAAACCTGAACCAACCTCAAAAATGGAAGAGTTATTTGAAAAAGCTAGAATTTTTGAAAAAGAATTTTTAAATGATTATGCCGATATGGGCATTACAAGAGTTATTATTGAAGAACCCCTTCTTCAATCCAATAACGTTTACACTGTGGCAACACTATTGAGATTTAATGGTATGGTTGCTAGGTCAGTTTATGAAACAATTGGTGTTGTACCTGACTTTATATCTTCAAATGATTCAAGAAGATATGCATTTCCAGAACTTGTTGCAGTTAGAACCGTTAAGAAAGACGGAACAGCTAGAACTGACAAGGAAATAGCCAAAAGCACTCCAGTATTATTCGGGGCTCATGATTATGATGCCGATAAGAAAATGATTATTTGGGAGTTGGTATCAGACCTTGAACCACAAATTGATTGGCTTTACGATAAAAAGAATAAATTAAAGAAGGAAAATTTTGATATGGCCGATGCTTTCGCTTGCGTAAGAGGTTATATGAAAAGAGAAGGACTTTGGTCTTAATTTGTTTATTACCGAATTAAATCGTAGCTTTGCCGTGTGGCGTATATTTCAGACATATTAGAAAGTTTCTTAGGTTCAGTTAGAAAACATAATGAAGAATCTGGGCAAATCAGTTTTGACTGCCCAGCTTGTTCAGCTGATAAAGGTATGCCTGAAGGTGATGGTAAGGGTAATTTAGAAATCAATTACGAGAAGAACGTATTTAAATGCTGGGTCTGTAAAGATACCAATTATATGAGTGGTTCAGTAGTTAGACTAGTTAAAAAGTATGGTACTGAAAAAAATTTAAGAGATTATAAACTATTTAAACCAGATGCTTTTCTAAGTAAAGAAGATAGAGAACACTTTAGTTTAAAGTTACCAGAAGGTTTTCAAAAACTTTCAGAATGTAACCCTAGAACTTTTAAATATAAAGCAGCCATGGATTATTTACATGAGCGTGGCATCACAGATGATATTATCAAGAGATATGATATAGGTTATACAGTAACTGGTCAATTTTTCAATAGAATAATAATACCTTCATACGATGAGGAAGGTATTTTAAACTATTTCATAGCTAGATGGTTTGATAAACAATACAATAAGATTAAATATCTTAACCCAGAAGCTGAAAAGCAATTGGTTATCTTCAATGAAGGTAAAATAAACTGGGATGCTAATATATATTTGGTTGAAGGTGTTACCGACCACATAGTTGTACCAAACTCAATACCACTTCTTGGTAAATTTATGTCACCCATATTGCTTAATAAGTTACACGAGAAGGCTAACGCTAAAATAATTATTCTATTGGATGGAGACGCTACTGAAGATGCCGAAATTTTATATAAATTATTGGACTTTGGTCGTTTATACGGTAAAATTAGAATATGTATTCCACCTGAAGACTGGGACCCAAGCCTTATTAACCAAAAAATGGGTAAACGTGGAATAATAACACTTTTAAGGTATGCAAACACTTTAAAAGATGCTCAACGCCTAGAAATACTTGCACCTAATAAAAAAAATTAGTATATTTGCTACATGAGTAAAGCTAAAATGTGGGAAGGTCCAGTATACCTAGAACCAATACAACATAAATATCACCATAGGGTAACAGGTAAGATTTATAAATCTGTTACAACCACTTTGTCATCAATTGAACCTCATTTTGATGCTGAAGGGGTTTCTTTGGCTATAACTAAACAGTTGGATTCGGTAAAACAAGAACGTTATATTGGTATGACTCAAACTCAAATATTGGATTATTGGCAGATGTTAAACGATGAAGCCAATGAATATGGTACAAAGGTTCACAATATCATGGAGAAATATCTGTTGGCAAATAAATGGTATTATCCAAAAGACAATGAAGAAGGTCAGTTTGAGCAAAAGGTTATTGACTCATATCTTTCATTAAAGATAGATGAAGGTTGTGCTATGTGGCCTGAAAGAATACTTTTCAGTGAAAAATATGAACTGGCAGGTATGAGTGATTTAATCGTGGATATTAACGATATCTTTTTCGATGTCGGTGACTACAAGACCAATAGAGTATTCAATTTTCATAATCCTTTTGGTAACGAAACACTTTTAAAACCATTTGATTATATGCAAAACTGTCAATGGAGTATCTACACGCTTCAATTATCAGTTTACGCTAGAATGTATGAGTTAGAATTCCCTAAACGTAAATGTAGACAAATCTATGTAATGTATTGGGATAAAGAAGCTATGTCATTTCAAAAAATACAAATAATGTACATGAGATTAGAAGCACAAAAAATAATCGAAATGCACCACTACAATTTATTAAACGCAATTTAAACTATGAGCAAGACACCTAAAAATTTTAACACTACAATCCTTGAGAAAGTCTATAAGGAAATGATAACTGAAGTTTGTTACGAAGATTTCTTAAAGTCCTTAATAACTGAGGTTAAAAAAGCTAAAAAGATTGAAGATGATTTAGCTAAAGAAGAGGCAACCAAACGATACGTTGAAGACATTTACCCAGAATTGCCAAAAGACATTACATATAAAAGATTCATAGAAAAAATCGTAGAAGAAAAGAAATGGTGGGATTATTTTTATGAATATGGTAAATCAATGGATGATGATGGAGCTGATTATGAATACTATATTATGATTGGTGAAAAAGCATTTGAGGTTATAGTTCATTGTGATGCCGAATGGGTCGGTGACTGGTCTGTTAGAAAGAATTTACCAGGTGAAATAAGTGTAAGTAAAATAACTGAATTGAAGTTTGAACTAATAAGCAAAACTGAATATTCAGCTAAAATTAAATTAAAATAATGATAAAGAAGATTGTACATGTAGCAGATATACACATAAGAACATATCGTCTACACGATGAATATAAGGAAGTTTTTATAACTTTTATTAGCCAAGTAAAAGATTTGGTTAAAGATTACGCTAAAGAGGAAGTTCGAATAGTAATAGCAGGTGATTTGGTACATCAAAAGATTATTATTTCAAATGAACAATTGATTTTAGGTACATGGCTTATCAAGCAACTTGAAATGATTGCTCCAGTAATAATAATTGCAGGTAATCATGATTTGCTTGAAAACAATAAGGATAGAGTTGATAGTATTACACCAATGGTTCAGTTTTTACCTGATGCAAATGTAAATTATTTCAAGGAGAGTAAATGTTATCTTGATGATAACACTGTTTGGTGTGTTTATAGCATATTTGAAGGTAACTTAAGACCTGATATTGAATCAGCTAGACAACAATTTGGTGATGATAAAACCTATATAGGATTATACCATGCACCTCTATTAAACGCCAAAACAGACATTGGATATGAGATTGACCATGGTGCATCATTAGAGATATTTGAGGGTTGTGATATGGTTCTTTTAGGGGATATTCATAAAAGACAATCATTTAATCATAAGGGTATAAAAATCGCTTATCCAAGCTCTCTTATTCAGCAAAATTTTGGGGAAAATGTGTCTAATCATGGATTTTTAATTTGGGATGTGGTAACAAAAGATTTTACTGAACATAATGTTGATAACCAGTACTCATTCTATAAAATTAAGATTAAATCACTAGATGATTTAGAAAATAATACCGAAGTAATTGTTAATTTATGACCTATTTAATACACTTTATCGGAGTAATGATAGCAATGTTCATTGCAGATGTTTGCTGGGCTTATTACTTTATTAAGATTGAAGAGAGAAAATCATTACATGCTGCAATATGGGGTTCAGCGATATATATTTGTGGAGCTTTTACCGTGACATCCTATATTGATGATAAAACATTTATAATAGCCGCTGTTATAGGTTCATTTTTTGGGACTTATGCAACGATTGAATACAAAAAGAAAAAAGAAAAACTATGACATTTAAAGAATTAAGAAATTTCGTTGAAATGATTCCAGTTGAAGTGGATAATTACGAAGTCGTGAACGGAGAAGTTGGATATTTAGACCCAGAGGATGACGATAGCATGGTATATCGTGTCGATAAACCTATTGTAGCTCTATATGTAGATGAACATTCCAACGAGGTTTGTTTCTTTCATCAAACACAAGAGGATGTAAACAAAACATTTCCAAAAAATGGAGATATCTAAGGAATTAAATACTGAAATCTGGGATTACTGTAGAATTAATAATATTACCAATATTGATGAATTTATTAATAAATTGGTAAAACAAGGCTTTACTATCGAAAAATTTGGAGCCACGCCAACAGTTAAAGAGAAAATTGTTGAAAGAATCGTTGAGGTTCCAGTAGAAAAAATTGTTGAAAGAATCGTTGAGGTTCCAATTACAATGGTAGACAGTGAGATGAGCGAGGCTTTAAAATTAAAAATAGCTGAAGTAGAATTGTTGCGTCAACAACTTTTCAACGAAGTTAACGCTTCTACTCTATTAAGAGATGAATTTAACGAATATAAAAAGAAAAATAAAAAAGACATTTATGGCGAATAACCTGAATATATCACAAAATTCTAAGCTTAAGATTTACTGGGATGATAAACCAGAAAATTATAGCAAAGAAACCAAAACTAGAATTAGAAATCACTTTGCTAAAAAACATGGTGTTAATAAGAATAATATTGATGTTATATACACACCAGTAAAGTTTAATGAATCTGGTGATGCGATTGAAATAACTGGTGCTAATATTGAAAATATCATGGACATAACTTATCAACGTGAGTTGATGAAGGAGTGGATTAAACGTGAAGGTAAGATTGTTGATTTTGATAGAATAGTTAGTCTTGATAATAAGGTAAATGGTGAATTAAACCTTGAAGATAATTCTTCTCGTCATACTACTTGGTCAATAAAATGGTTAATGATTGATAACTTTTTATCGTTCGGAGCTCAGAACTATTTACCTTTCAACAAATTAAAAGGGTTAACAGTGGTTAATTCTCAACCAGCAAATCAAGGTGGTAAAACAACATTAACCATTGACACCATAAAGTTTTTATTACACGGTAATACGACTAAAACTGATAAAAATGAAGATATTTTTAACACTTATTCAGGTAAAAATGAGTTAGTTGTTAGAGGTATGATTGAAATGGGTGGTGAAGAAGTTATTATTGAAAGAAAAATGAGACGGTCATCTAAGAAAGGTGGTGGGTGGACTGTAACAAACAAGGTAAATTATTACGAACTTTTACCAGATGGTGAAGAGAAAGCTCTAAATGAAGAAGATGCTCGTAGAACTACCACAAAATTAAAAGCTACTATTGGTAGTGAAAAAGATTTTGAAATGCTTGTATTGGCAACTGAAAAGAATTTAGACGATTTAATAGGGTTAACAACAACTGAAAGTGGTAAAATTTTAACTAGGCTTATTGGGCTTGAAGTAATTGAAATGAAAGAAGCTGCTGTTAGAAAAATGTTTAATGAATTTGAGAAGAAAAAGAAATCAAACGACTATGATATCATTACATTAAATTCTGATATAACTGAACACCATGAAAAGATAGAACTTGGTGAAGGTATAAAGGAGAATTTAATAGTAAGACTTGAGGAAACCAAAACTGAAATAAAAAATTTAAGTGAAGAAAATGATAGATTACTTAATAGTAAAATAACTATTGATGTATCAGTAAGTGCATTAAATCCTTCAAAACTTAAAGCTGAAATTGAACAAATTACAGGTACTGGTAAAACTACAAAAGTTAGAATTGATAATCTTTTAATTCAAATAGCCGAAATAGGTGAAATCGATTTTGATGAAGACCATTTCCACAAATTAACACTTGATAGTAATAAAATCTTAGTTAGTTTAGGGATAAAACGTGGTGAAATCAATAGATTGGGGAATACCTTAAAAGATTTGATTGATGGTGGCACCTGTAAGGCTTGTAACAGACCTTTAGACGATGTTGATAACACTGAACACATAAAGTTCCATGAAGAGGCTATAAAGGCTGCTGAAGCGGAAATTGAGGCATTGCTACTAACTCAGAAGGCTATTAATTATGAATTATCTGAAATGTCTGAATCCAAAAGACTTGCTGATAGTAAAATAAAGTTAGAATTGGAAAAAGATAGGGCTGAAGTTGAGTTAGGTTCTTTAAGGAATAAAGTCCAAGATAAAATCAATGACCAGAAGAAATATCAACTTAATGAGGAGGCAATTGAATTTAATAGAAGTGTCGATGCTGAGGTTTCAATGATTAAAACCAAATTAATTGTTGCGGATAGAGTCAAAGATGATATAACATCTAAATTGGAAAAAATCAGACAGGATATCAATGGTAATATCATGGCTATTGATACCAAAGCAAAACTCATTGAACAAATCAAGAAGGAAGATGAAATTGAGCGTATATTCAAAATATATATTGAATTGGTGGGTAAAAAGGGTATTAGCAAATTAGTTTTAAGGTCTGTGTTACCAATTATTAATTCTGAAGTAATTAGATTACTGGAAGATGTATGTGATTTCGAAATCGAGATATTTATAGATGATAAGAATGATGTTCAGTTCTTATTAAATAAGGATGGCGTACCTAAATTATTAAAGTCTGGTAGCGGATTTGAAAAAACTGCGGCTAGTCTTGCATTGAGAGGTGTACTGGGTAAGATTTCAACATTACCTATGCCAAACTTTATAACATTTGATGAAATTTTAGGTAAAGTGGCTAATGAAAATCTTGACAAATTAAAACCACTTTTTGATAAGATTAAAAATATGTATGAAATAGTGTTTTTAATCACACATAATGACATCATAAAGGACTGGTCAACAACTCTATTGACGGTTATTAAAGAAGATAATATATCAAGAGTTATTCTAACATAATATTTCTATAAAAGATTTTACACTTTTCATTTCTCTACGATATTTATAAGTATGAAGAAAAAATATTTTACAGAGGAAGAAAAATGGGAAGCTAGAAAATTAGAAGCTAAAAGGTATTATGATAAAAAAAGAAAAGTACCATTAACAGAGGAAGAAAATAAAACTTTAAAAGAAGTTCAAAAAGAAAAACATAAGGTCTATCTTAAAACATATTATCAAAAAAATAGAGTAAAAATTCTTGAACAATCTAAACAATACTTTAAAGCAAATCAAAAAATAAAACAGGAAAAGAATAATAAAAGATATAAAGAACGTAGAAATAATGACCCAATTTTTAAATTAGCAACTAATTTAAAAAGAAATATTAGAGCAGTTTTAAATAAAAATGGATTAATTAAAAAATCTAAGACGATTAAAATATTAGGTTGTAGTTTTGAAGAATTTAAGGTACATATTGAATCAAAATTTGAACCATGGATGAACTGGGATAATCATGGTCTATATAATGGTACTGAGAATTACGGTTGGGATATTGACCATATTATACCAAGTAGTTCAGCGTTAACGGAAGAAGATGTATATCAATTAAATCATTATACTAATCTTCAACCACTTTGTAGTCATATTAATAGAGATATTAAACGAAATAAAATATAGAGTATGAATAATATTAAATATGTTGACCCATTTTTAGGTGAAATTGAACTAATAAAAATTGGTGAAACAGCACATAATGCAGTTGGTGAATTAGTCATCAGAACAGTATACACTGATAATTGGGGTAATTATTATATCTCAACATGGTCAACATTAGGTTTCGCAGGTGAAATTCCAATGGTAGTAGTGTTAAAAGAAGTGGCAGATATTATAACTGATAATATTTTAACGGTTAAGAAACCAGAAAATATATCAAGCTTAGTTATAAAATAGGATTTATTGATAAAAAGGCGTATATTTGCGTTTTAAAATATAAAGCATGAAATTTAGAGATTATTGTTTAGTACTTATGGGAAAAAATGACAACGTTTATTCAGAAATTTTAAAGATTTCCGAATCTAAACCTAACATTTTAGATGCAAAGGGTATAATCATAGCTACATTTAGTTCAATTATGACTCCAGAAGAAATCAGTGATTACTTCAAAAGCAATAATAGGAATTTTTTGGTGTTTGATTTAGATAAATCAAGCTCTGGGTTTTCTATTACCAAAAAAGAAGTACAACAAGGCCTTTTCGGCTTTATAGATGAAGATAGACAAACTTATTTACAACATAAAAGTGAACAACTTCTAAAAGAATTAGAAGCTTCTAGTGGTGAAACCACCACATCTTATACTAACAAAGAAGACTTAAGGTTAAGATTACCTATAGACGATATTGAGTCTTTAACCCCAACAGAAAAGGACCATTGGATGAATATTATCATTGATAAGGGGGTTGACAAATTGTCAGCATATGATAAAAAATTACTTGACAAATTGTCAGGTAATTAGTAAAATAACCAGGTAAAAACTTGACTTTTCGTATTTTTTTCGTATATTTGTAAATCTAAATGATAATAACAATATATTGAAATATGAAAATTAATGATTAACAAATTTGTAAATTTTGACGATGAAGACAGCTTAGTAAAGTACTTTAAAGATGTAAGAAAAACAATAATACTGACCCCTGATGAAGAAGTCAATATTGCCAAAGAAATAAAATCAGGAAATTTAAACGCAATCGATAAACTAGTTGAAGCAAATTTAAAGTTTGTTGTCTCAATTGCCAAAGAATACCAAAATCAAGGATTACCACTTGCTGACCTTATTAGCGAAGGTAACTACGGCCTAGTTAAGGCTGCTACTAGATTTGACCATACTCGTGGATTTAGATTCATATCATACGCAGTTTGGTGGATTAAACAATCAATCATTCAAGGTCTTAATGATAATGCTAGAATGGTACGTTTACCTGCAAACGTTATAAACAAATTAAATAATTTAAAAAAAGAAATTGAAAGATTTGAATTTGAGAATGAACGTGAACCAATTTATGGTGAAATTCTTGATGAAAATGAAGAATCAGTAGATTTGACATTATATTCCAGATGTGCGTCATTAAACGATGTTATAAACGAAGATGGTGATGAACTTATTGATTTAATTTCTGATAAGGTTGAAGAAGATAAGATTATTGTTGATGAAAAGCTTAAAAAAGAATTAACTGAAACCCTTTCAGTTTTAGATGATAGAGAAAGAATAATAGTAGAAAACTATTACGGAATAAATACCGAATGTGAACCAATGACACTTGAAGCAATTGGTGAAAAATTTTCTTTAACTAAAGAAAGAATCAGACAAATCAAAGAAAAAGCTCTTAGGAAATTAAGACATAATGCACACAATTTATATAATTTAATTAACGAGTAATCATGAAGTTTAAATTTAGTTATTTGGTAATACTAGCAGCCACACTTGTGGCTGGTTGTGCTGCATACTATTCAGTATTCGGTTTAAGCCAACTATTTGCTGGTGCAAGCTTAGCCGTTGTGATAATGGCAGGTAGCCTTGAATTTAGTAAAGTCATCGCCGTATCTATGTTAGAAAAATACTGGGACCGTATTACTGGCGCACTTAGAACTTATTTGATTGTTGGTGTTACAATCTTGGTTTGTATAACCTCAGCAGGTATATATGGCTTCTTATCAAATGCTTATCAAAAAACGGCATCAAACCTTGAGGTAAGTGATGCTGCTTTATCTGTTTTAACTAATAAAAAAGCCTTATTTGAAAAAGGTATTGCAGATAATCAAAAAGTAATTATAACCAAAACCAATAGAGTTTCACAATTATCAAATCTTAGAGATAGACAAGAGGGTAGAATTGATGCTGCCACTAAATCAAACGATAAAGGTAGAGCTAGAGCTGATATTGATGCTGCTTCAAAAGAAGTTCAAGTCTTAAATACTGAAATTGATGTACTTAACGCAAAAAATTCGGCATTATCAGATTCAGTAAATATTTACGCTAATAAAGCTATTGATGCTAAAGCCAAAGGAAATTCAACTAGTGAAATAGGTCCATTGAAGTATTTAGCTCAATTAACTGGCTATCCGATGGATAAAATCATCAACTGGTTTATCCTTTTACTTATTTTCGTATTTGACCCATTAGCGGTTGCTTTAGTTATTGCCACAAATAAGGTTCTTGATTTTGAAAGAGAAGATAGCGAAAAAGAAATTAAGGATAATAATACTAAACCAGTATTTATTGATACGGTACCATTTCCTGAATGGAAAAATAATTACCTTAAAAGAAATGTTGAAGAGTCAGAAATTATTGCAGAACATCCAGAAGCTCCTTATATTAGTGATGATTTTCAAATAGGACCAGATGGAGCCTATGAACACACTGAAGACTTAATAGAAGAACAAACTGAAGAACCAATTGAACCTGTAAATGATGCAGTAAATGAACCTGTAAATGAACCAAACCAAAACTTTGTTGTACCAACAGGAAAAATTGAAGTTGAAAATATCAAAGAAAAGAGATTACAAACCAATAGAGGGTTCTCAACAAATATACCTCAACCAAAGTCTAATACAGTTCAAAGGATTGGGGGAAATAAGTATCGTAATAACTAAATTCAAATGATATTTAATAACAAATATGAGTTAAGTGAAAACAATTACATAAAATCTGAAACCATTAAAAAATCCATTATATTGGGGAATATGCCAATAACCCCTGATAAGAATTTTATAAAATGGACTACAAGATATCACGGTAATTATAAGAAAACAGCTGCATTTACTATAGATGTGGCTGGTTCTATTTATAACCATTTTGACCCAATTTATTGTTCTACCATTTTAGATAATATTGAACTTGATAAACGAAACATAGTAATTTTACTAGAAAATGAGGGTTGGTTGACCAAAAATACTGAAGAAAATGGATTTATTGATTGGATTGGTCATATTTATAGGAGACCAGAGGATGTGATTGAAAAAAAATGGCGAGGCCAAGGTTATTGGGCTCCATATACTTTAAATCAAATAGATTCTGCGGTTAAATTGGTTAGTAAACTATGTGATGAATTTTTCATTAAAAAGTTCGCAATACCGCATAATACTAAAATAGAAGATGCTGAAAATTTTGAAGGTGTTTTTTATAAAAGTAATTTAGAAAGACATTACACTGACCTAAGCGCAGCTTGGCCATGTGAGACATTTAAATATAAATTTGAAAATGAAGAAAAGTAAAGCTAAAAGCAGGGTAGATATGAATAGAAACACCCTAAACGAGCATGACCAAACTAAAAAGATGCTAGATTTCATTAGGTATGGTATTAAGGAACAAGATGAGGGTAATGAAGGTGAAGACAGTGATGAAGGTAGTGATACCATTACTGTTTCTCCAAATGATTCAACATATAAAGAAGAATTGAAGAAATTAGGCGATTCAGTTGATACTAGTGCTAAAATTACTAGATTTAAAATATATCCTAATGATAGTGATGTGCAACTTGATGGTAGATTAAATTCTGGAATAAATTTCTTCTTTTCAGTAAAAGCTGGTAAATTAATGATTTCAATTACTGATGATGAAGATGAAACTGCTCAAATATATATCGATACTGACCTTTTAACAATCATCCAAAAACTAACTGGTTATTACACCAATTGGAAGAATGAATGGGGTACTAAACTAACTACTGAATATAGACAAAAATAATGAAAGTAAAGTTAACGGAATCACAATTTGAACGTTTAAAAAGTAATCTTGAACCAAAAGAATTGGAGGTTAAGCCGCCTAAAGATGATACAGCTAAATTTATAAAATGTAGAAACTGTAGAAAATTATTTACTCAGACAATACATAAGAATAAAAAGTCGTTACCAATATGTCCATGGTGTGGAACGCATAATTAAAATATAAGTTATGGATAAATTAAAAACAGCGTTTTTGAATATCTTTCAAGGTATTAATAAAAGATTACTAGTTGATGCTATACTTATTGGTGGTCTATTTTTTTTAATATACCTAGTTTATGTTAGTAGAACACCAACTATAGTTAAACAAACTACTAATGATAATGAGAAGATTCAAAAAAGAATCGATTCAATTAGTGAATACAACAAATCATTAACCACTCAAATAACCAGCTTGGAAATTAATCAAGCTAATTTGAATAACTTTATCAGTCATAATAATGAATTGATACAAGAGAATAATAATCAATTAATAAAATTAAAACAGTTATACAATGCAAAAATTAACTCTATTGATAGTTACAATGTTAATCAGCTTGACAGCTTTTTCGCAAAACGTTATATCCAAAGATAGTAATATCATATTACCTAAGCCAATAGCTAAATTGGTAATTAAGGACTTAATAAAAAAGGATTCATTAGAAGCTGAATTAATCGTTGTTAAGAAAAATCAAAGTCTTTTACAAACTAATTTAAAAGAAAAGGATAGTGTAATTAATAGCAAGATACATGAAATTGATATCTTTAAAATAAAAGATGATTTGAATCAAACAATGTTAGGATTAACAAATCAACAAAAAACAAATCTAAAAAATGAGGCTGATAATCTAACCGCTCAAGTAAAAAGTCTTAATCGAAAGCTTGCAGTCCGAACAACAGGTGCAGCAATAATCATAGGATTACTAGTTTATATGATAGTAAAATAAAT
>Ga0214166_1000934_pt1 | contig 13485 bp, 22 predicted proteins | sample TroBogepilimnion_27_FD_153005 | JGI IMG/M metagenome (GOLD analysis project Ga0214166, IMG submission 153005) | Freshwater microbial communities from Trout Bog Lake, WI - Practice 18AUG2009 epilimnion v3 | ecosystem: Environmental > Aquatic > Freshwater > Lake > Epilimnion/Euphotic zone ...
TACGCACTCAGCCATGATACATACATTGAAAAGATAGAAGAAATCAAGAAATACACTATTGAAGAAGAGTATTTAAAGATGATGCTGGATGCTGCCAAGGCTAGGATAGAAGTGTGGAAAGTACAAGAGTATAGTAAACGTGCAGAGATGAAGGCAGGGCTTTGATATGCCAAGACCTAAATCCGAAATAACTAAACAATCAACATTAACTATTAGACTCACTAAAAAACAAAAAGAATTTGTAAATGACATGGGAGGTTCACAATGGTTAAGAAACTATATAGACAGACAAATAAGATCAGAGGAGATACAACTAGGAATTAGTTCATGTACAGAGACCCAGACTTACTCAAACTCGCAGAAAACCAACCCTGTGTACTCCAAGCCTTAGATAATTGTTTAGGTGAATCAGAAACAACAGTTGCAGCACACTCAAATCAACTAACCCACGGGAAAGGTAGAGGACTAAAAGCTGAGGATTGCTATTCAATCTGGGCTTGTGCAAGATGCCACTCTTGGTTAGACCAGGGAAAGGGATCTAAAGTAGAAAAGAATGCTCATTTTGATAACAGGTGGCCTTACCAAGTTTATGAATGGAAGAAAATCTATGAAGATAAATTACAGAAGCCTTGGAAACGGGATGCAGCAGAAAAGGTACTTAAATATTTAGAGGTGGTCTAAAAAATTGATGGGGGGGTCTATTTTTAAGGGGGGTCTTAAACCTAATTTATTCAATTTTTATTGATCAATACTGCATAAATATACAGTATTACGGGGTTTATTTACAGTCTTTTTTGTACAGTACTGGTTAAAACCACATGAAAAATGGTTTAAAAGCCCTACAATTGTTTTAAATAGTTAACCTATACTCAGGTAGTCTAATCGTTTTAAATCGCTTATAGGTCGTTTTAATCGGTTTATGTTTATGATTGAATTAATAGGTTAAAACACAATTTATAGTTGAATTATTCCAATTATTTCAAATAATAACCCTAGATTTTAATGTAATATAAGTGAGCACTCACTTCAAAAACAAATTCAAAAAAATGGGTAATTAAACCCATTTAATTGAAACCCTTAAAAATTACATTAAAACCCAATAATCTACGTCTTCGCAAAAAAATATATAAAATGGGTTTTCTAAATAATGGTAAAAAACAATATTATTTAAAATTTTAGTAACTACAGACAACTTTGCATCATCGTAATTTTTATTTACACCTATAGATCCAATTTTTAATTCATTCATGGTAACTCATCTCCTAGTAGTTCCAAATCGATAGCTATAGCCCACAATTGTGATTCTTTTAATTGTTCTAGATCTTGAATGTTGGGGCTTTCTCCTTGAATGCTTTCAAGATCACTATTAAAATAATCATAAATAATACTTATTAATTCATTTTTAATCATAATTTAACCCTTAACTATTTGAATATTTTTAAGCATATTATTAACTTTATTTTTTTGTGCACCATGGGCCGGGAAACCGATAATCACAGCCCTATCGGATATCTGGCATAGTTGACAATTGGAACAATTAACATTGTCCTTATAAGTAGCCGGGCAAGTGATAACTGTATTACCGGCCGGTGTAATCTCTTTTCTAGGTGCGTCAATAGCTTGAAGAGTAACTACCGGCCCAGCTTTTAATGCTTTTAATCTATCGGCATCATCATAATCGTTAGCGCTTAGGTTAACTGTAAACCCGCATTTATTGGCTTGACGTATCCAATGGATATTTGATGCTAATTTAACCTTATGAGTGTATGTAAACCCTCTTTTAAATAAATTGGCTTGAACTAACTCACCCAATAAAACAGGATCTATTAACTCATTTTCGCCTGGTAAATCTCCCGCTATATTGTGCCGCCAAATTTGATTATCGGGCAATGATTTAATATAACTCATTAACTCTGGCCAATTAATACCTCTCTCTCCTTTACTTACCTTATCCCAATTCCAGCCCACAGGCCCTAAATCGGCATAGCAACCATTTTTATCTTTTAATGGGCAACTATCAGGACAAGATCTCTTATCGGTTACTGTGCATGGGATAGGCCCAATCTTTGAATTTGAGCTAACCCTAGTAAATTGATAATGATAATCATAAGCTAACCCTCTTGATGCATAAGATTCAACTATCATTTCCCCAATTGGTGTTAATACTGTATTCATAATCTATATTCCTTTAATTAACCTAAAATTATTTTCTTAAGTGCTGCAATACTTAAACCCGTTAAATTAGATAAATCTTTTAACGTCATGTTTAAGTGAGAATCAAATAATTCTCTTATTTGGTCATTAGATAGCTTTTTATCTATTAAATTAAATTGATCAATCATAGTAAACCCTTTTAATTAATAACCTAAATACTTAGCTCTGATATATAAAATACCAGATACAAACACCACTACTAATAGTGAACTAATAATAAATAGATCCATATAAATCATAATTAAACCCCTTTAATCTTTAATAATTTAATTGAGCATTCATTAAAAGTACCGATAAACAATGGTTTAACAGTACTAATAGTTGAACAATCTCTAATAACGTAATCGTTATAGAAAACTGAATAAATAATCTCATACATAAATAACCCCTAAATAGTTAAGTAGTGCAATAGCGCACATAAGTAATATAACGTCTCACACTCAATAGGTTAACTAGTACAAACCCTAATATATCTACATATATATTTATTAAACCTTAAACCTTGATAGATAAACCCTATCTAACAGCATGATAGTTAATAAGTAAATAATTGTTAGATAAGACACACTATAAAGATAAACAGTAGCTAATTTATAGATATCCAATAATCAATCAATTCAATGGACAATAAATAGTTGTTCATTAATCGCACAAATAAACCCTTTATGTACTATTAGTGATGCTTATATAGCTCGAACAATAGAAAACCCTTGATCATCAGTATTCATTATCTATAGGGAATACATAAGACTATATTGTCCGATTAGTTCCAGTACTAAACCTAATCAACATAATCACAATTACTCTAAGTCATAGACCCCCTCCCCCAGGTTAAGTAATCCCTTCCCCAACCAAGATCAGGTTAAGTCGAGGGGGGGTAGGAAGGAATCTACTAAAGAGAGGGGGGGCCCACTCCCCCATTGGCAGATTTTTTTAATAAAGTTTAGGTTAACTATATGAGTAGTTATGCAAGGAGAAAACATAAAGGTTGTTTCTCCTATAAATTTTTTTACTTAAAACTTTTATAGTTTACTAAATGGATGATATTTGCGTTTAGCTTCTATGTATGCTTTATGAGCATCTTCTGGGGTCTTGTAGTAGCCCAAGGAAAGCCTTTTGCCTTCTACTGTAATCTTTGCCCTCCATTTCTTTTTCTTTGGCATATAGGTTATTCCTAAAAAGCCTGAAGTATTGTTTGTTTGTGGTTTGTAAATATTTTGGCTATTCTCGTAATTAGTAGCTTCTCTTAAGTTAACTATTCTATTATCAAGAGGGTTTCCATTTATGTGATCAATAAGTTTTAATGGCATTTCCCCGTAAACATATAGCCAAGCTAATCTATGTGCTTGATAGCGTTTTTTTAATACTTTAATTGTCCTGTATCCAGTAGCTATTGAACCAGCTTCAATTCCTGCTTTTTTGTTTTTACAAGGATTAACCTTCCAAATAAATATGCCTGTATCTGGGTTGTAGTCTAAAAGTTCACGAAGTTTAGTAGAATCGATATTGTTCATGCTGTTTATCCCAATAATAAATGGTGTGGAAAGTGTCCAAAAGGAGTTACAGCTCCCTTTGGATGCGATCTATTTTAACCCATTCCCAAATTTATTTAGTAAAGTTTAGGTTAACTAGGTTGTCTAGTAATTGTCATAAATAGTTGGGATACTTTGGATTGGCGATATTGCCAGACTAATACGGAGATGGGATATGTTGGTATTTACTATTACTGTTGAAGAGGTAGAGTCTTGTTATGATGAAGAGGGTCTTTACTTTGATGAAGATGAGGGTGTATGGTATTGTGTGGATGAGGATGGGGTAGAGTACTGGTTTGACGAAGAGTCAGATGACTGGGTTGAGTGTGAGTATGATGAAGCTGATGAACAGACTTCTGATGACATTTGCTATTACGAAGAGTAATTAACCTTGTAATTTAATATTTAGAATATCCCATTGATAAAGGGAAGGTCGGGGTGAGAATCCCCGCTAGGTTACTTAATGTGTTACTTTGTGTCTAGTACTGCTTTACATTAATAACTTCACCTCTAAACTGGATGGTGTCTTTGGTGTGAACCATAGCCAGTTCTGGCATTAACATAACACCATTTTTAAAGGTGAGAATGGCAAACCCTGATCTCCAGTTGACGGGGTTTTGCTCTAAATAGTTTTCAAACTGTGGGCCATAGATATCGGCTAGAGTACCCGTATCAACCCCGTAGCGCACTCCGTTGTAATCAACGTATGGAGTTACCTTTAAAGAATGTAGATGTCCTGTAACCATTGATACACCCGATTGAGCAGTATTATTGTGGGTAGCGTGTAAACCTCCTTTATTGCGGTGTTTAACGATTACAGATTCATTTAACCAGACTGACCAACACTTCTGCCACAAGTTGAAATGATCTGATAGCTTAAATCCTGCGGTATGCTCAAACTGAGGTGCGTTGGCAGCAAGATAAGTCTCAAACCTAGCATCATGGTTGCCTAAAGGCCAGACTAGTTTTACGTTATGTCTTGCAGTTTTTGCTACTTCTTCAATCTCTGACATACAAGCCTGACAAGCCTTTAGTTCTTCTATTACGCTGGGTGCTTTATCCCAACCTATTCTGGCATGGCGGGAAATGGAAGCTCCGTCAAAGATGTCTCCGTTTGCTATAACTGCTTTGGGTGCTAATGTGGATATTGCCCATAGTAAACCTTTAAATGCAGTAGTTCGTATACCAGGCCAAAAATGAGCATCTGAGAATACTACAACTGATCCGTTAAGTATGCCAAGGTCTATCTTTCTCTCTATCTTATGATAATCTACATGACCAGTTGGGATTACAAAACCATTTTCTTCCATTCTTTGTTTTCTTCTGACTAGATTTCTTAAATCTATTTTCAAGAACCTTGCGACTGCTTTAGCACTTCCATGTTTTTGAAATGCTTCGAGAATCTCTTCGTCAGTATGCTTTATCATAATAAACTTAAAGTAAAGAATTAACTGTCGTTTATATCATAGGTTTATTACATTTGGTATACTAAATAAAAAGGAGGTAGATATGGAAATTGAATGGAGCTTGGCACATCCCCTACATGACGTAGAAGATATTGTTAATATGGCAGACAATATATTTGGAGATGAAGTAGAGGATTTATTGACTACGGAAAGATATATCTTTAGAAAGAATGTTACTGTTGCCAGTACAGTACAAATCTTTGATAGATCTAAGGAATTTCTGGCAGTAGCAAGGGTTGGTAATATTAGTGGTACTGGGGAATTCTCTGACAAACTACTTGGATTTTGTTGGTTTGATCGTTACGGATATACAACATATTCTAATGAAGAGATTTCAAATGCTAAGTTTCACCACGTTGACCTAGCGTTACCTGCAAAGACACGGGTTAAGTTAATTAATGCTATGATTGATCAACATATTCTCTGGGCTTATCAAAATGGTATTCCTGTTGTTTGTAGTACTTCTATACGTTCTGATTACTCAGGATTTATGAGAATTCACGAAAAAAGAGGATTTAAGGTGTCAGGTAGTTATGCTTGGATTAGAACTAAGGAGGGTTTAAATGGTATCAAAGGTATCGAAATTGCCAATAACTAAAACTGCTAAAAAGGCAGACTCTGTTGTTAACAAGGCTACAGAATATGGTGCTTTGTTTAATAAACTAAATATTGAAAGAATAGAAAAAGGATTACCGCCTCTTAAAACGGCTATGGAGATCCTTATAGAAGCAATGCAGAGTGATGAACTAGATATCAAAGATAAAGCCAGGATAGCCGATAAGATGGCTTCCTACGAATCTAGCAGAGCACCTGTAATTACTGTAGACTATGTACAAAACGTCACCCAAAAAGAAGAAACTGACGTTGATGGTGCATTAGATGCTTTCATGGAATCTTTATCTAAGGTAAAATAAATGCCATTAATCAAATCAAAGTCTAAGGCTGCTTTTGGTAAAAACGTAGCTAAAGAAAGAGAAGCGGGTAAAAAAGAGTCTCAAGCCGTAGCCATTGCGTATTCGGTAAAGCGTGAGGCAGAAGCTAAACGTAAACCTAAAGGAAAGAAATGAGTAATTACACTTCTGGTAATAAAGCTCCTACGCTGATGAAGCAACACGCAGTCAAGCGTGGCTTAGACAACACTGTACACATGAGCCATGATACTGGCGCAACTGCCGTTACTATTAAAAAGGGTTCTACCCACTATGAAAAAGGGCATCAAACTCCTCCTAGTGCAGGTAACACCAATGTTGTAAATGGTAGACATCAAAAAGTAATGCTACATAAGCCAACCCCTTATGATGGAAAGATTCATAACGATGGTTATATGAACTCAGATCGTACTAACTTCCTAAAGTGAGATTACTATGAACTACGGAAAAGTAATCAGCGGTGGTAAACAAATGTCTAAGGGTGTTAGTAAATCTATTAACAATAAGTTAGAAGGTTTTGCTGGAGATCATGCCCACGGAGAATCTATTGCTAAAAGAGCTAATAAGGCTTTGGCATATGAGGATTTCTCTGATCAACACATAAACAATGTAAATGCAGGTCGTAAAGGATCTAAAGTATCTTTTACAACTTCTAAAGATAAAGCAAGGTTACAACCCAAATGAAACCACAAGACAAAATCAATTCATTTTTTGGATCTATGGGTGGTGCAATTCCTCCTTCTAAAGAGAAGCCAAAGAAAGCAGTAGGAAATGACTACAACCAAGAAGATGATAAGTCTGCAAGTGGTAAACATTTTGAGGAAGCATCTGCCTTAGCTCATAAGTTAACTAAGTCTGCAAGCAAACAACATGAACATTTAGGCGCACATCATGCACACCATTCAGCATCTTGGATGGGTCAAGGATATGCAGAGAAAGAAAGAATTGAAGAACACAACGAATTAGCACATCATCATGCTGATAGAGCTAAAGAGAAGTACGAAGCAGAAATGCGTAAAGAGTAAGTTTTATAAAGGGAATAGAAATGGATGTTTATGATATTGATGCCTTAAAGGCTGATTTACCTACGGCTAAAGAATTATCTCAATTTGTTTACGATAAGACAGGTATTGCACTTGATCTTATTGGTAAACCAAAAGAAGAACAATATTTAGCAGCGAAGAATGCTTTAGAGGGAAAGAAAGTACCTCAAGACTTTATTACTACAGACAATCCGTATGTAGATAAAAAAGACATTATTCCTATTGATGAAAAGAAACCATTTCCTCCTCCAAGGAGCGATAGTCTTCCCCCAGAAGAATCTGAAATTCATCATTTCAATGCAACTAATATGCCTCATCCGACTCATCCGCAGTCAGATAAGAAGGTGCAGATTATGTTCCGTAAATATGATAATGGAGTAATTACATATCAGATTATGGGTCCAACTGAAATGGTTGCAGTAGGCGAAAGAATCAATAAATACGGGCAAACAGTACCTGAAAAATATTCTTGGGATGATCCAAGAACAGAAGAGATCATGTTACGCAGACAAGATGGATCAATGACCGAAAAGGGCAGAGGTTTATATATGTACTGTACTGGCGAAAAAGGTGCAAACATTTGGCCTTTGATTGATAAAAACATTGAATCAGTCTCTGCCAAGAACATTGCTGATCCTTGGGCTTGATAGAGAAATACGACCCTGAAGACTTTAACAATCGTTTGGGTAATCAAGCGGAGTTTTGTGCCCGTAAAATCTTTGAATTTCTTAAAAAAGAAATAGGCACAATGTCTGCGCTTGAGATTCATTATCTTGCTATGTCAGCAGAAATATTCCTAGATATTAGGGATAAGTATGGCAAAAAGTGAAGCCAGTAACTATGTACTACCCCTATATAAAACTAGAGCATTAAAGCATCTAATTAACCTAGCGGGTGGTAAAAAGAAACTAAAAGAGTTAGACAAAGATCAACTCAATGTAATGCGTATTGCAGCAGACAAAATTGCTGAAGATATGCAATACAACCAAATGAAATGGTTTAAACCTTTTGGTTACCAAACTAAATTCTTTGATTTAGGTAGAACATTCAGTCGCAGGGGAATGATTGCTGCCAACAGAGCTGGTAAAACCATTGCTTCTACCTATGAGACTGCATTTCATTTAACTGGAAGATATCCCCCGCATTGGAAAGGAAAGATATATGAGTCCCCTATCATTGCTATGTGTGCAGGTGAATCCTGGGAACAAGTTGCAAAAACACTACAGAGTAAGCTCTTGGGTTGCGATGACATTAAACAAAGTTATCGCTTGGGTTCTGGGTCTATACCTAGAGAATGTATTGACGTTAAATCTATCCGTTCAGATGGTCAAAACGTGCTTGCTATGGAAGTATGGCATTCTACGGGTGGTAAAAGCAAGTTATATTTCTCCAACTACACACAACAAGTACGTCATTTACAAGGATTTGAGCTTGATTTGGTGGTACTTGACGAACAACCGCCAGACGAAACCTTTTCTGAGCTTGTCGTTAGAACAGCTTCAAGAAATGGACAGGTTATTTGCTCGTTCACTCCGCTTAAAGGTATGTCAGGCTTGGTCAGAAAGTTCTGGGACGAAGTTGACGGATATGCTCATGTTCGAGTCACTTGGGATGATGTTCCCTTTATCAACGAATGGGGAGAGCCGTTTTTTAGTTTGGAGGAGCGTGAACAACTAGCCAGAGACTTTATGCCTTGGGAAAGGGAATGTCGTATGAATGGCATTCCTTTAATGGGCAAAGGGGTTGTGTTTCCCTTACTTGAGTGGCCTATTTATAAAGCTACAGACCATGATTTGCGTAATAATGAGGTATTAGAAAGATTAATCAGTTTTGATTTGGGAATTAAAAATGACCCGACAGTTATCTCGTTCTTTTTTAGAGATCCTATCAACGAAATTATTTACCTACACAGGCAAATCAAAATCCCGTCTGGGGAAACTCCAGATGAATACGTTCACTACTTGCTTGATAGAGAATCCAAGGGAGTACCAATTGCTTTACCTCACGATGCAGCAACGGCAGGACGATATACTCTTACAGAGCAAAGCGTTAGGGAAGTATTTGAAGATTCATACGGGCTTAACTGCATTTCAGGCGCAATTTTAAACCCCGTTAATGATCAAGGTAAGGTAACTAACCACAAAGCCTACGGAATCAATATAATGAGGCTTATGATGGAGCGTAAAACACTTTTGGTAAACGAAAGTTGTAAAGAATTCCTTGATGAAGCTAGAAACTACGCTATTGACGAAATGGGAAGATTTAGTGATCCTGATGATCATATAGATTCAGCAAGAATAGGAATATTGGCATTAATTCAAGGACATGGAGAATCCGTAGTTAGCAGAGCGAATACGTTTGAGGCAAGAAGAATCCCTGTCGTTGAAGGCAAAATGCAAAGAATCTAAAGGTTAAATATGTTATTTAAACAAAATTTAGTAGTTGAAAACTTAGCCTCACCCTCTGGCAATCGTGGTATTGCTGAGAAAGTATGCCATGAAGCATATATGAAGATGGTTGACTACTTAAGACTTACTCAAGCTAAGAATACTTACAACAGATTTACTGATTATCACTATTTAAACATTCCAGTATCTGAATCTACAGAGCCAATTAGGGGTCTAGATTACATCCATCCTATTGTTACCCCAGGAATTGACTATGCAACTGCGGTAATTACAAAATGTTTGATGCCAGATGGTAAAGTAAATTTTGAATTTGAAAGATTTGACGAATCTGACCAAGATGGTGCTGAACAAGCAACAGATATGGTTAAGTATTTCTTAAATAACAAAAATAATTCTTACATGACCATTCGTGATTGGGCACAAGATGCCTTATTGCACAAGAATGGTATTGTGATGGTTATGCCTGTTAGAGAAAACATCATTCAATACAAAGAAGTAACAGGAACTAGGGATCAACTCAAAGTATTTGAGATAGAAGCAGCTCAAAAAGGGTTAAAACCTCTTAGACAAGAGATGCGTAAGGTTGATGTAAATTTACAACAAGCCATGATGGAGGCTATGCAACCTGGAGATGAGCAAGAGGCAGAACAAGAGGTTGATCCAGGCGCAGAACTCAATGAAGCAATAAGGAATAATACTGTTTATCGTGCCAAATATAAGTTGTCAGGCACAAAGACAAATATTCGTATTAAACACGTTGCACAACATTATTTTGTTTGTAATCCAACAATCCCACAGATCATGTATCAAGATTTTGTGGGTTTTTATGAGCCAATGACCATCCATGAAGCTAAGGTTCAGTATCCTTTTATTGACATGGAAGAGTTTGCTGATCACGCAGCATATGGTCCTGCGGGAGCTTACCAAGCAGGTGCATTAGAGAATGATTTAGCACTTCACGCTAGAGATTCAACCCCAGTTCCTGGTCAAGGTGTTATTGCCTCACAAGGTGCAGATAGATATGCAAGAGTAGTTATGTTAACTACTGCATGGTTAAGGAAAGATGTAGATGGCGATGGCGAAGAAGAGATTGTTGAGGTATGTTACTCAGGTTCATACATTTTGTATGTCAAGGAAGTGGATTTCATTCCTTTGGCTAATATGTGTCCAAAGCCCATTACTGGGAACTTCTTTGGTTACTCTTTGGGTGAACGTCTAGTACCTATCCAAGAATATGCAACATCTATTAAACGTGCTGAATTGTCTTTTGCAATGCAAGCCTCCACTCCTAAGATGGGAGTTAACCCAGAGTTTATAGATGCTGAAGAAATTCAAAGAGGTGTATCTGCATTGTTTATTTTGGATCGTAAGTTTGATCCTGCTAAACATGTTTATGAGTTTGCTCCTTTACAAGGTAATCTCGCTTATGTTGAGTCTGCTATGCAGTCGCTTAAAGAAGACAACATGGCTATGATTGGAATGACCAATCCTAATGACTCTCTGAATCCAGAGGTTATGAAAGATGGTAATTCAGGATTCAAGCTACAAACTGCTATGGGTCCCAACCAATTGATCCAAGATGAGTTAATTAAAAACTGTGCGATAGCCGTACAAGATTTGATTCATTTGGTCTGGCACACAATGATTCAATATGCTGATGATTATTCAATTCAGCAGTTGGCACACATATGTTCTGAGAAAGGTGGACCATTCTTAGATGCTCAGAAAATGGCTAACTATGAGTTTATTGATCGTAAGATGATTAATATTGACTTAGGTTTAGGTTTTATGTCTGATGAGAATAGGTTAACTAGACAACAGTTAATTACTCAAGCACAACAACAATTTGCACAAGCAATGATGATGTTGACACCTGATATGCCTGAGATGTTTGATAAAGCTAGAAGACCTTACGAAGATACATTAAGAGTATTGGGTGTAAGACACGTTGATGCTTATTTGCCAACATTAGAAGAAGCAATGAAGATACTTCAAGCTAAATCTAAAGCACCTCCTTCTGCTGAAGATCAATTACATCAATCTAAGGCACAACTTAACCAGGCAACTACTCAAGAAGTTCAGGCTAAGACTGGCAAAATTGTTAAAGAAACTCAGCAGATGGACGTAGACAATATGTTTGATGCTATGGCGGCTAAAAAAGGTAATCTTAAAGACGTAAGAATAGACTAGGAGATTTATGAAGACTTTGATTGGAAATATTACCGATTACTTTAATCGGAGGACTAGGGTAGAAGATACAGAAAGCCAAGCACCATCTCACAGACGGGTACTTGTTGCGGAAAACGCACAGTCTGCAAAAAGATTATTAGCCAACAACGATTTGGCATTGTTGTTCAACCTTTATCGGTTTTACATCATGGACAGAATTGAAGATTGCAAGACAGATAAAGAAAAGATTGAGTATTCTCATAATCTTATTGGAATTAGGGATTTCATTACTTTCATAGAAAAGACTGAATACATGGAAAGACTTTCTGATGTGAAGTTAGAGAGAGAGCTGGAAAAGGCTAAGTCAAAAGGCTTAAGTCTTAAAGAGGAATTGCAACAACTTAGGAAAATAGGATAAACTATGGAAAACGTAACCGAAGAGGCCGTTTCGCAACAAACTGGAAGCCCAGAAGCACAGATTGCTGAGATGATTGCCGTTAATAGACGGAACAGTCCTCAAGTGATTGGCAGTAAAGAGCCTCCAGGTGGACAAGAGGAAGCATTAGCTGAATCCCCACAGGCTACTCCCGAAGAGGAAGTTGAACCTGAAGAAAGTACAAGTGAGACTGAGGAAACTGTAGATCAAGAAGATGGGGAGTCCTCCGCAGGAGACAACGAACCAGTAAACTTTTTTGAATTTGCAGAGCAAAATCCTGACATGAAGTTAAGGATACCGAACAAAAACGCAGAAGGCGGGTTTGTTGAATTAACTGCAAAGAAGGCGGCTACTCTCCTTGGGCAAACAAGTGCTTTAGACGAAAACTCTAGAAAACTTAAAGCTGAAAAAGCTGATTTTGAAGAGTATGAGTCAAGAAGAAGGGCTGAACTAGACGGATTGCAAATTGGTATTGAGATGACATTGGTTCCTCAGTTGCAAGAAGCAGCAGATGAGCTAATTACACTTCAAGGCTATAACCAACAATGGAAGCAAATCCGTGAAAGGGCACAAACTGAATTAGAGAAATCAGAAGCGGATGCAGCTATCCGTCAAAATGATCAACTTATTCAGGACAAGTCTAAGTTCATCCAGACAAATCGTCCAAAGGTACAAGAGTTTCTTAATGCCAGAGCAGATTATGTTAAACAGAATCTGGATAAAGCTAGGCAAAGTTTCTCAGATAAAGAACTGGCAAACAGGGCTAATTTTGAGGAATTAAGAGATAAATTATCTAAGGATTGGAAAAGTGCGAATGCAACACTTGTTCCTGGGGTTCCAAATATTGATTTGATCTCTAGTGATGAGTTTTTATTGAGTTTGATACGGGATGGAATGAAGTTCCGTGAAAAGCCAGTAGTTCGCAATGTGGGTGGTTCGATAGCGGCTAGTATCAAATCTGGAGCTAAAGCGAAAACCTCACCTTCTTCAGAGACTGAGAGACTTCAACAGGCGGCTAATAAAGGCGATAAGAATGCAACTAGGCAACTTTTGGCAACAATGCTTGCGACTAACAAACAAAGACGTAAGTAACCTTTTAGGACTATAAAATCATGGCACAAATCACATCAGCAAATCTAGGTAATGGTAACGGACCATACCAAACAGATATCGTAGTTAAAGATATGGACTTAACAGTCTCTAACTATGTTAAAGATCGTACTCCAACAACTAACATGGCAATGTCCAAAAAGCGTAAGATTAACTCTACGCTACACATTTGGCCTAA